>Ga0302122_10000025_pt1 | contig 73249 bp, 41 predicted proteins | sample CB21_SCM_MG_FD_203115 | JGI IMG/M metagenome (GOLD analysis project Ga0302122, IMG submission 203115) | Marine microbial communities from Western Arctic Ocean, Canada - CB21_SCM | ecosystem: Environmental > Aquatic > Marine > Oceanic | place: Canada: Western Arctic Ocean | collected 2017-09-28 | reverse complement strand
ATTCCTAGTAGGTTTTATTCCCGGTGGTTCTGTACAGCACCCCCTCCCGCTGGTTCTTTAAAGAACCAGCGGGGCCCTGGAACGCGTCGGTCGTGGTCAGGACGGACCACCACTTCCTGCATAGCGTGGTATGCAACGCGCAGATTAGAGAGGGCGGGATCTTCCCCCCGGACGACGCGCTCGGCGTGCAGCGTGTGCTCGAGGCGTACCTCCTCAAGCCGGCGCGGGCCATCCAGCAGGCCGTCGACGCCGCGCTCGGGAGCCGGGGCTGCGGCGTCGGGTTGCATCTGAGGAGGGCGGACGAGCACGCGGCGTGGTCGCCCGCCGCGACGTGGTCGAGGATCGCGCTGTTGCTCAAGGAGACGCCCGGCGGGCTCTTCGTCGCCTCGGACGGCTACTCGGCGCCCTTCCGGTCGGCCCTTGAAAATGCCGCCCGAAAGGCGGGCGCCTTCGTCGTGCCGTCGCCCAAAACGCCGACGCCCGCGACGTTGGCGCTGGCCGAGAACCACGTCCTCTCGCGCTGTAGGATGCTGGTGCCGACGAACGCGTCGACGTTCTATAACATCGCGGCCATCCGCGCCATGGGTCACAGCTCTGAAGTGAGGGACGTCATTTGCTCCTTTCCCTCGTGCCAAACTTAGCCGTCCTTCGCCGTCCAGCGATGCTTGTAGATGCGCGTTGATGGCCCCGCCTAACAAAACACGCGCGGCGACCGAGGTTTCGTGCAAGCGTTGTCCGGCCACATTTGGCAAAACCCGTACCATCTTATGCGGGTTTTGCAGGTGATAATACACAAGTGTCGTAGAGCTGCATGATACGTGTGTTAGTCATCACTCTCATTTGCAAAGCAACATCACTGCAGCACAGCATGGCTGCTCCCGCACCGGCCCTCTCCGTCGTCCTCCCGGTCCACGAGGCCATGCCGTACCTCACGGTGGCCGTGCGCGACGTCCTGCGCCAGGAGGTGGCGGGCGGCCTCGAGCTCGTGTGCGCGTGGGACGGCGGCGCCGAGGACTCCTGGGCCTTCCTCGTCGAGGCGGCGGGCAAGCTGCAGGGCGGCAGCGTCGAGGTCGTCGACGCGCCGGCGCCGCCGACCGCGGCGGCGCCGCCACCGCCCGCGCAAGGCGTTCCGGCCTGGGCGCCCGCGGCGAATCCGGCCCGGAGCGCGGCGCCGCGGCACGCCGGAGACGAGGACCACCCGGCCGTCGAGGAGTCGCCGTGCGACGCGCCGACGGCCGCCGAGGTGGTGGCGGCCTGCGTCTCGGGCAACACGCTGCGCGTCGTCAAGTACGCCGACGGTGCGAACCGCGGCCAGGGCAGCGCCATGTCGCTCGCGCTGGCGCGCACGACGGCGTCGTTGATCGCTCAGATGGAGGCCGACGACCGGCGACCCAATGAAAAAGCGTTCGCCCTCATGATCGCGGCGCTGCAAGCCAACAACTGGGACGGCTGCTCCGACGCCCAGCCGTTCGGGGCGACGGACAATATGCGCGCCTACTGCGCCTGGCAGAACGCGCTGGAGCGGCCGGCGGCGCTCGCGGCGAGCCGCTTCATCGAGATTCCCGCGCTGCACCAGACGGGACTCTTTACACGAGAGGCGGTGGAGGCAGTGCTCGCGGCGACCGGAGGTTGTTATCGCGACGGCCCGGCGCCGCCCTTCGCGGGGGACGGCGCGGTTGCCGCGGAGCTCGACGTGCCGGTGGACTCCTGCTGGTGGCTCCAATTCTTCGCCCAGGGCCTGACGTGCGGTCGCGTGCGGTCGCCGCCGAGTGACGACGCGGAGTTGCCGGAGACGGCGCTTTTTGGGTGGCGGCAGCACCCAAGGCAGAAGACGCGCGTGGACGGGCGGCTCTCAACGGAGAACCTGCGGGCGATCAAGCTGGACGCGTTCCTGCGCGCGTACAAGCCGAAAAAAGTCGTGATGGTGTCCGTCGGCCGGACGCTCGAGGCCTGGGCCGCGGGCCTCCGGGACCACGAGATCGCGCCGGCCGACGTGGTGGCCGTCGAGTGGCGGCCGTCGAAGCGCCAGCACGCGGAGGACTGCCCGCCGCAGGTCGTCCGCGCGTCCCCGGACTGCGTACGCGCCTTCGCCTACGGCAACGCGAAGGCGCGGCAGCGCATCCGGCTGCGTGTTCCCGACTGGGACGATGCCCTAGACACGTTCGTGGCTTAAGCTAGTGTGTGTTTGCTAACCCATGCGCTAGCTGAAATGTTCGCCCTTGGGAATCCTGGGGGCGCGGCCGGCGCGAAGACCGCTCAGCAGCGGAACGTGGACCTTCGTCCTCGGTTTTGAATAAATCTACTTACGTCGTCCGCAGTGGCGGCGAGACCAGGATCAGCGCGTCGCCCCGGACAAACAGCAGCTCGATCTGCCGCTTCGACGTGCGGATGATCTCCTCCTCCGTCTCCTGGTCCACCTCTTGGGTGGTGACCGTCTCCTCGACGTCGCCGAGGACGAGATTAAGGTGGTTGTCGTAGGCGTGCAGCTTGCCCCGCAGCTCGCGATCGCCCTGGCACTTCACGTAAATACGCTCGTCGATACTGAGGCGGATGAGGTCCAGGGGTTCTCTACACTCGCTGGACATGTTGCTCGGTCTGGTGCTTTTGGGATGCGGCTACAGCGCGGCTTGGCCTGCTGCGACAGCTGTGTGGCAGGAGCACTGGGCGGCTGTAACCGAGTGTCAGTAGCTGAATCAATGCGTAGCGTAGCGAGGACTCGCGGCAAATCAGCCTCGAAAACCCGTTTTGCGAAATGCCTGGCAGCGCAGCGACAGCGAAGCCGTCTCTCTTTCCTGCAGAGAGTATTACGAGCACTGTAGTTGGGGGATGAGGGTTAGCCCTAGCTTTTGTTCGCAGAGCATGGACTTGGATGCTCAGAGCAGCGCTCTCTGTTTGCCTTGTCCAAACGCACGACGCCAGAGATAGCTGTCATACGCCTTGAAGATTGCCCGTGGTGTCCATCTCCAGCAGTACGTGCCAAAAAACTGCTACTTAAACGCGCTCAGGGCTCAAACTCACCAAGAAGAACACACCTCTACGCTTAACGCCGCACAGAACGCAAGTTGTAGCACCAAACACACCCATGGCTGCAGCCCAAGTCGACGTTCTCCAGCTCGCAGATCGACCGTGGGCGGAGATATCGGCAGTACGCCTATCGGCGCGCCCGGTCACGCCACCGCCACCACCTCTGCCTGAGGACGACTCGGTCCACTGCGACTTCCGAGCGCTGCTCGCGGCAAACGACGCGCCCCCACCGCCGTTTGCGGACTGCGACGTGCGGGGGCGACCGGCGCACCGCGTGTTGGTCGCCCAAGTGAGACGGCGCGGCGCGATGCCGGCGGCCTACGGCATGCGGGGCGCCGCGAGCCGTGCCGGCGCGCGCCACAGGGTCCTCGAGGCGCTCGACACGAGGCTCTTTGCCGACACGACCGTGCGGTATGGCGCGTCCAAGGTCCGTGCGCACCGCTGCGTGTTGCACGCGCAGTCGCCGTTCTGCCGGGCGGCGCTCCATTTCTCGCCCCAGCACGGCTTCGACCTGCCGTTCTGCGGGACGAGTCTGGACAAACACCTCCCTCGGCTCGTGGCCTACTTGTACACGTTGGACGCGCGGGAGGGCGAGGCGCTTTTGGATGCGTGCTACGCCGACGACGAATATATAAACGACGAGCCGGCGGTTGTGACGGTAGCGCGCGTCGCGGACGCGCTGCTCCTGGACGATTTACGAAAGGCGGCGCTGGACCGGCTCGTAAAATGCGTTGACCTCGCGTCGGCGGCCTCTCTCCTAGGCGTCGCGCGCGACCTCACGGACGACCGCCTGCGGCGAGCGTGCCTGGAGGAGATCGTGCGGCGCGGCCCGGACACGTGCCGCCGCGCCGCGGGAGCGGAGGTTTTTGACGCGTCGCTCCCGCCGGCGACGCACGCGGGCCTGCGCCGACTGGCGGCCCTGGTATCGTCGAACCCGGTCTCCTGCGGCGCGGCGCTACCGGACGCGCGGGAAGCCCTGGCGATGCTGCGGGAAGCGCTGGACGATCAAGCAGAACGCCTCGCGGACGCGGATGCGCGCCAGCGCCTCGAGGACTCGCCCTCGGCGCCATCGGCGTCGTACGTCCTCGCGAACATCGAGCGCCAGCGGGCCCACGTGGAGTTCCTTAGAGAGTTCATCGTGAAGCAGGAGGCGGCGTTCGTCGCGGGCGACCGGTGGACGCTCGGCGTCTGAAGATTCCCCACGTTTCCTTAAGACCAAGATTGAAGACACACTTTGCAAGAGGCGTTCCGAAATACCCGCACGCTGGGTCACGGTCGATTTTTTTATCGAGGCGCACAAGCCGCGCAGCCACGCAGAGGCGGAGTTTCCTTGTAGAAGGGAGCTGAAGGCACGTCTTTCACTCATTCCGCAGCCCTCGTGTAGCAGTTCTTGCACCTCACGCACTTGCGGAGTTGCTCTCTGAAACTGCTCTCACAGACTCGCGCGCAAAACCGCCGCGATCTCAAAGCAAGCTCTATCGCGATGCGCGGACTCTAGGAACACTAAACAAAGATGGAAAACAACTGGGGCGCAGCCCCGCAACAGCAGCCGCAGCAAGGCGCCCAGTGGCCCGGCGCGGCGGGTTATCAGCCCGCGCTCGGACCCTACGCGGCCTACGGCGGCTACCCCATGCTCGCCGCGGCGCCGGCGCTGGCGCCGCCGCCGCCCCCGCGGGCCGCACCGCGCGCCGTCTCGGCGTGGCTCGACGGGGTCAAGGCGGGCTACGGCGCGAAGTACGCATCGGTCTTCGAAGATTTAGGAGTGGACGACGAGGAAGACGTGCAGAACTAGCGCGACGACCTCGCGCGGGACCTGCGGGCCGCGCTCGAAAACGCAGGCGCCAAGCGCGGCCACCTGAATAATATTGAGTCCGCAATCATCGCCAAGCGCGTCATTGCAACGCCGCGCCACCTTGCGCTGGCGCCGCTGCCGCCGCCGCCGCCGCGCGCGCTGCTCGCGCTGGCGCCGCCGCCGCCGGCGGGCCCGCGGCCGTCGGCGCTGCTGACGGCCTGGCTCGACGCGGTCCAGTGCCAGGGTGAAGTGAGAACGCGCGTGCTCGCCATCGCCAACGACGTGCCCGAACTTTTCGTGACGTCACTCGAGGACCTCGAGCGCGAGTTGCGCGTCGATTCGCTCAAGGCGCTCTCGTGGAGCCGCTTCCGCAAAGCCTTCGTCAAGGAGAAGGCCGCGCGCGAGGCGGCAGGCGGGGCGGCGCCCGCGCCCGCGACGCCGGTCAACGCCGCGCCGGTCACGCCCGTCGCCGCCGCGCCGTCGCCCGCCGCCCCGGCGACGCCCGTTGTGGCGCCCGCCGATAATGATGAGTTACCGGACGCCCCGCAGCCGGTGGTCCCCGACGTCGTACTCGACGCGGCCCCGCCGCCGCCCGCGGCGGACGACGACGAGGCCGCCGTGCCGCCGCCGCCGGCCTCAGACGACGACGACGACGCGTCGCGGAGGTGGGTGGCCGGTGGGCGTGGCGGGGCGGGCCTGTGGGTGCCTCGGCAGCCCGCCGCATCGGCGCCGCGCCGCTCGCGGTCACCGCGGGCGCGCCAGCCCGCTCAGCCCGCCGCGCCCGCCGCGCCCGCGTGGGAGCGCGACATTCGTGAGCTACTCGCAACGGTCAAGGACAAGGGATACATGGAGGTCCGCGAGACTCTGAGGCGCTACGGCTTTATATCCGGCCCGACTTATCCTGGCAAGAGTTATTACGACACAAACACGCCGATCACCTACCCCTGCTACTACGACATCGTCGGCAAGAACTACGGGCAGCACCAGGAGTTGATACGGTCGAAGCCCCAGCTCATGAAGTACCTCGAGGGCGCGCTGGCGCTGGCGAGCAGCGGCGGGGCCATCCGCCTCGAGTCGGCTCGACGGGTCGAGCTCCAGACTACCAGCGCTGACTCTCAGCGGAAGACTCTGGCGAAGCTGATGGTGCGCCGGTTCCAGCGGAAACTTCGGTTCGCCATTCAGGAGGGTGTGGCGGCCGCCCTCTCCGACTCGCCGCGCCTGACGCCGTCACCAGACGAGGCCGTGGAGGTGGCCAAGGACCACGGCTGGAACTCGGCTGATCTAGTCGAGGTCTTCCTCTTTGGGCAGGACGCCAACTCGAGCGACGACGACGCGAATAATGATCCGGAGGGCCCGCGGATCCTCGGCTTGCTGCACCGCGGCGACCTGTGCACGCTCAAGGCCGACGACAAGGTCATCGTCAAGGTCGCGTCGGTCGGGCGGCGCAAGGTCGAGGTGACATTCATCAATTGGCACGAGGGCATGACGAAGTCGGCGAAGCCCTCGGTGCTCGTTCCGATGAACTTGGACGAGGGGCGCCAGCCGCGCCGCCACGTGGAGCGGCTCGCGGTCGGTACTCGTCTAGTGGGCGTTCCGTGCGTCGACGGCAATCACTGTGGGAAGGTCCGGTCCGTGACCCAGTACGGCTACGATGTACGCTTCGCGGACGGCGACGAGGGCTTCGTCTCGATCAAGAACGCGCACCTGGCCGCGGCCCGCGCGCTCGAGAAGAAGCGGCCGGCGTCGTCCTCTTCGGCGAAGCCGGTGAAGAAAAAGCGCAGGTAGTTTGTGCTCGGTCGTGTGTTTCCCCGTGTTACCCCCTAACTATAGCTTCTTCTTCTATTTTTGTTACAAGGCTAGCTATAGCTTCTTCGTGACTACTGTCCCGAGTACTAGACAGTCCCGCGGCGTGCGGGTTTCATACGGCCTGTAACTCAAAGGCAAGCGCCGCGTACGTATCGTAGCACTGCAAGTCTGCTGACTGCGAGCTACTGGGTTATCTTGACGTGGGTTCGACTGCTGCGCGCACCACTCAACCGCGAGGTGTACGTGTGACAAACTACTCACACCACCGCACAGCTGCTGGTTGGTTGCACCAGCACAAATACTGGTTGGTTGCACCAGGAATGCAGCGACGGCTCATGCTGCTGCTTCTGGGGAGGGGTGTGGCGCGCTGCGGCGCCTACGCGCTGCAAAGCGGCAGACGCGCGGGAGTCACGCGGCGGCGATCGACGGCCGCGCCGCGCGTCCGCGCGACCGCGAAGGACGAGGTGGACTTGCCGTACAGGGGCGTGCTCGCGGATTTACGTCTACCCGAGAGTCTAGAGGACGGCGACGCCTTCGACGCGTGGGCCGAGGAAAGGGAAGCGCGGTGGAAGAAAGACGGCGCGCTGAGCGGGTGGCTGACGCTGCCGCTGGCGAAGGCCGGGCTGGCCACGCACGCGTGGAAGCGGGGCTTCAGGCTGCACCATTGTGCCGGAGACGACTTGATCCTGTACAAGTGGCTCGCGGCCGGCGAGGACAAGGTCCCACCCTGGGGCAACACCCAGATCGGCTGCGCCGGCTTCGTCGTGAACGACCGGGGCGAGATGCTCATGGTCAGGGAGTGGCAGCCGCCGAAGGAGGGCGAGACGGAAAGGGCGCCCTCCCGGAACTGGAAGCTGCCGGGCGGTTTGGCCGACGCGGGCGAGTCCTTCTTTGAGTGCGCGGCGCGCGAGGTCTTCGAGGAGACTGGCATTAGATGTAGAGGCGCGTCACTCTTAGGTCTGTGGCACCGGCACGACCTGGCGCCCTGGGGCAAGTCGGACTTGTATTGCGTGGTACGGTTGGAGCCCGAGGAGCCGAACCAGGAAATTAGAATAGACCCGGAGGAGATCTCGGCGTGCCGATGGTACGATAGGGACGCGTTCCTAAGAGACGAGGGCCACCCCCTCATCTCCAAGGTGCTGCGCGAGTGCTACGGGGCTTCCGATCATATAAGCGCGTCGGTCGCGCCGCTCCTGGAGAGCGTAGACCTGGGCGTGCAGTGGCCCGGCCGGCCGCGCTACGCCACGTACTTCCCGCGGGCGGCGCCGCCCACCATGCCCCGGGTCATCCGCGCTATCGCGAGCGACGTCGATGGTACGCTCCTCGACTCGTCTTCCCAGTGCCACCCCGACGCGGCGCGCGCGATGGTGGAGGCGTGCGCGACGGACGGCGTCCGGTTCTTCATCGCGACGGGCAAGTGCCGCGCCGGGGCGTTGGCGGCGCTGCCGCGCGAGGTCACCGATGCCTTAGAAGGCGGCGTCTTCGTGAACGGGCTCGTCGCCTACGACGCGGCTGGCGACATCGTGCACGAGCGCCGGTTGGACGGCGCCGCGATCGAGCAGGTCGCGCGCTTCGCGGAGGAGCACGACTTCGCGCCCGTCGCCTACGACCGCGACCGCCTCTACGGACCCCGCGTCACGTTGCGGACGGAGGAGCTGGCCGATCGGTACTACGAGCCCCGTCCCGTTGTCGGGGTGCTCGACAGCGACGCGACGGCCAACAAAATCCTGCTCCTGGGCGAGGCCGACGCTCTGGCGGCGGCGCGGCCCAAGCTCGCGGAAATATTGGGCGCCGACGCGTCTTTGACGATAGCGATCCCGACGATGCTGGAGGTGTTGCCCCCCGGCGCGTCGAAACGGGAAGGAGTGCGCGCCTTCTGCGACCACCACGGCATCGACGAGCGCTCGGAACTCGCGGCGGTTGGCGACGGCGAGAACGACGCGGAGATGCTGCGCACGGCCGCCTTGGGCGTGGCCGTCGCGAACGCGGGCGCCGCGGCGATGGACGCGGCCGACGTTGTCGTGGCGTCGAACGACGACGGCGGCGCGGCGCAGGCGATTCGAATGGCGCTGGCACTCCGTCCCCGTACTTAATTAATTATATAACAACAGGTGTTACATATCACTGCGCGAGCAACGGCGACACCTCCCCCACCGGGATGGGCGGCGCTTGTACCGGCGTCGAGACTGCAGGCCGGGAGCGTGCCCTCTCGTGGTAATCTAAAGGTACGCGTGACATCTCCATGGGTAGCGCGTGTGCCGCCCAGCCAACCGAGACACAAATCAGCGTCACGAGCAATATAACGTTCGCTATCAAGTTGGGCGACGCGACCCAATGGGACGCCGCTAGGCCCCCCAAAGCCCGCGCTGCATACGCGGCGGCCACGGTGGCGCTCCTCGAGGCGTCGTCATGCGTCTCCGCCGCATAAACCAAAGAGATCCAGCACGCGGTCACGAGCGCTCCACGGCTCATGCTCATCGCGCAGATAACGAGGTTTGTAGGTCCAGCAGGCATGAACGAATAGTACTCCGGCACGCACAGAAAAAGCAGGCCGCTCCCCGCCACAGCGGCGAGTCCCGCGAGGCAAGGATGCCGGCCCATGATATCTATGACGTGGCGGGAGATTAGGACGAAGACCACGTCGAACGCCAAACCAGAAAAGGCTAGTCCATAGTCTAGCGCCGGACACGGCTCCGAGTAACTCAGACTCAGCCGGCGCCGGAACGGCGCCGCCGCGTCCCGTCCATCAGACGCGAACTCCAGGCGGATTAGGGACGTGATCCCATACAGCCCGAACGCTGCCAGGAACACAAAGCCCGTCGTGCAGAGGTTGACCCCACCGAACGTCGCCTTGAAGGCGCGTCCCGGCGCGGGGACCGTGGGCTTGGACGCATCGCCGGATGCATTGCGCAGGGTATCGTCTAGAATGCTTGACGCCCGGTTCGCGCCCGGCGTTCCCGTCCCGTTGAACGAGCGCGCCACTTCTTTCCGTACTTGACTCCGCAGCTGGACGTGTTTGCCCGACGCGAGCAGCCAGCGCGGCGACTCGATGAGGCCCCGTGCGCAGGCGATGCCCGCGAAGAACGGCATCGCCGCGGCGAAGGCCAAGGCCGCGCGCCACTGCGCGCCGATGGTCGAGCTGGCGACGGCGCCGGCGATCAGCGCCAGCAGCGCGTGCGCTCCCAACAGGAGAGCCGAGCCCAGGGCCACGAACGCGGCGAGCGTCGTCGCGTAGCCGGCGCGCGCCGTGGCCGGCGCCCGCTCCACGGCCAAGAGGATCGCCGGCAGGAACAGGCCCGTCGCGGCGGCGGCGCAGGTGGCGACGCCGACCTCGAACGCGAACGGCGTGGACGCGCACGCGGTCACGGCGCAGCAGCCCGTCGCCGCGACGCAGGCTAATACAATGGCCTCCCGCCGGCCCAACGTATCGGCCGCCGTGGCCCAGCACACCGCGCCGACTATTTGACCCACGACGACGGCGGCGCCCGCGCGTGCCACGTCATTTATGTCGTCGTCGTCCGCGGCCCACTCGGTGGCGGCGCACGGCGCCGCGATCGTGAGGGCCTCGAGCACCGCGCCACCCGCAGCGCAGGCAAGGCCGAGGTGCCAGAGGGCGTCGCGACCACTCCGCCCGACGCCGAGGGCGCTTAAAGTCGAGTCCATATTTCAGTGCAATGCGTGCAGAGTCTATGAGGCTGCGCGCAGCTCTTTTTGTCGCTGCGGACGTGTAAGAGACACGTAACAGCCGCGGCAAGGTCTGGTGAAAAAGCTGTAAAACCCGCAAGATAAACCCGCGTACATACCTGGCGATGTGTCATGACGCACGTGTCGCCCCCTAAGCTTGTCCGTGGGCCTTTGAGCTCTCCGGCGGTTGCCCGTCGCGAGGCGAAAATCTCGTCGGCGCTGCGACTTGGCGCTGTGCAGCAGAACGCCGAGCGTGTGCTCGGAAGCAGTGGACTGTAGCACCGACCGGGGCAGCCGCCACGATGCCCGTGGCCTGGGCCACGAGCCGGTCGCACAACTACAAGGTCAACCCGGCCCCGGTGCCACCGCCGCCCAAGCCCCAACCGAAGCCAGCGCGTTTTACGCTGCCCCCGCCGGGCGCCGATTACGTGCTGGTCAAGTCGCCCGACGCGACGCGACGCAGCGCCATCGCGGCGCGCTGCAGGGCCGTCGATGGTTTATACACTGTCGAGGTCGCGACGACCGAAGATGCATTAAATGTCTTACTGGAAGCACCAAAGCCGCCGTTAGTGGCTCTGATCGACGCCTACGACGAAAATGATGATGGTGAATTAGACCAGGACGAGATGAGCTGGCCTCTCCTGAGGATGATCCAGCGCCCGTTTAAGCCGTACAAAGATTCTATTCGGCAGACCATGGTCATTATTGTCTCAAAGGCGGTGCACGAGTCGCCGCGGCACACGCTGGATGCGTTAAGCGCCGGGGCGCAGATGGTCACTTCGGACTTAGATGACTGTACGCGGGCCCTCAGGCTCGCGAGGCTGTCCAGTGTACCTAGAGGTGGAGATGGAGTGACCTGCCCCTGCTGCGGGCTGCAAGGATTAACCCCGGCTCAACTCTTCGCGCACTACTCGCTGATGCACACGTGCGAGGCCTCGCCGAACGCGGCGTGCCCTCTATGTGGAGTGGTTTGTAGAGCCGGCAAAGGGTTTCTCAACTTCGCGGCGCACCTCGAGGCGAGCCACGAGCCTGAGGGCACGGACGGCGACGGCGACGGTTTTTTAGATTCCCAGGAGCTCGACGCCATGCTGGCCCAGGAAAATGTTGTTGTGGCTCGAGGGCCCGTCTACGAGCCGCCTCCTCACGAAATCGAGTACACGTTCAAGCCCCACGCCGCGTACGCTTTATTAGTCGTGCGGCGGCCGGCCGACGGGAAGTACCTGGTCGTTCTGGAGTCTTCGCACGCGGCGAACTGCCAGGGCCAGCCGCGGTGGTGGATCCCGGCGGGCAAGGCGGCGCCGGGCGAGACGATGGCCGAGGCCGCCGTCGCCTCGTGCTTGCGAGATACGAACGTGACAGTCACCGTAAAGGGCATTATCCGCATCCTCCTGGAGCCGTCGGACAACGCCTCGATTCGGAGCGTGCTTTACTGCGAGCCCGATGCCGTGCAACCGCGAAAAATGAAGGCGGTGCCGTCCTTTCACTCCGCGGGTGCCGCTTGGGTTACGGCAGACGAGTTTGCGATGGACGTCAGCGGGTCGGAATGTAGATCCTGCGATCCGAAGGTGCTGTTTCCCGGAGTATCGAGCGGCGCCGTCCACGTCGAGCCGTTCGGCTCAACATGGAATGCTCTCGAGGCGTTGGTGGCGAAGCTCGGTCGGATGCCGCCGGGACCTGAACTAGATGAGGCCCGACGAAACGCTCTGCAGGTCCAGTGGGTCGCGATTTGCAAGCGGTATCCGCTCATCTGTTTCAAAGAAAAGGGTTTCATGGCCCGGAGCTCGAAGCGGTAGACCTTATATTAACACGTGTAACTTTTGAAAAACTTACTAGTACAAAAATTCAGCCCGAGAAGGTCACTTCGTTCACGGCCCCGTCCCACTCGAACTTCGACACCGAGTCGCCCCGCGACAGGTCGTGGCGCTTCATGAGGCGCTTGACCACGGTCCGCAGCACGCGCTTGTACACGGTGCCGTCCTCCTGGACGTCCAGCGCGTCCCACGGGTGCTTGTGCGGCTCCTCGGCGCCGTTGCTGTCGCCGGCGGCGGCGCGCGCGGCGCCGGCGGCGCCCGCCATTTCCCGGAGGCGCGCGTCCTGGACTTTCCGAATCGAAGGACCCTCCACCGGATCTATGGACCGAATCATCTCGGCGAACTCGTTCCTATCCAGCGTCCCATTGGCGTCCGCGTCGGCCCAGGTATAAAGCTGCTCGGCCCGTTGCACCACTACACTAGTGTCGTAGGTGATGGGCCGGCCGGACCGCCGCCAGCTCGTGAACCCCTCCCACCAGGTGGCGCGACAGCACCCCTCCCACCAGGTGGCGCCCAGGCAGCTCAACAGGTTCGACAGCACCGCGAAGCCGCCCAAGATGGACGCGAACGCCACGAACGCCGTGTCGGCCACGAGTATCTCCTCGGGGTCGCCCAGCGTGAGGTGCGCCTTCATGTAGGTCATCAAACACCCGATGATGGCCAGCGTGCCCGTCTGGAAGCAAAAGTTGACGACCTTCTCCTGGAGGAGGCAGCGCCGCTCGTACCACTCGAAGAGGCTCCAGGCGAAGGTGGCCTCGCCCCCGTCCGTTGTGCCCCGCCTCGACGTCTCGATGACGCACTGCTGCCGCAACGCATCGTCCAACTTCCGCTCGGCCTCCGCGACGTCGTGGGAATCCAGGGAATTCTCGTGCATGCCCAGCAGGAGCACGGAGTAGCGCTTCATCTTCCGTTTGATGACGGCCTGGCCCTTCAGGCGCACGTCCATGAACTCCCCGAACAAGCGCGTGATGCACAAACACCCGGAGATGACGCATAAATGGAGGCCGAAGGCCGACGCTAAGAGCGAGTAGTGCAAGGTGACGAGCTTCAGGCAGTCGCGCCGCGGCGTGGTGGCGCGGATGGCGCAGTCGTCGCGCGCTTCCCGCGGCAAGTCGCCCTCCACGGCCAACGCGAACGCGCCCGCGAATAACAAGCCGGACACGGTCATGAGGGTCGAAAAGCGTTCGGTCCGTTGTTCCCACAGGTCGCGGTCCGCCTCCTTGTCGTGCTCGAGTAAATCGGTGAGGATCGTTTTTAAATGAAGCACCTTATCGACGTGGATGCTCTTGCGGTGCAGTTCCAAGTCGGCGCGCAGGGCGTCCCGATGCAAGTGCCGGTCCTGGTCGATGGCGTCCTTTTGCAGAGAAGCGGTGAGCTGCTGCGTCTGCTTGTGGCGCTCGTTCTCGGCCTGTCGATTGGAATACGCGGCGACGCCGGCCGCCGTCGCGGCGCCGATCGAGGCGTCGCCTAATGCATATCCCGCCGCCGCGCCCATTGCCGACGCCACCAGACCGGCCGAGCGTCTTAATGGCGTCACCTCCACGAGACTTTGTTCGCGCGCGCGCGTGCTTTGTTGGAACCGCCGCAGCGCCGCGAGCGCCCGCACGTCCTTCACGTGCGTCTTGCGCCACTTGATGCCGCGCGTCCAGCGCTGCAGCGTGATTGCGGCATGTGTCCGCCGGCCCTCGACGTCCTCCGGCGCCGGCGCGCCTCGCCCCCAGAGCTGCATGGTGTGAGGATGCTGATGGGATAATGCGAGTGATGTGCTTGGTACGTACGGTCGCGCGCGGAGGACAGGCAGGCAAAAATGTTACAACAATGTCCAAGTGCTGTTTGCGCACCACAAGAGCAGTCTACGAAGGCGTGTTTCGTCAGCAAGCTTGCAGGCCACAATCACTGCAGCGTAACAACCACTTGTATCTGCCGCAGATGGAGTAACAGCGCGTCTTCGTCTCCAAACTTGCCCAGTTTTTTTGTCGGGTTTTTAACATATGTCGAAAATTGATGACCGGTGGCCGCACATCTCCCGGAAGTGTCTTCAACAGTCTCAGCGCCAGCATCTCGATTCGTGCGGGTCCGCAGCACTCAACAGGTCGCATCAATTGCATGCGACGCTGGGCTGCAATAGGCCAGCCGGGCAGCGTAGAACTCGTAGAAGGATTGCGTCGCACCACTGGGGCAAGGCACGCGTTGCGGCAGCGGTGGGCTGCGGAGAACTGGCCAAAAGGGGGCTGTGTACGCGGGTGCGGTAACAGCGGGGCAGGGCGCATTCATCGCAGGGCGCAGTGCGCATTAAGCGATGGCCGAGCTGCCCGCCAAGCGCCCCCTCGACGAGCCCGCCAAGAAGAGCGTGGCCCAGATCAGCAAGACGCGGCAGCTCGAGAAAATGAAAGATCTCGAAGGGAGAGTCGCGTCCCTCAGCCGGGCGCGGGACGTTTTACTCGTGAAGAACCGCATGGTCAAGCATTTATTAGCGGTCAAGGCGCAAACATTGCACCAGGGCGGCTCGCAGGTCGCGGCCTACCTGAAGCTCGAGAACGCCCGTTTATCGACGGCGCTCGAGGACCTGAAGAACGGTACGCCGGACGCCGCAACGCTATGTCGGGCGACGTCGCTGCTCGGACCGTCCTTCGCGGTGCACGACCACTTGGCGGACGTGAACGCTCTGTTCGCAGACGCGGCGGACCGGTTCCACGACGACCGGTGCGCGGACATCTGACCTCATTTGTATGTACATACCCCCGACCCACCGAATTATAATGAACACAATGTCACAAGTTACCAGTAGGACCGGTTTGCCGCCGGCGGTGGCGACGGCGATGGCGCCCGCCGCGGCGGAGCCGGACTCGGCTGCGGCGGTTCATCGTCCTCCTCCTCCGATTCGGCCTCGTCCTCCGACAGATCCTCCGACGACGAGTCCACCAGCGCCTCCTGCCGCTCCAGCTCCACCTGCTCCCGGCGCTCTGCCCTCCCGAACCAGCTCCTGCCTCTCCGCAGCGGCGCCATGAAGTAGCAGGGCGTGGCCTCGAGGCGCGCGATCTCCGCGACCATCGCCGCGTCGGCCGCGTCGGCCGCGTAGAGCGCGCCCGAACCCTCCTGGGGCGGGAGGGGCGGCGGCGGGGGCCGCTCGTCCCCGGGCTCGCGCCAGAACACGTCGCAGAAGCACGGGGCCGTCTCGCTGGCCGCGCGGCGCGCCTCCGCGGAACACTTGACGCACGAGACATCATTTAAACTATGGTCCGCGACGGCAGGCATGCGGCCGAGCTCAAAGTTCGGGTCCAGCAGGACCAGCTGCGCGAACCGCGCGCCATCGGGAACATCATACTCGTCAATGGAGTTCTCCACTAAACTCGTCTCGGCCCGCACGGACCAGTCGGGACCCACGGTGCTCCCGGCGAGCGCGCTCTGGGACCAGTCGCTGGACGCCCGGACCACCTCCTCTAGTAACGCCTCGGCCTCGCACTGCATCTCCGTCGTGGCCGCCTCCGAGCGTAGTAACGCCACAGCCAAGTTCCGCGCTAGTTTGGAAGTAATGAAGTCGTCCGGCCCGCGGTGGGTCTTGCAGCGCCGGTGCTGCTCTCTCAAAAAGACCTGGGCTTGTTCGAGGGTCGTGAGGGGCTCCTGCTCAACCTCCTCGGCCCGGAGGCGCGCCAGGGGCACGCGCGCCTCAAACACCCCACCTTCATAAATAACGTCCACGGCGTCCGCGTAGACGCCAGCGACGCGCGCCGGGGACCCGCGCACCTCCACGAGCGCGCCGAGCGCCGGCGGCGCCGCGGCCTCCGGCTCCTCCACCTTACCCCAGGGCGTGGCCTCCCACGCGGCCCGCTGGACCTCGTGCAGGTCCCTCTCCCTCTTTTTGAGGTCGACTTCGAGCTTCTGCATCACCAGCACCGAAGTGCGCGCCGCGAAGCGCTCCTCCGCGGCATTCTTCGCAAATTGGGTCAGTTCGTCGGCGTGCCGCGCCTCCATCCTTATTTCCAACACGACGCGGCCCCACTTCGTCACGAGTAACTCGTCCCAGTGGCGCGCCCGCAACGCCTTCTCCTCCTTCGAAATCTCCAGCGCGACCCGTTCCAAGGCAATCATACCCTTTTTGCGGTCGATCAACTTGGTCTTGCGCGCGCTCGTGCGCTTGGCCTCGGCCCGCTCCTTAAGTTCCTGCTCCTTGGTCTCATGCCTTTGTTCGAGGGCGTGTTTGGCCGCCGCGCGCATTTTGGCGTTCTTGGAGTCCTCGGTTACGAGCGCGGCGCCGTAGTTCACGGCCGCGCTGAAGACCTCCCGATACACCGGGCCCTTTCGAGCCACGGCATCGTCAAACGCATCCCGCGCGGTCTTTGACGCTCGGGCTAAAGCATGTTGTGCCCGGGCCGCGTGCCGCTTCCGCTGCGCCTCGACTTTAACCAGCTTCTCCCGATGATGCCGCGCGTGGTCCTTGGCGCGGACGCGGAGGCGCACCGCTTCTCCCCTATCTAAAGCCCGGACCCGGCCGGCCGGCCCCGGCTCGTACTCCGCCGCCGTGGGCTTCGGCCGGCGGTGACTTAGTTCGTACCTCACGTCGTTCAACGCGAACTTGAGGTGGCGCATCATGCCGCCCGTCCCCCCGGAGAGCGGGCCCGACACCTTGACATCCGCGAGCGCGAACGGTTCGTCCGCGGCGGCGTCCGCCCGGGCCTGCTCCCGCACGTCCAATGCGTTGTCGTCGGCCATGGCGGCGTCGCCGGCGTCGCGTCCTGACACTGCCACGTGTGGGTGGGCCCACGGCGCGGCACCTATGGCACTTGGGCTGCACGAAGGGCTGCGCGACACACCAAAAGCGCGTGTCAAGGCCAGGCAAACAACGTAGGACAGCGCTGCAACGACGTAGAAGCCGTACCGGTGTCTTGGACAGCGTGGCCCTGGCGCACAGGGGCCGCTGCGAAGGAACCCGCACTTCTTAAAATCAGCTTAAAATCAGCTCTGTAGCAGTTGTAATCGCAACCTATTCCGGTACGGCATGGAGCCGCCACCGCCCCCAGATGGGGTGCGGGGCAGCCCCACGCCACCGATCCCTCCCCACCGGGGCAGCGGCCCGGCGCCACCGCCCATGCCAAGCCATGCAGTGGCCCAGCAACCCGAACACGACGCCGCGCGCGCTCGCGCGCTCGCGACGCAGCGGCGCGTGCGCGACGAGACGCAGCGGCGCGAGCGCGACGACTCCGACGCGTCCTCGGACGGCGCGCGCACGCCGCCCGCGCCGCGCGACCGGCCACCAGTCCCCTCGCCGCGGAATTCGCGTCTGGCCGCCGCCGAGCGCCGCGCGGACGCCGTCGAAGCGGAGAATGCCATGCTCAAGGCGGCCCTCGCCGCCGCTCGAACGAAGATCCACGTAGCGGCCGTCGAGCGCGACGCGTTACGGGACGCGGCTCGGGCGGCGGCCGACAAAGCTCAAGCCGACGTGGCATCATTACGAGCCGAAGCCCGGTGGCAAAAAGCTTCGTTAGACACGGAGCGCGCCGAGTTAAGGGAGGCCTCCTACGCGCGCGCGGCGCTCCTGCGACGGTCCGAGCCGCACACAGACTTAGCTGAAGCTCTACAGGCTTTGGAAACCATGCGGGCTACCACAGCGGCGCGGGACGCGCGCGATGCTGCCTCCAAGACCGCGTTGCACGACGAGGTGAGCGCGCTCCAGGCCTCCGGCCGCGCGGCCGCGCGTCTACAAGCGGACCTGGCGGCGGCCCACGCGGAGCTCGAGGCCGAGCGCCGGGGGGCATCGAAGGTTCGGTCGTGGGCCCACGGGCAGCTTGATCAACTGCGCGCCGCCAAGGAGGAGGCCTGCGCGGAAGCGGCGGCGGCGTCACTCAAGTGTGGTCGCCTCGAGCAGGCGGGCGCCGCGAGCGCTGCCCTCGAAGGCGACCTCGCCGCGTCGCGAAAGCAATGTGTTGTGTTAGAACGGCGCCTCGACGACGCGGTCGCGAACCTGGCCGCGTCCGTAAAAAACGCTGAAGACCTCGGACGGCGCCTCGCGGCGACAAATACGGACCTCGCCTCGACGCGGGAGGATAACGAGCGCTTGACGGCCGCGACCGCGGGCCTCAAGCGCGACCTGGCGTCGTCAAATACGGACCTCGCCACGACGCGGGAGGCTACCGAGCGCTTGACGGCCGCAACCGCGGGCCTCAAGCGCGACCTGGCGTCCTCCGCACAAATTTCCGGTGACCTCGAGCGGCGCCTCGCCGCCGTCCAAACGGAGGGCAACCGCGATCTTGCGACCGTCCGGGCGGTCAATGAAACGGCGAGCGAGGACAACGCCCGTTTAGCAAGTGAGCTCGCGACGGCGGCGGCCGAGGCGCTGGCCCTGAAGCGGGACCTAGTCCGCGTCCAGGCCGCCGCGCATGAAGCCGCGGACGCGCGCGACGCCGCCATCGCGAACACGCGCGAGGCGGCCAAGCGCTTCGGGGCGGAGCTCGCGGTCGCGCGGGCCCGGGGCGACGAGCAAGCCGCGCTGGACGCGCGGTCCTCGGCTGAGCTACGGCGTGACCTGGTGGCCGCGAAGGCCGCCCTAGACGTCGCGCGGACCCCACCAGCGTCGCCGAACCCGCGCCTGGCCCAGCTCGCGGCGCACGCCGAGGCCGCCGCGGAGGCGCGCGACGCGGCCGTGGCCGAATCCATCACTCTCCGCAAGAAGCTTTCTATGTTAGAGGTCGAAAAAGACGAATTGCACGCGGCGCGGGACACGGCCGCGGGGCGTACCGCGAATCTCCAGCGAAGCATAATTTCCCTCAAAGCGGAGGTGGCGACGTCGCAACAGCATGGCGCGGACCGGCTCGCGGCGTTGGCAGAGGAGCACACGCACCGCCTCGGCGACGAGACGACTCGCGGCGCGGCGCTGCGGCGCGAGCTCGCCGGGTCCGTCGCCGATCGGGACGACCTCCGCGCTTCCTTGGACATGCTGAAGCGCCGCGCCGACTCATTGGAAACGCAGCTGCGCGAGGAGCGCGACGCGGCCGACGTAGTCACCGAGCGCCTCAGGGCGGATTTGGAACGGAGCCTCCGGGAGGAGCGTAGTGCCGGCGAACAACTGGCCGAGAAGCTCCGCCGCGACCTCGACGCGAAGCAGGCCCAGTTCGACGAGGTGAATGCCTTGTTGCTGAGCGGCCTGTCGCCGCGCGAAGCCGACGCCCCGGCCTTCGCCCGCCTGAAGGCGGACCTCGCCGCGGCGTCCGAGGCGCTCGACGGCATGACCGTGGCCGCGGCCGACGCCGGCCACAGCGCCACGAACTTGCGACGGGACGTCGACGGCGAGCGGGAGAAAAGGAGAAAGGCCGAGACCGAGGCGTTGAATCACCGGCGCGCCGCCGAGGAGGCCCGCAGCGACGCCGATGACGCGAAACGGGACGCCGACCAACGCATCGCCGCCGCCCGGCGCGAGGCGAAGGTGGCGCGCAGTGCCATGGATGAGATGAAGCGCACCGCTACCGCCGCGCAAAAGGACGCGGACGCTCGCCTGGCGGCGGCGCGCCGCGAGGCCGAGGAACTGCACCGGGCGTTCCTCGCGGCGAAGGAAGCGCTCACTGCCGAGACGCTTTCACTGAAGCGGGACTTAGTCCGTGTCAAGGCCGCCGCTCGTGAAGCCGCGGACGCGCCGCCAGGCGCGCGGAGCGCCGACGCCCCGCCGCCGCCGCCGGCGCTGCGGAGCGACGTGGCGACGCTGCAGCGCGAGGTCGCGCGGCTAACGGAGGAGGCCGACGGCCGGCGCACGACGAGCTTCGTCGAGACGACGCGGCTCAAGGACGAGGCCGACGGGGCACGCGCCGTCGCGTCGGACCTGCGGGACGACCTCCGCGCGGCCGAAGGCCAGAGGGACGACGCAGTAGATGCCGCGCGGCGGCTCGAGCGCGACGTGTCGCGGCTTGAGCGCGACGTCGCCCGGCTGGCGGGCGAGGTCGACGATCTCACGAACGAGACCGGTAACCAGCGAAGCGCGGTGCGAGACGCGCTGGGCGACCGCGACGCGGCGCGGGAGGCCGCCGTCGCGTCGGACGCGGCGCTGCGGACGGCGCTCGATGCGGCCCGCCAGGGGCAGACGGCCGCGGAGGGCGAGCATGCCGCCGCCGCCGCCGAGGTGGCCACGCTGCAAACGGCGCTCGCCACGGCCCGCGCGACGGCTGACGGGGGTGCCACGGACGCGCTCGCAGCGCTCGCCACGGAGGCGCTGGCCGACTGCCGCCGGGACGTCTCCAGGCTGGAGACGGACCTCGCCGCGGCGCGCAAGGCGGCCATGGCGACGGCGGAGCGGGTCCGGGACGAGGGCCGCGCCGAGGCGGCCCGGCGCGACGTCGAAGACGAGGCGCTCGTGGCCGCGCACCGGCGCGACCGGAGCGAGTTCGACGCGGCGAAGGTACTTCTCGAACACGAACTCGAGGCCACGCGCCGGGAGCGCGACGTCGCGCTCGCGGCCTGTTCGGAGGCGAACGGCGAGCTGCGGGCCCTGAAGTTGAAGCACGAGCTCGAGGCCGAGCTCGAGGCGGTGCGCACGCCGCCGCGGAACCACGGGGCGCGGGCCGACCGGGCCGAGGGCGACGCGCGGGCCGCCGAGGCGCGGGAGGCAGCGGTCCGCGCGGAGTTGGCGGCGCTCCGGCGCGCGCGCGACGAGCTCGAGGCCGAGCTCGCGGCCCGGGCGCCGCCTGGGACCGACGGACCGCTGCCGCCGCCGCCGCCCGCCGCCGCGGCTCCGGAAGCGGAGGCGCTCGAGGCGCCCCAGACGCCGCCACGGTCGCGGGGGCTGCGGCGGCGCGTCGCGGCGCTCGCCGAGGAGCGGGACGAACTCCTGGCGAACGCCGCAAAACGGATCGCGGCCCTCAAGGAGCAGCTGGCCCGCGTCACGCGGGAGCGCGACGCCGCACGGGCGCAGCGGCCCGCTCGCTCGACGCGGGGCCGCGCCTCGCAGACGAAGGCCTCCACCGGGCCGCGCGCGCGGTCGGCGCCGACGTCGCCCCGGGAGGACGACGCGCCCGTGGGCCGAGGCACGTGGCGGCGCGCCGAGGACGAGCTCACGTCGCTGCGCCAGATGCTCGAGGACGCCGCGGCCTCGGAGGCGCGCGCCGTCACGAGCTTGAAGCGGGACCTGGCGGTGGCCCGGGCGGAGCTGGACATATTAAGGACGCCCGTCAAGAACCCGACGGAGGCGGCGCTCGCCGCGGAGACAAGGCGGCGCGAACTGGTCGAGGCCGAACTGGTCGAGGCGCGGCACGGGCTCGAGAAGCTCGCGGCCGGCGAGGCGCGCGCCGTCGCCCTGCTCAAGCGGGACCTGGCGGCCACGAAGGCCTCGCTGGCGGTGCACGCGGCGCCGACGGACACGTCCGTGGTCAAGCGGTTACGGGACGCGTTGCACGACGCGACGGCCGAGCTGGACGAGGCCCGGAGCGCCGCCCGGCCCATGGCGGACGAGCTCGAGGCGTGCCGCCGGGCCCACGCCGCGGAGAAGCGCGCGGTCGAAGACTTGAAACGGAAGGTCGAGGCCGCGGCGGCCGTGCGGACGCCGCCGCACACGCCGCCGCGCGCGCAGCGGGACGACCTGAAGCATCTGCGGACGGAGCTCGAGCACGCGCGGGCCGCGTTGACCGAGGCGAAGCTGAAGGGCGACCACACGGAGGAGTCGCACGTGAAGTCGCTCCAGCACGACCTGCGCCACGCGGGCGAGGAGTTACAACATCTCCACGACGCCTTGGCCGCCGAGCGGACGCTGCGCGCGGAGAGCGAGGAGGCCCTGCGCGCGGAGCAGGGCGCCTTCGCCGAGGCGGAGATGGCGCTGCGGGGCCGGGTCGCGTCCGCGCGGGGCGCGCTCGAGGCCGAGCGCGCGCTGCGGGCGGCGGCCGAGGCGTCGCTCAAGGCCCTCCGAGCAAAGTTCCGGGGGAGTTCGGAGCAGGAGGCGTCGTTACGGATCGACCTCGCGGCGGCCGCGGACGCTCTAAGCACACTGGACGACGAGCACCGGGCCGAGGGGGGCGCGCTCCAGAGCAACCTGGAGGCGCTGCACGAGATCGAGGCGAGCCTGCGGGGCGAACTGGCCCACGCGCACGACGCGTTACAGGCCGAGCGCTCCGCCTGGACCGAGGTCGAACAGGAGGTCGCGGCGGAGCGCGCGCAGTGGACCGAGGCCGAGGACCAGCTGCTGGCGGAGGTCGCCCGGGCCGCGGCCGCGTTGGACGTGGAGCGGGCGGCCCGGGGGCGCACCGAGGCGGCGCTGGCCGAGGCCGTGCGGCCGCGCACCGGCGCCGTGGAGCGCCTCGAGACGCATCTCGTAGACCTCGCGAGCGCCGCGACCGACGAGGTCGACGCGCACTGCACAACGGCCAAACAGCGCGACGCCGAGCTCCAGCGCGTCCGGCGCGACCACGCGGCCCAGGCGGAGCGCAGTGCTGCGCTCGAGGCCAGCGCGACCGGGCTCGAGCGCGATCTAACGACGGCCCGGACGGCGCTCGAGGACGCAAACGCCGACGATGCGTCCGCCGCGCAGACGATCGAGACGTTGGAACGAGAGCTCGCGCATGTGAGCGCGGCGGCGACGGCCGCGCAACGCGCCTTGGGCGAGGCGTGCGACGAGGCGGCCGCGGAGTCGCGGGCGGTGCAACGCCGCGATGCGGAGCTCGTGAAAGTCGACGCCGCGCTTAAGGCGGCGGAGGAGCGCAAAGACGCCGCGGACGCGACCATCCAAACGCTGCGGCGCGACCTCGCGGCGGCGGCGCGCGACGCCGCCAAGTGGAAGGACGACGCCGACGCGCTGCGGACGGAGGCCTTCGTCGAGGCGACGCGTCTGAAGGACGAGGCGCGCGAGGCCGAGGCCGCGCACGCTGAGCGTGTGACGGAACTCGCGGGCGAGAACGATGCGCTTCGGATACAAGCGGACGAGCAAACAAAGCGCGTGGCGGCGCTGGGGCGGGACCTGGCGGCCACGCAAGCGGAGGCCGCCCGGCGCCTCGCGGAGCTCGACGAGGCGGAGGCGGCTTCACAATCTGCCGCGCGGACCGTCGCGACGCTCAGAACCCAGGTCTCGACGGTCGCGGGCGAGAACGACGCGCTCCGGGCCGCTTGCACCGACGCCGACCGCCAAGCCGCGGAGCAACGCCGCCGCGTCAGCGCGCTCGAAGCCGACACCGAGGCCAATGCGGCAAAAGAGGCGGCGCTGCGCCGCCGCGTCGCCGCGCTCGAGGGCGACCTTTCCGCCGCGGTGGCGTCGCACACGCCGCTGAAGGCGCGCCTCGCAAGCGCGACGGACGACCACGAAGAGCTCGGGCGCAAGCTCGCGGCGGCCGCGCGGGACCGCGACGCGTTTGCGCGCCGCGTCGCCTCCCTCGAAGCCGAAGCGGATGCGCAGACGCAGGAGGCCACCGGCCTGCGCCGCAAAGTAAGCGCGCTCGAAAGCGACAAGGGCGCGCTCGGCGTCGCGGCCGAGGCGCGGCTCGCGCAGCTCGAGGGGCGGCGGGCCGCCTCCGAGACGCGAGTCGTGGAGCTGCAGCGCGCCGCGGCCGCGAGTCGAGAGCGAGAGCGCGAGCTCGCCGAGTTCAAGCGCGAGAGCGAGCAAGCGTCCTTGGACCGCAAGGCGGAGCTCGACGCGCTGACCGGGCACGCGGGAGCACTCGAAGCCGACCGGGACGAGGCCATCGACGAAGCGTCGGTGCTGCAACAGGACCTCGTCATCGTGTCGACGGAGCGGGTCGCCCTTCGCGCGACGGCCGACGAGCTCCGGACCGCCGCGGAAGAACGCGAGGCAAAGCACGAGGCGCAACGGCGCGCGCTGGGCGTGGCGGCCGAGGCGCGCCTGGCGCAGCTCGAGGCGAAGCGGGCGGGCGCCGAGGCGACGTGCGCCGCGCTGCGGCAGACGGCGGAGCAGCTCCGGCGCGACCGCGCGGCGGCCGACGAGCGCGCGCGCGCGACGGAATCGTCGCTGGCGCGTGACGAGGCGCTCGCCGAGGCCGAGGCGCGCGGCGCCGACCTGCGGCGCCGCGTGGCGCGCCTCGCGGCCGAGAACGGCGACCTGCAAACGGCCGCCGCAGCGTCGCAGCGGCGGCTCCAGGCCCTCGAGGCCGAAGTCACCCTCCTTGGCGACGGCCCGCGTGAGCTCCAGGAGCTCCGGAAGCAGCTTCGGGCGCTCGGCGATGAGCGCGACGCGCAAGGCGCCGACGCCCGGAAACAACTCAACGCGATGACGCGCGAGCGCGACGAGGCGCGCGAGGGCGGCGACGGCGCGCGGGCGGCGCTGCGGCGCAAGCTCGGCGTGGCTGAGGCCGAGGCCGCGGACGCCCACGCCGCGATCGCGGCGTTGCGCGGCGACGCGAAGACGGCCGAGGCGGCCCTGGCGCAGCTGCGCCGGGAGCTGGCGGACCAGAGCGCGGAGGGCGAGGCCCTGCGCCGGGAGCTCACGGCCGCCGTGGCGGACGCCCGCGCCCTGGCCGAGGAGCGCGACGAGCTGGCGCAGTACATCGCCGACGCCGACGCCGTCGCCGCGACGCTATGGAAACAGGTCGCGGACCTGGGGACCGAGCGCGACGCGCACGCGGGCGAGGCGCAGACGTCGAGGAAAACGGTCGCGCGGCTCGAGAAGGAAGCCGAGGCCGCGGCCGACGTGCGGTGGCAGCTCCTATCGCTAAAGACGGACCGCGACGACTTGAAGACGATGAGCGACGCGCGCACGGCGGCGCTGCACCGCCGCATTGCGACGCTGGAGGCGGAGCTCGGCGACGCCTCGCGGCGCGTCCCCCCCCTGCGGGCCGCGGTCGAGGCCGCCGAGGACGCGGCGCGCACGGTCGAGCGGACCCTGCGCGCGGCCCGCCAGGAGCACGACGAGGCCGCGAGTGCTTTCCGGCGCCAGGTCGCGACCCTCGAGGCGCGGCTGACGCGAGCGGACGCGACGCCCCACCAGGACCAGTTGCACGCGGAGGGACGGCTCCTCTCCGTGACGCACGAGCGGGACGAGGTGCGCGCGCAGCACGAGGTCCTCTCGCGCCGCGCCGCGGCGCTCGAGGCGGCGCTCCAGGACCAGCGGGACCAGGCCGATAGCACGACGCAGCGGCTCCGGCGGGAGGTGCGGGCGCTCGAGAACGAGCGGGACGACGCCGCGCGCCAGAAAGACGCGCTGGCGGGCGAGTGCGGGACGCTCGCCGACGAGCGGGACCGGCTCTTACACGACGCGGACGCGGTCGCGGGGACGCTGCGGGTCCGCATCCAAGCGCTGACCGACACCGACGACGCGTGGCGGCGGCGCGTCGCGGCCCTCGAAGCAGAGAAGGAGGCGCTCGCGCAGGAACGGACCGAGAGCGACCCTGTGCGGGAGCGCGCTGAGGCCGCGCAGCTCCAGAACCTCGCCGCGGCGACGGAGGCGAGCGAGGCGGCTTTGCTACGCCTCAAGGCCGACAAGCGGGAGCTCCTGGAACGCCTCGCGGCGCAGAAGGCGCAACTCGAGCGGGGCTGCGCCGAGACGAAGCAGCTCCGCGGTTCATTGACGGCGGCGGAGACCACGGCGGCGACGCTCTACGCGCGCCTGACCACGCTCATCGAGGAGCGCGACGCCCTCGCCCGGGCCTCCGATCGGGCGGCGGCGGCGCACCGCAAGCGCGCGGCCGAGCTCGAGGCCGCCCTCCACGAGACGCCACAGTATACATTGCAGGAAATTGCCGGATTAAAAGAAGCGAACAACGAGCTCAGGGCCGACGGCGAGGCGCGGGAGGCGGCCCTGGCCCACGCGGCCGAGGTCCATGCGCGCCGCGTCGACGAGCTGCGCGCCACCGTTGCCGCGTTGCAGGCGGAGCGCGACGAGTTCGCGGCGCGCGTGGACGAGGCGGAGGCGGGACCCTGCGCGCACTGCTACGCCGTGGCCGACGAGCGGGACCAACTGCTCAACGACGCGGACGCGGCGGCCCATGAGCTCCACGCGCGCGTCGCACAACTTACGGCGGACCGGGACGACGCGCTCCGCACGAGCCGCGACGCCGCAACCGCCGTGGCCCGCCTGGAGGCCGAGGCCGAGGCCGCGGCCCAGCGGAGCGCCGCCCTGAAGGCGCAGCTCGCCGCGGCGGTAAATGAACGCGACGAGGCCGCACACGCGCAGGACGCCACGCGCCGAGCGTTAAGGCGGCGCGTTGCGGAGCTCGAGGCCGCCGCGGAGCTCGACGCCCACGAGGCCGAGGGGCGCGCGTGGCGCCTGGCGGAGCTCGAGGAGAACGCGCGCCACACGACGCTGGTGCGCACGCCGCCGCGCGCGCGGGCCCCGAGCCCCGAGACCGCGGGCCCGGTGCCCACGCCCACGCGGACAGCCATCGAGGCCCTGGTGGACGCGGAGACGGCGGCGACGGCGCGGGCGCGGGACCTGCAGCTCGAGCTGTCTGCCAGAAACGACGACGCTCTTCGCCTGCGGCGGGAGCTCGAGGGCGCGCGGGCGGACGCGGAGAAGGCGCGGAGCGACGCGGAGCGCGACTGCGAGCGCACCATGAACGCGTTGCGGCGCGAGGCGGCCTCGGCCAAGGACGAACGCGTTCGAAGTGAAGAGGCGCACCAGGCGACGCGGCGGCGCCTGGAGGCTGCGGTGGAGGAGAGTCACAGCCACCCGCAGGACGCCATCGCTAATGCCTTGGCGTCGGAGCGCATCCAGCGGCTCGAGGCCGACCTCGCCCTGAAGACGCGCGCGGGCGAGGAGGCCGTGGCCCAAGCATCGCAGCGCGAACAGGGCGCGACCGTCCAAGCGCACGCGGCCAAGGCGGCCCTCGCGGAGACGGGTGCGCGCCTCCAGCGGGTGGCGGCACGCGTCCGGGAGCTCGTGGACCTCGAGGTCGTGGGCGGCAAGGGGCCGGCGTCGCCGGAGGGGCGCACGGAGCTCCACGAGGTCGAGTGGCGTTTCGACGACGCCGAGCTGCGCTGTGAAGACGGTCTGTTGGCGAATGCCCTCGAGACGGCGCGGGGCCGCGCGCTGCGCGAGGCGGCCAAGGCCTGCGAGGCCGTGACGGCGCCGTCCGTCAAGGCGCTCACGGAACTGATTTGCCGGACGCTGCCGGCGCGAAGGCGGAGCGCCAAGCCGCCGTCCCCCAGAGCCAACCTGGAGCGGGAGCTGGCCGCGGCGCGGGCCCAGGCCGAAAGTGCGAGGCGCGAGGCGGCGGACGCCGTCGGCTTGGCATCTGAAAGCTCGGCAAAGGCGCTGCGCGACGTCGAGGCCGTCCAAAAGACGCTCGAGGCCGAGGCGGACCTGCGGGACCATGGGCACAAAGCGCAGCTCGACCAGCTGCGCAGTGACGCCGCGTCGGCGGAGGCGACGCACGCGGCGCAGGTGGCGCATTTGGATGGCGAGCTCGCGGCGCTCCGGAAGCACTGCGCGGAGCAGGTGGCGCATCTAGGAGACGAGCTCGACCATCTCCACGGCCAGGACGAGGCGCTCCAGACGCAGGTGGCCCAACTCCAAGGCGAGCGGCGCACGCTGGAAAGCGAGCTCGAGGCCGTGCACGCCGACGCGGAAGACGCCGAGCAGTTGATGCTCGTGCGGTGCCACGATTCGAAGCAGCGGGCCGTGCGACGGGCGCTCAAGTACGCGGAAGCGACGATCGCGCGGACCGTGGACCGCCTGCGGCGCGCGACGCCCCCGACCGAGGAACGGCTGCCGGAGAGCGCCCTGGCTGCGGTCCTCGCCGCGGCCGAGATCGACCGACCGTCGTTAATAGGTGTTTTGGACGCTTTGAAGAGCGCGCCCCGACGCGGCGAGGCGGCCCCTAGTACACTCCCGGATCTCTTCGAGCGGCTCAATTTTGGACCCGTGCTCGAGAACGCGTCCGCCGTCATCGACCCCGCGATCCTCAGCGACGCGTCGCGCGTGGCGTGCGACGTGCTGCGCGCGGCGCTGCGGGAGGCGCCGATCACAAAGGACGACGGCACGATCCTGGACGCGTGCGCGAAGGTCCTCGAGGACTTGAAATCCGAGACGGCGGCGCGCTGCGACGATCAAGCGAAGCGCCTCCAGGAAGTCCTCACGGCCCGGGACGCCGCCGTGGCGTCGGTAGCCCACGAGCGGGGCCTCCTCGCGGCCGCGGCGGAGGCCCACGCCCTCGAGCTGCAGCGGCGCGAGCACCAGCTGCGGATGGACGCGGACCACGCGCTCCAGCGCGGCGTCCAGCTGGCGGCGGAGCAGGCCTCGACGGAACGGAACGCCCACTGGGAGCGGCGCTGGGAGGTCGCCGCGGCCGAGCAGGCGGCGCGGACCGGGGAGCTCGTGCGCCGGCTCCACGCGTCTGTCCAGGAGCGGAACGAGGCCGTGGAGCAGGTGCGGGCCGCGCTGCGCGCCGCGCGGGCGGCGCAGCGCGCCGTCGAGGGCGTGGCGGTCGCGCCGGCGGACGCCGCGGCCGAGCTGGCCAGGGCCACCTCGGACCTCGCGGACGCGCGGTGCGCCGCGGTGGCGGCGTCCAAGGCGGCGACCGCGGAGCGGGACGAGTGCCGGCGGGCGCTCCAGGCGGCGGAGAAGCGGCGTATTGTCGAGCTTGCCGCCCTGGAGGACGAGTGGCGCGACCGGTGCGCGGAGAAGGTCATGAGAGCGGAGGCGAGCGGGGAGGAGCGGCTGCAGCGGCGCCTGCGGCAGGCGCAGGAGGACCTCGCGGCGGCGCGGACATCGTCGAACGAGGCCATCACCGCGGCGCACGGCCGCGGCGACGAGCGGCTGGCGCGCGAGACGTCGATGCGGCTGGCGGCCGAGAATGAGGCCGTCGTGGGCGAGCAGGAGCGCCTGGCGCTGGCGCGGGCCAAGGACGACGCCGAGCGGTTATTGGCCAAGGGCCTCGAGGACCTGGAGGCCGTCATCCAGGACCGGGACGCGCGGCTCGTGCGCGCGTCGGAGGCGGCCCGGGAGGCCGCCGCCGAGTTCGACAAGCGCCTCGCGGACGGGGCCGCGGCGGCCGAGGCGGCCGAGCTGAATCTGAGGGAGGTTTTTGACGGGCAGCTCACCGCGCTGAACGAGGCCCTGGCGGCACAAAGCGAGCAGCAGGAGCGGCGCCACCGGGACGACGTCGCGCGCGCGCGCAAGGACGTGGCGCGGCGCGTCAAGCTCGCGGCGGCGCACGCGCACCTGCAGGAGGTGGCGCGGACGGAGACGTCGCTCCGCGAGGCCTACGAGGATAAGCTCCGGCAGGTCCTGGACCGGGACATCGGGCAGCGGGCGACGCAGACGGAGCGCCTTTGTCTAGACCGGCCGGCGCAGACGCAGATCTACGGGCTGGAGGTCGTCGTGCCCGACAAACGGCGCCGAAAGAGGGACGCGCTCGACCAGCGCTTCGCGGCGGCCGCCGCGGCGCGCGCGGCCGCCGAGGCCAAGGCCGCCCAAGTCCTCCGCGCGGCGGAAGAGCGGTTCGCGGACCAACTTGCGGCGCTGCGGGCCGAGCACGACGCGGCGGCGCTCAAGGCTAAGCTTGCGACCGAGCGGAGCCGGTCCGCCGAGGCCGCGGCCGCGTGCCGCGCCGAGGCGGAGAAGGCGTCCTTAGAGGTCGCGTCGCTGACGGCGCGCCTCGAGGACGCCACGGCCAAGGGCGAGCGCGTCGCGGCGCTACAACAGCTGTTGGAGGACTCCGTGAACGAGCTCAACCAGGCCAAGGCGGACGCGGCCCAGCGCGGCGATGTATTGAAGCAAAGCGTCGAAGTGCTTGAAACGCGCCTGACCGCGGCCGAGGAGGACCGCGCCACACTGGAAGTGCAGGCGGAGGAAGTGCAATCGGCGAACGAGCACCTCCAGCTCAACCTGAGCGTCGCGCGGCGCGACGCGGAAATGAGGCGGCAGGTCCACGAGAAGAGCGCGAAGGATTTGCAGGTCTCATTACGGGCGTCGAGTATTGAACTCGAGCGCTCCCTGAAGGCGGAGGCGGCGCTGGAGCGGACGGTGGAAGGGTTACAAAGCGAAGTGCGGGAGAAGGGTTCATTGAAGGAGGAGATCGCGGCGCTGCGCAGTCAGGCGGAAGCATCGGCCGCGGACGCGGGGCGCCTCGCCGCGCAGTTGAAGCGGGACCTCGCGGCCTGCCGCGCCGAACTCGCCGTGTCCTCGAAAATCGTTCCCGAGTCGCCGATGGTGAAGCGGCGCCTCGCCCGGTTAGAGGGGGAGCTCGCCGAGGCCCTGGACGGCATCGAGACGGCCCGGGACGAGCTCGACGAGGCCAAGCGGCGGTTCAAGAAGGCGCTCGACGCGGCGGAACGGGAGCGGGAGAAGAGCGTTGATAATGAAAAGCGCAACGCCGAGGAGGCGGTGCGGCGCGCGCGCGCGACGGCCGAGGCCTCGGTCGCGGTGGCCGAGGCGCGGGCGCAGAGCGCACGGCGTGAAGCCGCGGACGCCGTGCGGCTCGCGCGCGGCGCGGCCGAGCAGGCGGCGCGCGACGTCGACGACGCCCAGGCGACGCTCGAGGCGGAACACGCGGCGCGGACGCGCGCGCACGAGCGGCAGCTCGCCCAGCTCGAGGACGGCCGCGCTGCCGCGGCGGTGGCGTCCGAGGCGACGCTCGCGCGGCTCCGGGGCGCGCTGGACGCGTCCGAGGCGCTCCGGGCGATCGACGCGACGCCGCCGTGGAAACCGCGGGTCGAGGCGGCCCCGGACTCGGGCTGGCGCGGCTCGGACGACGGGTCGCCGGTCTGGCGCGGCGACGAGGGCGTCGTGGTTGCGGGGCTGCGGCGCGAGCTCGCGGCAGCGCGGAATGCGGCGCCCGCGGCCGTGGCGTCTCTGCGCGTGGACCTCGACGGCGTGGAGTCCCTGGCGTCGCCGCGGTCGGAGACGAGCGACGAGAGCCCCGCCGTCGCGTCCCTGAGAGTGGAGCTCGAGGCCGCGCGGGCCGCGCTCACGGACCAGCGCCTGCGGGGCGACCCGGCCGAGGACGACGCCGTCGCGCGGCTGCGGGAGGCGCTGGGCCGGCGGGACGACCAGCTCGAGGTCTTGGAGGACGAGGTGTCGCGGTGCCGCGCGGACGTCGAGCGGCGGCGCGGGGTCGAGGACGAGCTGCGGCGCCAGCTCGCGGCGCCGGCCAGGACGCCACTCCCGGAGACGCCCGCGGACGGCGCCAGTGACCTGGCGGTCGCGACGGAGGCCCTGAGCGCGGCGCGACGGACGATCGCTTCCCTCGAAACGGCGGCGGCGCAGGACGAGGCGGCGCTCGAGGCGTACCCCGCGGCGCTCGAGGCGGCACAAGACGCCGCGGCGGCGGCGCTTGAGCGCGTCGCCGCGCTCGAGGCGGAGCTCTCGACGGCGCGCGAGGAATTTGAGGAGGACGTCGCCCAAGTGGAGAAGGAACTCCAGGAAGCGCATCAGCGCGCCGCGGTAAGTCATACGGAGCTCTCGACGGCGCGCGCGGCCGCGGAGGAGTACCGCCAGGACGCGGAGGAGGAACTCCACAATGCGCTCGAGCGCGTCGCGGCACTTGAGGCGGAGCTCTCAACGGCAAATATGGCCGCGGAGGACCTCGCCGAGGCGCGGCGAACGGCCGCTACGCTTCGCGGCGAGCGCGACGAGGCGCGCCGCGCGCTGGACGAGGCGACGAGCGCCGCGGGGCGGGCCCGCGGCGACGCCGCCAAGGCGCTCGACGACCTCGAGCAGCTCCAGGGGACGTGCGACGCGGCCGTCGATGCGCAGGCGACGGACGCGCTGCGCGTCGGGCGGCTCGAGGCCGCCCTGGAGCAGAGCGGGAGCGACCTCGTGGCGGCGACGGCGACGGCGGCGCGCGCCGAGGGCACGTTGGCCCGCAGGGCGGCGGAGCTGGCGCGGCTTGGGGCGGCGCTCCAGCAGAAGGAGAAGGACGCCACCGAGGCGACCCAGCGCTTCGACGCGATTCTGGCGACGCGCGACGCCGACGACCGCGAGGCCGTGGGGCGCCTCCAGAAGTGCCTGCAGGATCGTGAACATGAGACGTCCCGCGTCTTGGTCAAGGCGCGGGCGACGGAGGCGCAGTCAGCGAGGCTCCAGGGGACGCTCGCCGCGGCGGAGGCGAACGGCGCGGCCTACGCGGCCAAGTACCACCTCCTCGAGGCCCGGACCGCCGAAGGGAGCGCGCGGGTGCAGGCGCTCGAGGAACGCATGGCGGCCCAGACCGAGGCCGTCGCCGCGGTAAACGAGGAGCGGGACCGGGCCCTCGTCGAGTTGCGCAAGGCACGGGACGCGGCCCTCGAGGCCACGCCCCTGGCGCTGGCCGGCTCGCGGCGCGACAACACGCAACTGCGACGGGCGCTCCAGCAGGCGCGCGGCGAGCTCCAGCTGGTCCGACGGCGGCCGCCCGGGGGCATTTCCGAGAAATCGCGACACGCGGCGGAGGCGCTCCAGCGCGAGCTCGGCGTGTCCTTGAAACCCCAGCGCGTCGACGCGCTCCAGGAGCGCATCGCTCGCTTGGAGGCGGAGCGCGACGCGCTGCGGCGGAAGCTGGCCGCGAGGCCCCAGGCGAGCGTGGAGCTGAACGCCCTGCGTGCGGAGGTCCAGGCCGCGCGCGACGAGACGGTGCGGGCGCGCACGGACCTCGCGGCCGGGGGCGACGTGCGGGGCCGGCTCGCGGCGGCCGAGGACCGCGCGGGGACGCTCGCGTCCCTGAACGCGGGGCTCGTGCGGAAGTGCGAGCGGCTGTTGGGCGCCCCCCAGGGTGGTTCTTTGTAAGTTGTGTGTTTGTATGACTTGGCGGACTAGCACTGGCGTGCGGCAGGAGGAGTGAACCGAAAAGAATCGCGCGGGTTTTTATCCACTATCCCCTCTATCCGTCTGAGGCCTGGCGTACGCAAGGAGAGTTGGACGGGAGCCCTCGAGGGGTCCGTATGGCTTTTTTCGTCAGCGCCGCCGCGGCTAGAATTTAGTCCATCAAAGCTCCGGCTGCTACAGCGCTAGCACCACCCCGAAGTAGCGCGCGTCATAATTAGACGTTGCGCCAGCCTCGGGAGGCCCTAAGTACAGCCCAGGGACTTACGAGACGCCATCTCGTGGCCGGGCGGCGTAGACATCGAGCCTGAGTCGACACCTTCCGTCTGCGCTTTCTATAAGGAGGGCCCCCGCGGCATAGCCCAGCCCCGCGCTGCCGTCAGGGCACTACCAGCTACACAAAAAACAAAGAATTTAACGAAATGGAGGCCCCCGGCGCCCCTCTGACGCTGCCGCCGCTCGAGGTCCTCGAGCTCACCGAAGAGCTGGACGCGCTGCCGGGCTCGGCATCGCCGAGCCGGAGCCGGAGCCGCGACCGGGACGAGTACGGCGCCGAGCCCTCGTTACGAACCGTCGCGAGTCTGGCCGACCTACCTTTAAGAAGAGGCAAGTGGACGCCCGAGGAGCAGGACTTCTCGGAAGTCCTGATCCAGGCCTTTCTGGCCGGTCTGGTGCCCGACTGCGCCGACGGGACCACTTTGAGAGCCTTTTTATCAAGGCGCCTCCACTGCGCGCCCATGCGCATCACGAAGAAGTTCGCCGGGGCGACGCTCGGCAAGTCCATCTTCTCAAGGACAGGTGCATTAGAACCCGGCGACGGCGCCAACTTGCGACGCTTAGAGAGCATGTTCGTGCGGGCCGAGGAGACGAACTCCGCCGAGGCGGTGTTCTTCGCCATGCGGGGCAGAGCGCACCGGGACGGCGCCCCGCCCGCCGGAAGGGCGGCGCGGGCCGCGCGGAGAGGTAGAGGGCCTGAATCAACTCATGATTCGTCGGACTCGGACGCCTTAGCGGGCGTCAGGAGGGACGCCGAGGCCGCGCGGAGCGCCTTGGCCGCGTCCCAGAGCCTGCCCCACGCGGAGTCCTGTTCGTCCCTCTCTTCTCTAGCACCAGGAGCGGCGGCGTCGAACCAGAACTCGTGGGCGGCGCGCGTGGCCGAGTGCGCGGCCCAGACCACGGCGGCGCGGAGGGACGCCGAACTGAGTGCCGCGCGCGCGAGCTTTGGGGACGCCGGGCCGCCCTTACTGCCGCCCCCCTCTATCGACGAAAGTCCCAGAACCTCATTGATGAGAAGTTTAGATTGCATTAGTGCCGCGTGCACGCAACCGCCGCGCGCGCCCCCGATGCCCATGCCGCCGCCGCCGCGCGCGGCGCGAGGCATGGGCTACGACAAGGGCTTAGGTGCCGGTTTAGCGGCGCGCGACTTGTCTTCGGCCTTGACCGCAACAAGAGCGGCAGCCGGCGGCCCCTTGAACCCGCGGGGCGACGGTCTATACGGCGAGCTCTACGGCTGGGTGCCGCGCGACCTGGGGGTGAACAAGTCGCCCGCGACCCTGGGCCGCATGCTGGGCTGCCCGGAGCCCCAGAAGTCGCCCGCTACATTGAGTCGCGTCGTCACCTCCGCTCAACCGCTCGCGGCCATGGACGCGGCCGCGGCCGCGGCCCAGGCCGGGGGCGGCCGCAGCACGCTGGGGCCGCGGCCGGCGCTGCCAGCCGCCGCTCAGTGGGGGCCGCCGCCCTCGCTGGGCCCGCCCGGCCTGAGCCACAAGCGCGACTACTCGCCGGGCCGTCTCTTCATTAGTGACGACGCGCCCAAGCAGTCACGGCAAGCGGGCTTCCCGTCGCCGCGCGCCGACGACGCGCCCCGGGTGCCTCAACAACGCCCGGCGGCCTCGCCGCGGCGCGTGGACCCGATGGGCGCGTCGCCGCTCTTCGGCCTCAGCTACCGCAAGCTGATGGTCGGGCCGCCCGTGGCGCCGCTGTCGCCCATGGACGAGGAGCACTTCTCCTCCTCCAACACAGTGCCGATGCGCCCCTGAGGCGGCTCGCGCTGACATCGTTCGTCCCCCCCCCCTGCTGCCTACCAATGGGAAAACAACCCTAACGTAAATTGTCAACTTGATAGTTATTGATAATAAATCGCGGCGGCGGCGTTGCGGGTTTGCAACTTGTCCATCTTCGTGCGGGTTTCGTATCGCGTTTTTACTTTTACGCTCACGTACCTGCGAAGCGTTGCATATACGAAGCGCGTGCACGTGAATCGTTGCTTCTGACACGCCTGACGACCCACGTGCTGTGAATTTCATTCGTGTCCACTCTGCGGAGCAGTGTGGTCACGACCAAAAACGGCACATCGGTTGATTACTCGTCCATACGACCGTGACTCAATGGACGCCGCCGACGTGCAACCGACGCTCGAGGCGCAGCTCGCCCGGGCGCAACGCGAACATGCGACGATCACGCCGCGCGCCGCCGTCATGGTGCCGAGTGTAGCGGCGTGCGACGATGTTCGGCGCGACGGCGCTGCACGAGTCAAGACGGGTTGCAGCGCGGCGGAAATAGAGACACTCCGCGCCTTCGTCCTCAGGACGGTGGCCAGCGGCAGCCGCCCCGTCGTGGACTGGTGCGTCTCTGCTGCGCCGGGCGGGCCGGAGACGCGTTTGGACCTGCCCCTACCGCTTGGCGCGCCGGCAGTGCGTGCCGCGCTGCGCGGCATGCTGGCGGAAGGCACGGCGAGCGGGGACGCGCTGGCCGCGCTCGCCGGCGACGACGCGGAGCTGTTCGAATTGGCCGTACTCGTCAGTTCGCCTGGGGCGCCGCCCCAGTCGATCCACTCCGACACGCCCTTTTCGCCACGCCCTACCTCGCACACTTGTTTTATGGCGCTGCAGGACGTGACGCGGCCCATGGGACCTACGATGGTCCTGCTGGGCACCCACCGCGAACGCGCCCACGAGGGTTTGCGGGATTGCGGCCCGGATGACGACACGTGGACCGCGCTTGCTAGCGGCTGGCGACCGACGGTCGCGTCACTCTGCGCCGGCGAGGCGCTGGTCATGGACTCGCGCGCGTTGCACTGCGGCGGCGCGAACGAGTCGGCCGAGACGCGCGCGCTCTTCTACGTCTCCTTTGTGTCGCGTGGCGAGCGCACGGCCGTGGGCGATCGGGTCGGGACCATCCACAGCCACCTCGAAAAGGGGGCCCACACGCTCGCTAGCCTGCGCCGCCGCGTGTCCCGCCCGCGCCCGCCGCCCGCCGAGCCGTCGCCCGGCGAGGGGCCCTCAGTCGAGTTCCTCCGTCTCGCCACAACCCTCGCCTGACGAACCTCTCACTTGCTCATCGCCGCCGCGCAACTCGCCGCGCGGCTGTTCGCCTGAAACGGCGCAGAAAGCGGTCCTCCTGCAGAAGGAACCACCCCATGTGCACACTATTTGATAAATTCACAAGGAACTACTAGGATAGGATGGCTATTTCCGGCGCATGGCGTAGGGCGGCGAGAGGACGGTCACTCCGGCTCCGGCGCGCTTGGGGGGCGGGCGTATGAAACCGGTCCGTTGGTGCGTCGTGGCGATGACGGGCGCTCGCAGGCGAGGCTCGTATTCCTTGGGTCGACGCACTTTGGTCTGGCCCATATTTCTTGCTGGCATGTCGTCGTACCAGTGGAAGTGCGTCATGCGGTCCCGGCGGACCGGCGCCTTGATCTTGGAGACGGGCGCCGTGGCACGAGTGGGATGCTTCGTGCCCATGGGTCGCACGGGTTCGGAAAACCCGGCGGCCTGGCCGCCGCCACGGTTCTTGGTCAGCGGCCAGTAGCGGTCGGGCAGCGTCCGCTCGTCGGCCCTGCCGAACTTCGTGCCGTGGTGGCTCGCCTTGGTGGACTGGCGCTGCGTGCCGAAGCCAGAGGGCAGAGTCTTTATCGGCGCCGTCCCGGGCCGGCGGCGCGGGTACGCGGGCCGCGGCGTGTCTTCCTCGTAGTCGACCACGGACTTCGGGGACGCCGCCGCCGTCGCGGGCCGGCTCTTGGTGACCCGGCGCTCCAATAATTTTGCCTCGACGTCGCGCATGCGGCCCTCTGCCGTGCCGAGCCGCGTCCGGAGCGCCTCGCGTTCGCGCCTGAGCTCCGGCTTCAGGTCCACGGGCCACCCGCAGCCCAGGTTGCCGTCCGAGACGCGGTAGGAGCCGACCATCGTCGTGATCTCGCGCCCCGGGTGCCAGGTCAACAGGCCGCTGCGGGCTACCGGCTTATACGCTTCGCAGCGGATGGGACCGCCCGTGACGGCGTCCAGGGTGGTGGCGGCGTCGAAGTACATGGCACAGGGACAGCTTAGGATGGAGCAGGGAGGAAATGGCAAACCCAAGAGACTGCGGGTTCTTATTTGTGGCGGTCTCGGCTGTATTCTATTTTGGGCGGAGGGGCAGCCTTCGAAGGGCGGCGAGGGAGGGGCAGCCTTCGAAGGGCGGCGAGGCAGCACGATCCCAGGAGGGCCGAGGGCAGCGAGGCACAAGCCAGCGCTCTCCCGCATAAACCCGTGCACTGAAGGTCTTATTACTTTTGGCAGCTATGGGCCGGACGCGACTCCCCGCCAACTGCCCGGAGTGGTTGCTTTAGCCAAGCTTTCTAGTACAAGCTGTGCTGCCAAGCTTGGACCAGAGATGGGAATCTGCTCTCCGCGTGAGACGCCACTGTCAAGCTGCAGTGATTCGGCTGCCCCACGCCGTCGCGCAGACCACCAGGAGCACTGCTGCAGCGGCCGCAGTCGAGCTACAGTGATCGGCTGGTAGCGTGCTGCTGCAGAGCCACAGTCAATGTACAGTGATCGGCTGCCCCCACCGTCCATGATGGTAAGTGCATGGGACCACGTCCTGCGCACGGCGCTCGTCAATCTCCACGCGTTCGACTTCGGGTATACGGTCGCGTTCACCGGTGCCACTTTACAATCGATGATCGACGCGGTGGATTTGTGCGACGGCGCGGACCTCTGCGCGGAAGCGTCGTTCGTGGCGTCGGCGGCGCCGCTGGGGGCGCTGCTCGCCTCGGCGGGCGCCGGGCGCCTGCTGGATACGTATGGACGACGGCCGTTCCTGATAGCGGTCTCAGCACTTTGGGTGGCGGGCTACGTCATCGTCGCGTGCGCGTCGTCGTTGATGGGCTTCGCGGCGGGCCGCATTATCGCGGGCGCGGCCATGGGCGCCACGTCCGTCGCAGTGCCCGTGTATGCCGCGGAACTCTCGCCGCCGAAGCTGCGCGGCTCCCTTGGCGGTCTCTTCAATGTATTAATCTCGGCGGGCATCCTGGCCGTCTTCGCGCTGGGCGCAAATGGTACGGACGACGGGACGTGGCGCTGGATGGCGCTCGCCGCCGTTTTGCCCGCGGTGTTCGTGGGCGTGGACCTCCACCGCGACTGGGTCCCGGAGTCGCCCCGCTGGCTCGCGCGCCAGGGCCGGGAGGTCGAGGCGAGGCTCGCCGCCGAGCGGTTGTTCGGGCGGGGCGCGGAGGCCGACGAGGCCTGCGCCGTTGAGGCGCCTTCCACGAAACGGGCCGCGTCGCAGCGGTCCGTGGCCGTGGGCGTGGGCGTCGTCGGCTGCTTCGGGTTCTGCGGCAACTCGTGTATTCAGGCGTACATGAGCGTCGTGCTGGAGGGGGGCGGGCTGTCCGAGGCGTCCGCGCGCACCGGTGCCATCACTTACGCCTCGACACAGTTCGTATTTGCGGTCATGATGGCCCTCTGGGGCGTGGCGCGCTTCGTCCGGCGGCCGCTCCTGATCGCGTCGGCCATGGGCGCGGCGGCCTCGCTGGCGGCGATGGCCTCCTTCACGGAGGCGCAGGACGGCCTCGCTTCTTTACTGTCTGCGGACGCGTACATCGCTTCGGTAACGCATGGGGTGTCCACGCTGTCGTGGGTCTACTGCGCCGAGGTGCTCCCCGACGGCGAGCGGGGACGAGGTATGGCCTACGCCACCGTCTTGTTCTGGGGCGTGACCTTCGCGTCCCTCCAGCTCTTCAATGTCGCTGTGGCCACGTTGACCGTGGCCGGCGTCCTGGGTCTCTTCGCGCTGTTCTCGGCGGGCGGCGCCCTGTTCTGTTACGGCTTCGTCGTGGAAACGCGGGGCGCGGCGCTAAGCGACGTCCAGCGACTCTTCGCCGACACTCCCGCGTCGCCGCCGGCGTCGGAAGGGGATGCGTTGTTGGCGTAGTGTAAAGTGTTATTTGTGTACTACGCGTCCGTGTATCGAGTCCCGCGCCTCCACCGCCAACAACGTCCACGGAGTGATCGCTCCGCCGCGGCGTCCGCGTCCGCGATTGATTTTCCGCCCCCCTTAATTTATCTGTCCGGAAGTGTGCTGAGACTTCAAAGGGGGGTTGTCGGTGTCTTTTGTCCTTCTTTTTCTTCGCTGACACCAAAATCAAGCCAGCAGCAGCCCTCGGTTGATCTGATCCCGTGCATCAGTGCTCGGTGCCATATCGGGGTGTTGCGCGGTGTCCACCACAAAAGTGAGAATTGTGTAGTCCATGATACACCAGAGGCCGCCACGCGGGAGAAAAAGCGCAGCGATATGCGCCCCGGGTCGCAGCGAACGCAGCGATATGCGCCCCGGGTCGCAGCGAACGCAGCAAATCAGCAAAAGATCTGAGAGGGCCAAATTCTCGACGGCCATCGTTCAACTAATGGCGATAAAGTGGCGCAGAAGCAATCGCGTGCCACGCGCGCACCCGCCTCGCGGCTCGGTTTGCAGCCATTCGCCCTAATTGGGTTGCAGAACGAAGCGAGACTCGGTAAACGCCCTGCGGATGCGAGGCTAACGCGCGCCATCGTCCGCGCTTTTTAGCCATGAGTCTTCCTCACAGGCACACATACTGCTATAGAACACCGCCGGGCGCCCCAGCAGCACCCCATCCGCCGCGGCTGTTCTGGCCCCGTCGATTCTGAGCAAAAAGTCGATTCTGAGCAAAAGTCGATTCTGATATGACGCGCGGCGGCAGTGGTACCGGTCGGGCCAAGCCGTCCGCGCGAAAGAACGAGGGCCGCTGGACCGACGACGAGCACCGGCTCTTCATGGAGGCGTACGAGGACATGGTCTCCGTGGACCCGTCCCGCCGCCGCTGGCCGAACGTGGCCGCGGCCGTCGGCTCGCGGACCACGACGCAGTGTAGGAGCCACGCGCAGAAGTACTTCAAGAAGTTGAGGCGGGCGGCCAAGAAGCGGCGGTCAGCGCCGACCGTCGTCGTCACGGACTCGGACAGCTCCTCATCCCACTCGTCGACCGCGCACTCGCCGCGCGCGGCCGCGGCCGCCGCCGCCGCGCCGCTCCCGGCCCCGTACATACCGATGCTGCCCGTCTCATCAGGACGGGCGCGCGGGTGGACGAACGAGAGCCTCTCGCCGACGACAACGCTACTCCGCGAGCCGATCCTCGCCGAGGAGTCCGCCCTCACGGTCGACGACGCGCCCGGAATGGCGCCGGTCTCGTCCTGGGCCAGCCTCTCCATGCTCGACCCGGGCTTCGCCGCCTGAGTCCAACTCCCCTTCCCCACATATCCCCACTAAGTGTTGTCTCCTTACTAGTAGTTGGGCATTTCATAAAAACCTAACAGAGTATTACAAACACCCACACGATCAGACACCGCGTCGATGGCGTTGACGTGCTACTCCGCACCCCACGCGCAACGCAGCGTGAACGACACGCGTTCCCCCGCGCGGCCCACGACGTCGCCGATGCGACAGTTCGCCGCGTCCAAGTTGGCGCAGAGCGCACCGGCGACGTCCGGCGCCGAGCCGATCTCGTGCGTGCACTCCGCGTACGCCCCGCGGGAGAACGCCAGGAGCGACCGTCGCCGCAGGAGCACCTCGCAGCGCGCCGCGGCGGCGCACACGCCGACCTCGCTCGTTCTGAGGCGCTCCCGGAAGACCACGACGGCGTCGGCGCCGCACGACAAGGTGAAGGTCCTGTCGTCGTATGCGGGGCCGTCCGTGTGCGGCAGGACGTACGACGCCTTCGAGAAGTCGTAGGCGTTCACGAGGACATGGTTCGGCACGGGCCGCGTCGACGCGGGATCACTCGCCGCTGCAGCCGCGCATGCATCGCGCGCCCACCGCGGGAGCGGTTCCGGTACGAATCCGACCTCGCCCGCGGGCCCGCCCAATCGTCGCAGGCGCCGGCCGCGCACGTCGACCCATTCATCGCCGCTCTTCGCTGCCGCGATGATCGCCGTCTCCTCGGCCTCAGTAATCCACTCGGCCGCGTAGGCGATCGCGGGCGGTGCGCCGGGTAGCACCTGCAGCGCTGGCCGTGTTCGATCTGTGTCGAGCGCCGCTGTGTTGGCGTCCGGCGATGGCTTTGTTTGTGCTGGTGCCGGCGCGACCGCGGGGGTGCTCGGGGACCTCGCAGCTCGAGCTTTCTTCTTCTCGGCTTTGAGCAGCGATGCGAAGTCCAGTGCGGACATTTTCGATTGATATGGATAAAGGAGAGTGTACCAGCGAAGTCTAGCCTCTATGAGCGCGCGAGCACGTCCTAAAATCACTAAAACTCTGAGGGGCCTTTTCCTCACAAAACGGGTTTCACACAGAGCATTTACATGCTCTCGACGTCCTCTCGTGCCAGCCGCGGAGCCTACGCCTTATAAACGCATGAGAAAATGCTGTGAATATTCATAACTCTGCTTGACCCGAGCGAAAAAAGCGTTTGAACCACCCAGAAGAAGCTGGAGCGCCGCACAGCACACAACTCAACAAGGCAGACGGGCGGTCACGGGCAAAAAATAGGGAGAGTCGGCGCTCGTATCCATCGCGGCAGCCGAGGTCAAAGGAACGCCCAGGCCAGGGGGTAGCCCGCGCGCACTCGTGCCTGACCACAATTGGCGTAGAGCGGCAAAGAGTGTTGCTCTCCGGCAAGCTGCCCGGCATGTCGCAGCGCTGCGAAACGGTCGACACGCACGCCTGGCATGCGCAGTACCACGGCCACCCGGTCAGAGCCCTCGACATCGTCGAGCGAGGGCTGCGGCAACAGGACAAAGACTGCATCTTCTTCGCGGGCGACTCGTCGCTGGACAACAAGTACTGGTTCGAGGATCGCGGGCGCGCAACGAACGGCTATGAGCACATCCTGAGCCCACCGGAGAGCAAATTAGATGTGGCGTACCACACGAACAAAATTCTCGAGGCCCGAAGCCCGCGCTGGGCCTGCGTCAACACCGCGGTCGAGGCGACCTCTCTAAACGACCGCGCGTTTGGACGGCTCCTGGAGCAGGGCCAGTTTTTGCGGGATCGATTGACGGAGCGCGACGCCGTCGTGATTAGCATCGGTGGCAACGACATCGCCCTCGCGCCGCTACTCTGCACGTGCTGCAACGTGGCACCGCTACTCTGTGTGGGTGCGCTATGCGGCGACGCGATTGACCACTGCGCGTGTGCCTGTCCGCCCGACGTCTACACGCCCTGTGCTGGTGCGACGGACTGCGGATGCGCTTGTTGTGGGTTGCCGGGGTGCCTCGTCGGGCTCTGCGGATCTCCGCCAGTATCTTTTGCCGCGTCGTCGCCGAGATGTGAGTTGATTTGCGCACAGGTTCCCTCTCGGCTTGGGTTATTTCGTGGATTTGTTCGGAAATCATGTGCGCGCGTACGCGTCGAATCTCATCGCAAAGAGGAAGCCGAAAGTAGTTATAATCTGCATGATATACCACCTCGACGCTGCAGGACGCGGCTCGTGGGCCGACGCGACCTTACAATTACTCGGATACAACGCCGCGCCCCGCGTGCTGCAGCGGGCAATTCGGCACGTATATAGGTATGGCACGAAACGGATACGCCTCGGCGGCACTACTGTCGTGACGCTGCCCTTGTTCGAAGTCTTGGACGGCAGCGATACGAGGGACTATATCCAACGCGTCGAGCCGTCCCCGACTGGCGGCGCGAAGATGGCTCAGGCCATCGTCGACGCCGTCCTCGGCGCGACGGAGGCGGGGGACTCGCAGTTCATAACATAAAACATTTTTTCAGCCCGCCCCCAGGAAGCTTCCACGCCTGGAACAGCGCCAGGGCCCTCCGTTCCTCCTCGCTCAGGTCCGGGTGCCACACATCCACCAGGAGCACGTACGCGTGCCGGTCGGCGTGGCGGTTGTACGCCGTATGCGGAAACGACGTATCGACGAGCGTCGGCGGGAGCGGGCGTCCGGTAGCATCGTGCCACTGCGCCACGGCCCGGAGATTACCCAAAGGCTCCGACAGCGAGTCGTCCAAATCAGCGAAGGCCAGCCCCGCGCCCTCCTCCGGCAGGCGAAGCTGAGCCTCCAAGTCCCGCCGGAACGCGAGCTCGGCCGCATCCGGCGCCGGCGCCGTGTCGTCCTCGTGCAGTAAATCCAAAGGAATGTGCGCCGTGAGAATAAAAGTACGTTTGTCGGAATGAACGCGCAGCGCCGAGTCCGGCCGCTGGCGCCCGAAGCCGCACATTCGCGGGCCATCGGGCACGCCGAGGTCGTCTAACAACCCCGTCGTGATGGGAAAGCTCGCCGCGCGCCGCGCGGACGTCGCGGTGCGCACTTCGAAGCACTCGAAGTTGCGGTACCCCGGCGCGTTGCCGTACAGGAAGCCGTCGCGCCATGCGCCGCCTTCCGCCTTCGTCCGCGCGCGCTCGAACAGCACCTCCACCATCTCGTCGGCGACCTGGGGCGCCTGCAGCCGCAAGCCCAGCAACCACTTGGGCGGTGCGTCCCAGACCGGATCCGCCCGGAGGCCCGGATAATGGCCGTCCCTCTGGACGACCTGGCCCGTGTAGAGCTGGCGGAGCGCCGGTCCTCGTTCCTGGCAGTTTGCACAGAACTCATCGAAGCGTGGGAGAGGCGCTTGCTGGCCGTCGTAGACCGCGTCGCGGAGACCGCGCCAGAAGTCCTCGTCGTCCAGGGCGTCGCGCGGCGGCGCCGCGACCGCTGCTGCTGGCCGAATTGCGCTTCGACGCCTTTGGCTTTTCTTAATTCCGGGTGCCAGGGCGCTCGCGCAGGAAATGAGCATGGCGGCGGCGACGAGGCGGCGCGCTGCCGCCGTCGGAGCCGGCGTCGCGTCGCGCCCTCGGCGCCGTGTCGTCGCGGGCGTATGCGGTCGCAGGATGAGCGCCGCCGACGCGGCGCCGGCCGCGTACGCGGCGATGCCCGCATAGGCTGGAACCGGCGCCGCGTCGCGCGTGGCGGCCAGCACGCACGCCGCGGGTATGAAACGACTTGGCCGCTTGTGGTGCGAGAGCCACGTCCACGCCGCGCCGCCCATCAGTCCGATCGTCAGGACGGCGGCCGGTGCCGTGTCGCCGCGCAGCCGCAGCGCCACGACGCACAATTCGACCAGGCCCGCGCCGCGGTGCACCCAGAGGGGGTGGCCGAGGTCGCCCTCGACGAGTCGGAGGTACGCGCGCGGCGCGACGCCTTGCACCGCGGCCAAGCTGAACACCGTAACGAGGTAGGCCTCGCAGGCCAGAGTGAAATTCCAGTCGGCCTGGCTCGCCGCGATGGCGGCGGTGAGCGCCGGGATGAGCACTAGTACTGCGAAGAACCAAGGGCCCTCACCGGGCGCTGGGAGCGGCTTGCTCCTGAGACTCGGCATTGGTGAGAGTGTGAAGCGACTGCAAAAGCGCGTTGTGCACGCTAGCCTGTAGAGCAGTGCGCAGCGCAGCGCTGTGTAGAGCGTGGCTCCACGTGTCCTGGAAAAAAACAGCAGCAAATTGAGTGATGGATGTCTCGGATTGATTCCTGCGTCGAATCGAGACGAAGACGCGCACTGGAGGGAGAACTTCCAAGCGCGGTCGACCAAAATCGTTTTGGAAAAACCCGTCTATAGATGGACTCGAAACAAGCTTCTCGAAAGAGCTCTCGAAACCCGAACCGGACCACTCGCCGTCGACGAGGCGAAATACACTAGCAGTGGGCAAAGTAAGAACAGCGATTAAACGGCCCGCCGGCTCACACGAGGGACGTCGCCGGCGACGCGGTGACGCCGAGCGGCCCTAATCGCCCCCACTAAAGCGCGCCCGGAGCGCCGCGGCCGTCACGACGAGCGCCACGACGAAGGCGATGGCCAGCTGGGCCGCGTCCGACAGCACCGAGGTAGCGAGCTCGGGCGCCGCGTCCAACGTATCCGCGATGAGTTGGGTCCAGTTGCCCGTCTGCGACGAGAACGCCCAGACGTCGTTGAGGCGCGCGTACTTCTTGGTGCCGCTCTTCCGGGACTTGATGTGCTCGCCGCCGAACAACACCAAAGCGTGGCCGCCCGGCCAGGCCGCCATGTGGTGGAGGTAGCGCGAAGACGGCACGTACGGCGATTTCAACTCACTCCACGTCCTCGTTACTAAATCGTAGCGCCACAGGTCCTTCCGGGCTTTTTCAGCTTGATCTGTGAGCTTCCCGCCATGGATGTAGAGGTGCCCGTCCACGTAGGCGGCGGCGTGGTGGTCGCGCTTCGGCGGCTTGCCCGTAACTAGGGGCCGGGCCCACTCGTCCTCGACCGCGTCGTAGAACCACAGGTCGTTGAGGTAGACGAAGTCGCACGTGAAGCCCATTTGAGTCTTGTTGCAGTCCTGGCCCACGACGCGCCGCGGTGTGTGAGGTGCAAAACGAGATACTGCAACCGGACTTGCCAGATGGACCACTGGCGCCGCGGGCACAAGCAGATATGTAAGAAGATTCATCGCGGCGGCAACGCGGAACAATACCATGCCGACAACAAATACAAGGAAGCCGTCGCGGACGCGGTCGAGGCGTGCACCGAGGACACCAAGGGCCAGACGTGCTACATCTGCACGGAGACCCTCCACTGGAAAACGAAGGAGGGTCTCGTGCGCGGGTGCGCGTGTCGCGGGACGGCGGGATTCACACACGTGACGTGCCTGGCGAAGCAGGCGAAGATTTTGCTCGAGGAGGCCGAGGAGAACAACTTGGCTGTTGGTCCGAGGTGGGTGCGGTGGTTCTCGTGCAGCCTGTGCGAGCAAAAATACCACGGCGTCGTGTTCTGCGCGCTCGGATGGGCGTGCTGGAAGACGTACGTGGGCCCGGCGGGGACGGACCAGGCTCGGACGCTCGCAATGACACAGCTTGGGAACGATTTATCCGCGGCAGGACACTTAGAGAACGCGTTGTCCGTGAGAGAGGCCGAGTTGTCTACGGGGAGGCGATTTGGAGAATCAGAAGCGAATATTCTCGGCATGCAGGGCAATATTGCGAGTACGTATGGAAATCTTGGGCAGATCGAGAAGGCCCTACTGATCGAAAGGGACGTATACTCCGGAGGTTTAAGGCTCCACGGCGAGGAACATGAGGCCACACTTCAAGCAACCAACAACTACGTGGCGACCCTTCTTAGTCTATCACGCTTCGGAGAAATTTAATCACTGTTGTACAAAACGATGCCTATGGCTCGACGCGTCCTCGGAGATTCGCATGATCTCACGCTCAAGATGCGGTGGGCTTACGCGGGGGCGCTCTACCATGACCCCGACGCCACGCTCGACGATCTCCGCGAGGCCCTTACGAAACTCGAGGATTTGGAAGGAACCACACGTCGCGTTCTCGGCGGCGCGCACCCGGTCACAGAAGCGGTTGGGACTTCCCTGCGAGAAGCGCGAGCAGCGTTCGTCGCCCGCGAAGTGGCGTAGTCGGGAAGTGCGTAATTCCGCAGCAGTTCATAGAACTTGAAGTACACTATAGAAAGGACCCACCCTGTTCCTGCAAGCTGCACGACAGGCGTTCAGAAGACGTCAGTGCCGCGCGAACACGCCTGGAAAGCTAACGCGCGCGGCCGGAGCTTCAGGAATCTTTTAGAATAAAATTAGTCGTACGTCTGCCGCAGGCGCATCTCCTCCTCGGAGCGCCAGACCTTGAAGTGGTCGCCGATGCCCGACTGGCCGTTGAGACGCTGCTGCTTGACGCGCTCCTTGCCCGTGGCGCGGTCACCTTTATCTCGCTTCGCCGCGGGCTTGCCGCCGAGGAGGTGGGGCCTCGCGTTGTCCACCATTCGAAACGAGGAGGGCCGCGCGACGCGCTGTTCGGGCGGGGGGCGCCCCCGGGCCTGGGCCAGGTGCCCGCCGTAGCCGCGGCTGTCGTCGTGCTCGATGTTGCTTGGTTGCTTGCCGACCCAGCCCCGCGCGGGGTCGTACCGCTGGTACATGTCGTGCCCATAGTCGCCCTCCTGGGCCTCGCGCGCCGCGTCGGCCGCCGCGGCCGCCTGGGTTTGTCGCGGGGCGACGGGCGTCGGGACGACCGCCGGCTCGCGCGGCGCCGTGGCCCAGTCCGGCTTGTCGAGCCAGGCCGCCCGCGGCCCGGCGCCGTCGAGCAGGCTCGCGGCGCTTGGCAGGCCGCTCGCCGCCGAGACCGCGGCGGCCGCGGCGACCTCTTCGTCCTCGGACTCGGACTCCCCGAGCAGGCCGCCCTCGTCGTGGCGCGCCGTCGGCGTTGCCGCAGCCGGGGCTGGCGCAGCTGGTACGTCGGCGTCTGAATCATCGCTGCTGCTTCCGTAGCCGGTGAGAGCATTCATGCTTGTGCCTCTCCTCGTAATTGACAGAGCTGTCCTGGCAAGTATAAGCTCTGCTTTTTTTTGCCTTACTTGGGCTCGAAAACCCGTACAATAGGACATTTGCCATGCAGGGCGTGATCACCTCCGAGTACGCCCTCACTAGGGCTGCTTGTACGCTTCAAGTGCCGAGCACTAGCACACTCCAGGCCTCGCAGCACAGCGCAGGCAACGCAGCCAGGGAGAGCATAGAGCAAAAACGCTGCCCAACGAAGCGGAGTGCTGGCTCCTCCTCGTCTCGGGGACAACGACTGCTGCTGCGATTTTGCGCCGGCCGCGCTGAGCTCCCGTGCTGGGCATCCACCACAAGTTTGGCCTCTGGGCTGCCGCGAGTCTATTGCTAACCGGGGCAGCATTGTCCCGAGGAAGACAACATGGCCGGTTCATCACCCTCGCCCGCGGCCGCGGCGCGGCGGGCCTCGCTGCGGGACGAGGCCGTCGCCGCCGTAAATAGGGAGGCCGACGAGGCTGCGGCGCGGCGGCGAGCGTCGCTCGAGGACCGCGCCGCGCGCGAGGCGAACAAGGCGCGGTACCGCCGCAGCTCCTCCTTCCGCGAGAACAGCGTAAAGCTCAGTCCCCTCGAGCAGCTCCACCTACCGATCGGCTTCGCCTCGGTACCGCCGAGCCGGTCCAGTCGCAGCAGCCTCGGCAGCGACCCGACCGTTGCAGTCGACACCCGGAAACAGATCATCGCCTCGGAGTGCGTCGCGAAGGGCGTCAGGACCCCCGGCATGCGCGACGGTACTGTATTAGTGGCGGGCGGCCAGTCCTCGCCGCGGGCCGCGAAGCTCTTCCGAGTGATGCGCGGCGACTTCCTGAAGCGGCCGTGGGACGGGGACCCCCATTTATTGCCGGACTTGATTAAGCAGGACCGGGAGCCCTGGGAGGCGCGGGCCGCGAGTTGCCAGGCGCGGGTGCAAGAGCTCAAAGCAGCGGCCGCGGCGAAGGCGTTGTATGAATTAGGCCGGGACGACCGCCGGCGCGCCAAGGGGGCGAGGGCGCACGTCGACCAAAAGCTTTTGTCAATGGTCGCGCTCGGCGCGCGCTGTGTGACGCTCCGTGCCCACCTCCTCCTGGAGCGGCGGGCGGCCGCGGAGGAACGGGCGGCCGCGGAGGCGGCCCAAGACGGTTGCGTGGCCGCGGCGCCGCCGCCGAAGAAACCCACGCGCGGAGCCCTAAGGCGCCAGGCCGCGGACGCTCTCCTGGGCGAGAGCGCGACGAAGCTGACGCGCTGGTGGCTCGGACTCAGGGTCCGGTGGCTCTTCGGCGGCCTGAGTGCAGCGCAGCGCGCCCGCGTCGCCCGCACGGTCACCAAAATTACGCAGAAACTCATCGCCAAGTACCGCAAGACCATCAATAGGAAACACGTGGACGTCGTGCACCACTTTTTAGTAAGGGCGGACGCGTGCCAGGGCAAGCGGGGCATCGCCAAGTTGATTCGGAAGATCAAGCTGGGGCAGCAATTGGTACGGGGCTGGGTCCGGACGCGGCAGGCCCGCGTTCTCGCATTGGACGTCGCTTTTAGAAGAGAGGAGCGGCGCTTCCAGCACTTCCTGAACGAGCAGCGGGTCGCGGTCGAGGTCTCAAGTATTCGCCGGACGGAGCGCGATCCCAAATTCTACCAAAAGGCCCAGGCTTTGGCGGACGCCGACGCGAGGCTCCAGCATCTGTTGACTTTAGAGGGCAACTCCGTCGTGGCCCGGGTTTTGAGGAGAGCCGAGGCGACCGAGGACCCCGAGGCGCCCATCGATGCGGAAGATGATCCCTACGCCCACACGGTTTATAGCGAGACGGACCGTAAAAGAACCGTGGAAGAAGTATTGTTGCAGATGCGTGGTCGCCACTGGCGCCACGCGGTGACGGCGTATAAAAAATACTGCGCCAAGTGCCACGAGGTCCACGCCGAGGACGTCAAGGCGCTATTGGCGAAGCGGTTCATCACGAAACAGGACACGGTGGACGTCCTGATGCGGCCGGCCGAGCGCGTGCCGCGGTATCCCTTGTTCCGACCCTTGACGGGGCCGCACAACGCCTTGGAGGCGATGCAGGTCGAGTTACACCGGGTGCACGCGTGGCGGCACCCTCCGCGTCACCAACGTTCCAAACGGAAGCGGGCGGCGCGCGTGATCCAGGCGCGGTGGCGCGGGGTCGAGCTGACAGAAAAAATTGATAGAGATGCGTTGGAGGCGGTCTTCAAGGAGTTCTGCGCGGTCTATCGGTCCGCGGACATGAACAACACGATCTGGGCCAAGCTCTGCCGCGAGACGAAGGGACTCCTAGATAAGAAGAAGTTCACGCGCGATTCGGGCATCGACATGATCTGGACGCGCTGCGCCGGAGCAAAAAAGAACATCGGCTTCCCTACCTTTAAGAAGATGCTCCGGGAGGTCGCGGTCCTGAAGGAGATTGAGCTCTTCGCTCTCGAGGAGCTTATTGTCACGAACGCCAAGGTGAAACGGTCGGGCACCAAGGCTCAGGAAAAAAAATTCTACGAAGTTCCGCAACCGAAGACCACCAAAGACGCGTGAACGACAAGACTAAAGAAATAAGCAACTAGGTATTATTAACGTGCGCCGGCGCCGGCGCGCCCCCCGCCTGGTAGTAGTAGTAGGCGGGGTAGCCGTGCACTTGTAACGGCGACAGGGGCATCATCCTCGAAGGCGACACCCGCGGGGACATTCCAGAAACGCGGTCGAAGAGCTCGTCGACCGCGCGGTCGGGGTCCACTGTGGGGAACGCCGCCACCGCTGCCCGCGCGAGGACCCGCCCCAGGCGAGCCTCGTTCAGGCCGGCGACGCCGTGCAGCTCTAATCTACATAAACGCGCGCAGTCCCGCCGGTCCAACAGGTCGGGGCACAGCCGCTTGTCCCGACACAGCCGCAGGAAGCCCGCCGGCGTCACGTGGGGGCCCTCCTTGTACGCCACGAACAGCGCCCGCAGCTGGGGCGGCTGGTCCGCCTCGACCTCGGACGAGCGGGGCGGCACGACCGGCTTCCGCAGGTCCACGATCTTCGTTTGCTTCAAAGGTGTTTCTAGGGGCACGGCGGTCTCGCGCTGCGGGCCGTTCAAAACGGAAGGCGAGGCCCAGGCCGTACCCTCGAAGGTCTTCGCTCGGACCGTGTTCATGGGTGTGCTGTGGCTCGCCACGACCTGCTGTACGGCCGCGCAGAGGTCGGCCCATGGTAGCGTCTTGCGGTCCAGGGGGACCGGTCGTAACGTCTCGCGCAAGGCCTTCTTCAGGTCGTTCTCCACGTCGTCCTCAAGATCTTCGTCCCGGTCCCAGAAGTCCGGCGCGGGCACTTGGAGCACGACGCCACCTAATGGTACGAGGGCCAGGGCGGCCTCCAACGTCCGGAGCGATTTAGAAGTGGCGTCCCGGAACGCCGCGGCCTTTTGGCGCTCCTCCTTCAGCAATAACTCGGCCTGCTCGGCTCGGCGTTCCAGTAAGAGCACGGTCCTTAATGCCTGGTCGTCGTCCTCGCGCGTCTCGTCGATGAATATCATCGTCCGCCGCGTCTCGTCGCCCGGCGGCTGGGCCGCGGCGAAGAGCGCCGCCCTGCCCGGAGACGGCGCCAGCTCCGCCGTGCGGCCCTCGACCAGCGACTCGGCAAACGGTTCCAGGACGACGGGTGCCGACGGCACTGGAAGCTCCTCGACGTAGGCGCCCGGAAACAAACCCCCCCGCGGCCGGTCGCCGTCCACGATCACGCCGAACCACCACCCGTCCTGTTGCTTCTGGTGGCACTGGACCTCGTCGCCCGCTCGTAAGGACAGCTCCTCGGGGCCCTCGGCCACGAAGTCGTGGACCACGCGACACAGCCGGGTGTGCTTGCCCTTGCGCTCCTTGGCGGCCTTTCTTACGGCATTCAGCATTGCGTGTGCCTTGCTGCTGCTGCCTTGGTGGGCAGCGTCTGGGCGGCGCGGGGATGGCTTGCTAGCGACTGCTTGGCGTCCGCGGGGTGCCACGCGTGATGTTTGCAGGGTGCCCAATGTATTAGCGCCCTCTGGCTCTCCCAACTCAGTTTGAGTCGATACCCGCACGGTGACTTTTTAGCCCTTGTTCAAGGCTAGGAGGGCGTTCGCTACCGCCTACGTATTCCTAGAGAGCCGGACTGTCTGGCTGTCGGGTTTCTACAACTGCGGTTGTGCACGGCGCCATAGCACCGACGCCACCACGCCAAGCTGCCCCCGACCGTGGGAGGACTCGCCACCATCGGTGCGTGCCGGCTTGGGGCTCGACAGCTGCGCGACTCCAGCCATAACTGGATTGCCAAAGACAGCCTAGATCATAAGCAAGCACAGAGGCTGCCACCCAATAATGGACCGCGTTAAGATCCGCGAGGTCATGGACCTCACGCTGTGCACGGAGGCCCGAGCACGAGCCGCCCTGGCCACGTGCCACGGCGTCACGCGCCGCGCCGTCAACGAGGTCCTGTCGCCCGCGGCTGACCGGCGACGAGCGGACCCGCCAGCGCGGCCAGGCCTCCACGAGCGGACCCTCCGGCAGACGCTGGCGCGGCGCGGCCAGACCGCGGACGAGGCCTTCGCGGCGCGGGAGCTGGCGGAAGCGATGGCGAGAAGTATGGGCTCGAGTTTAACTCCGGCGGAGGAACTGGAGATGGTCGAACGGTTGAGCCAGCACACGGACAGTAGCCGCGCCGAGGCGCGGGCGGCGTTGGTCACGTGCGCCTGGCACGAGGGCCGGGCCGCGGAGCAGTTGCTGCCTGCGAAACTTTATCTGAGCCCGCAGCAAGAGCGCGCCAAGAAGATCCAGCAGGTGCGGGACGTCGCCCGCGTGGACGCGCGCTGGGCCGAGCTCGCGCTCGACTCCTGCGACGGCGACGCGGACGCCGCCGTGGCGTTTGTATGTGGAGGCATGTCGCCGCCGTCGCGGCGCGTCGCGGCGGCGCTCGAGGCGTCGTCGTCGGCCTTGGACGCGGCGCGGCGCGCGCGGGCGACGCCGCTCGATATCTCAGACCGGCCACGGACGCCGCCGCGTCGCAACGACCGCCCAGCGCCGCTGGAAACGCCCCCTCCGCGTCGAGACGGGGACTCCCCCCCGACGACGCGGCAGCAGCTCGTGTCGCCGAAAGCCTTGAACGCCATTCCCGATTCGGATATCGTCGCCCAAGCGGCCGCGGACTTGGAACGGGCGCTGTGCGAGGCGGAGAACCGCAAGAAACGCGCCACCCGCAAGAAACGCTCGCTGCCGTCGCCGGTCACGCCCCTGTCGCCCGAGCGCCGCGCGGCCTCGCTCGCCGCTGCCGAGGGCGCGCTGGCGGCATCGGCCCTCAAGATGCGGGATCGCGACGCCGCCGCGGCGCGCCAGGCGGCGTCCGATGCGCTGCAGGCGGAGCGCGACCGCACTCGACGGGCGGCGCTTGCGGCCGCGGAACAACGCGCAAGGGAGGCGATGGCCGCGCGCGCCGCGGCGATGGAAACCGCTGCTATGCATCTCCAGGCGGCGCATCGCGGTCGCGGCGGCCGCCTCGCGGTCCAGGCGCGGCGCGAGGCCGCGGCGGCGCTCGGGGCGTGTGCGCGGCGCCGCCAGGACTGTTTAGCCGCGCAAGCCGAGGCGGCGGCGCGGCGCACCTCAGCCGCGACACTCGGCGGCAGCGTGAAGTGCGCGCTCGCGCGACGGCGCGTCGCTGCCGTTGTTGAGCGTGCACGAGCGGAACAGGAGCGGCTCCGCCGGGAAGCCGCCACGGCGGCCGACCGCGCGCGGAAGGATAATGCGGCGCGGGCCCGTGCTGCGGCCGCGGTCGTCCTGGAGACGCCACCCGCGAAGCCCCATGAGGCTTCAGTTGTCACGATTTCCTTCGAGGCGCCGCATGAGGCACCTGCCGTCGAGAAGGCGGCTCCCGCTCCCGCACCCGTCGTGGAGACTCCCGCGGTGGCGACCGTCGTGGAGGCGCCGGTTGTTGAGACGGCGACGCCCGCGGTCGAGGAAACGCCTGCGGCCGACGTCCCTGTGGCGCCTCCGGTGCCCGTCGTGGAGGCGCCCGTCGCCGTAGCCGACGCAAAGCCACGACCGGCGAAGGCACTTGTGGAGCGCGTCCTGATGCAACTGGCAAAGCCGCCAGCAGTCGTACCGCCGGTCGAGGCCGCTGTCGCCGCCTTTCTGCCCAGGCACATACAAAAGGGACCACAGACCCGCGGCCGCAATATTGAAGCGCGGACGACGGAGCGGGAGCTCTCGCCCCTGTCGAAGCTGCGGCGCGCGGCGCGCGGCGCGATGGCGGCGAACGAGAAGCGCCCCGCCGCGGGGTCGGCGCTCGTCGCCATCCGAATGAGCTCGTCCGCGGGCGGGCCGTTCACGGGGAACTTCGGCGGAAGCGTGCCGATGCGTAAAATGTAATCATGTGTCTAGTTAGTCGCGCGCCATAAGGAAATGATGTTCCAGACGATGCCGTTGTCGCCTTGGCGGACGAGAAACCGGATCGCCCGCGTGGTCGCGAGGCGCTCCCGCGTGCGGCCTCGAGCGGCGAGGCTTCGAAGCCGTAGTAGCTCCCGATGGGGTGTTTTGACGAGTGGGGTGAATCACTGTTTTGGCCCAACGCTACTGATAAGTAAGATTCGGGTAAGTTACAGCTCCCCCGCCGCCGCATCCTCTCTCCGCATCTTCCCAAAAAGAAGTGTCAGATTGATCCGCCGGTTCTCGTAGCCCTCCTTGAACTTAAAACTGTCCGTCTTGTGGTACAACGCGGAGTCGAAGACCACGATGCGGTTTTGCCGGTAGGGGATCGTCACGTTCGCGTAGCCCGTCGACCGCAGCAGCTCGTCCGCGTACTCGCCGCCCCGCTGGTTGTACTCCTCAGCCGTCGCGGTTAATGGAGGCTTCGCCGTATAGACGACGAGTCCACCGGACGCGGGGTCCAGGTTCGCGTCGTCGGGCGTCAACCAGATGTTCAAATTTACTGCCGCCTCGTCCGCGTGCACAGAAATCCCTTCGTACTGCGAATCGTACTTGTAGCACCACAGGTAAGCTAAAGGATGCGCGCCCAACGTCTCGGGCATGGCTCGTCTCAACGCGGCGGCCAGCTCCAGCAGCGCTCTCGCATGTAGACCGTCCTCGACGATGGCACCAACGTAGCCCCCGAAGACCGCCGGCATCTTCGTCTCGAAGAACACTGTGGACTCCAGCAGCAAAGAGCGGGTCTGCTGGAGCGTGGCGGGCGTCAACGCGTCGTCGATGGCGAAGGGGCCTTCCCGGAACTTCGCATCGGCGTCTTTAAAAGCTTGGGAGTTGAGCATTTTTGACACAGGCACGGGGTCGGGCACGTGGATCGCGCGATTGTAGTAGTCGCCCACGTCCGCCATGTCCTCGGGCCGGAACGCCCACAACCCGTTCGTGCGTGCGAGCTCGTCGAGTGGCGGGATGCGACCCTGTACGCGTTGCAGGCGCTCGATCACGGCGTGCTTTGCGAGGTACTGCGCCACGGTGGCGTTCCGCGCCGAAACGTACCGCAGCTGTTCGATGTCGTGCTGGAGTTTGTACGCCGAGGAGTAGTGCGCGCCGGCGCCTTTAGCGACCAGGGCCTCCCGCAGCGGCAGCTTATCCTCCGCCGGCCCGAGCTGCCGCGCCGTCCGGGAAAAGTGGTCGCGCAGCGCCGCGCAGAGCCCGTCCAGGTCGTTTTGGGCGAAGTAGCGCGCCACGTCCTCGGACGTGACGGGCTGCAGCTGCGGCCGCGTCACATTTTTCTTCTTCGCGTGCACGCGGCGCACCCAGCCGCTGCCCGCGGCGCAGGCGACGCTGGCGGTTAGCAATGCGATGCGGATCATCGCATGGCTCGATCTATACGTTGTGCGCAGGAATGTAGCTACGACAGCAGACGATGTTTTGGCACAAGATAGCAATCAGCAGCTGTAAACCTCTCCTGCGCCCGCAGCGATCCGACAAATGCACGCAGCGACTGGTTTATGAGCTGTGTGTCGCTCACGGCTGCGTTTGCGACAGCTATCGATCGTTGATGTTGTCCAGACAAAAACCCGCTCATAAAACCCGCGATTTAGGAACCTATTGTGATAGAAATTGAAGTTGACCAAGCGCCGCGACAGCGGGCACGAAACCGCCTACCAAACGGGCCTGCGACGTGTGCTTTGCAAACTTGAACACGCCTGCGAGCTTGAGCGGTTCGCTGCGAAGCGTCCAACAGTAAGCAGTCGACAAGGCTGCCAACTCCAGCTGCGCGGAGCGACGTCGGGCAAACATGCGCCTTGGATACACCATCGCCGCGCTGGTCGCGCTGCAGACCACGACCGCCTTGCTCTCGCCCGCCAAGAAGCAGCCGCTCCCCTTGCGCATCGACGGCCAGTGGTACGACGCCAGGAACTACGCGGAGACGCGGCACGCCGGCGGCCGGTGGCTCGTCGAGTACTCGCGGGGGAAGGACGTGACCTTCCTCTTCAAGAGCATCCACTCCCTCAACGAGGAGAAGGCGAAGAGCGCGCTCTCGAAGCTCCCGAAGTTAAATGAACCGCCAGACGCGCGGCCCTACGGCTTCTCCTTGTCCGAAGAACCGGAAGAGGTCGAGGTCGATTCGCCGTTGAGGAAGGAGTTGAGAGCGTTGGTTAGAAGACGGTTTGGCACGGATCCCGACGCGGCCAAAGCGACAAGGGGCCAGTGGTGCCGGATCGCCCTCTTCTCCGTATTGACCGGATCGGCGTGGCTCCAGTGGCTCCAGGGTTCCGTGTTAGCCACCTTGGTGCTTCCGTTCACTGCTTGGTTGTTGGTGGCCCACACGGCCCACGATGCCACCCACGGTTCCCTCTCAAAGCACCCCTGGGTGAACTACTGGCTCCAGTTCACGGCTCACCCCCTCTTCTTCAACGTCTTCGTGTGGATCCCCCAGCATTTACATAGTCACCATCAATTCACGAACGAACACGACTTCGACGTGGACCTCCACCACTTCTCGCCGGCGGCGCTGTCGCCCGAGTCGCAGGTGACTAGTTCAGAATTCAACGGGGCCTGGACCTTCTGCTGGAAGGGCTGTTTGACGACGCTGGGCACGTCCTTGCTCCAGCCGCTGCGGACGCTGTTAGATAAGAACACGCCGAACTTCGCGGTGAACATCACGCCCGTGCCCGACGACGTGTCTAAGAAGCAGCTGTGGCTCTCCGTGTTCCCGACGATTTTTTGCTTGGTGTATCCGTTACTCGCGTTTGGTCTGGGCCGGGGCGACTGGGGCCTGGCGGTCCTCGAGAGCCTCTACCCCTTCGTGGGCGCGTCCATCATCTGGACGGCCATGACGCAGACGAGCCACGTGCAGGACGACTGCCACCAGCCCAATGCCGAGGGCGACTGCTGGACAGCGCGGCAAATCGCGCACTCCTACGACTACTCTGTGCACGACCCGCGCGAGCGGGAAGTGGTGACCATGCTCACGGCGGGCCTGAACATGCAGTCCATGCACCACGCGATCCCGACGGTCGCGCAGTCGCGCCTGGCGGAGATGTACGAGGAGTACTCCGAGATCGCGACGCGGCACGGCGCCGCGCCGCGGACGTCGCGCAACATCCTGACGGCGTCGGGCGAGCTGCTGGACTACCTGTTTGAGAACAACGCGCCCGTAAAGGCGGGGGCGGTGCCAATTTCGAGGTAATGTGTCTGATAAATTTATATGGGGGTGTCGAACACGGCTAGCTTCGCTCGCGCGTACTTGAGAGTCCCTTGGACATTCTTGGCTGGAGGATGCGCAAGCCCGTAGATCCGAAGCGTTGTCCGACCTAGATCCTCGTGAAGCTTCATGGACTCGACCACATCGTCTCGGGTGGCTCCATCGGCTTCGCAAATGGAACTTGCGTAATGCCAGCAGAGCTGTAGAACAGTGTCATCCTCCGCACCTAGTGCGCGTCGGGCCTTGGGCAGCTGTTCGCGTAGGAAAGATGTTGCCTCATCGAAGCGTTCTGTATTGACAAGCGAGGCGGAAAGATTGACAACGTAAAGATATATAGTTTCAGCTGGAAGGTCAAGTGCCACCGCCCTAGTATACATCTCGCGCCGCAGATCTAGGGCCTCCTCGCGTCGATTCATTTTGCAGTAGCATAGGCACACTTGAGTTGGATTTCGTTACCAGAATAACCTCTTCTGGTGCACCCAAACGCATGTCAGTGGCCAATCCGCCCTTGAAGATATCAATCGCTTCTTCCAGACGAAACGCTTCCTCGAGGCCGTTTGCTAGAACGTTCCCCGCCATGCGCCGAACGCTGTCCTCCTCCGGCCGACCAAGGTACGGCTTCCAGCACGCCCACCCGAGCGCGCACGACACGACGCCGTGGTACTCCTGCTCGCACAAGCTGCACTGAAACCACTGCGTCCATCTCGGAATAAATCTGTCGTCACCCCAATTGTTCTCCTCGGCCTCCTCGACCAAAATTGTCGCCTGCTCCGCCAGGCACGACACGTGCGCGAAGCCCGACGTACCGCGACACGCACACCCGCGCACGAGGCCCTCTTTCGTTTTCCAGTGGACCGCCTCCGTACAGATGTAGCATTTCTGCCCCTTCGTGTCGTCCGCGCACTTCTCGACCGCAACCGCGACGGCCTCCTTACATTTCTTGTCGGCGTGGTATTGTTCCGCGTCGCCGCCGCGGTGAATCTTCTTAAAGATTTGCTTGTGGCCGCGGCGCCAGTGGTCGTGTTGGCATGTGGAGTTGCAATATCTGGTTTTGCACCGCACACAGCGCGGGGCGTCGTGGGCCAGTGGGGCGGCGCAGGCGGCGCAGCTTGTGAGGATCATCTTTATCTGGGCTCTGGCGAATTAGCGGAGGCACGGCGGTCAATCACGCGGCGAAAGTTCGGGTTCGGGCAATTTAGACGGGTTTCGCTCCGCGCTCGCAGGTCGAGCTCCACAAGCTGAAGCCGTACGCACTAATCACTACGTGCACATATCCTCGAGCTAGAACCTCGAGCGATACCGCCTCGCTGCTGCCTCCAGAGCCAGCGCCACACGCTCGCACTTGCGGCGTCCCATACCATCGCGAAGCACCGGCGGCGCCAGCTGCGCGCGCGAGCCCGGCGAGCGCGCCTGATGGCCCTCGTCCAGCAGACGAACGCGCCGACGCTCTTCCTCAGCTTCGAGGCGACCAACACTTTAAGGGATTGCCACCGCGTCGCGAAGAAACAAGGCGCGACCCTCCTCAGCGACGCGGTCGCGGAGGCGCGGTCCTACGCGCTCTGGGACTACGCGGGCCTGGCCGCGCGCGACCGCAAGGCGCTGGACGCGCGGCTCGTGGAGCTGGAGCGGTGCGACGCGACAACAGTCTCCGAGGACGCCTTCGTCGCCGCCGTCATCCACGGCGCGCGGCTCGGCGTGCCGGCGCGGCCGCGGCCGAAGATGTTGGTGGACGCGCACTCCTCCTGGGAGACTTTTAAAGCAAGGCTCGAGAAGCTGACCCTGGGGTCGACCCGGTACGACGTCGCGCCCGGCACGCCGCGCGCGCCGTCGCCGCCACCGCCCCTGGACGCGGCGTCGAGGCGCTTTGGCAGTGCGGAACTGGCCTCGTCCTCCTCGCGCGCGGACCGGGCCTCGGAGGAGCGCGGCTGGGAGAAGCGGAAGAAGGCCCGGGACGCGCACGTCGAGGAGCGGCGGCAGAACCACTTGCAGCGGATCCGGGCGGAGCAGGAGGCCGAGGAGGCCCGGCGGGCGGCCCGGGCGGGGCCGGCGCGTTTATTAGCGCTGGCGAATAGAGCCAAGGACCCCGTCTCGGACGACGAGCGGCGCGAGGCGCGCGCGGCGATCCGCGCCGCAGATCGCGCGGTCGTGGCCGACTACGGGAACATCGAGGTCTTCGGCGAGCACGCGCAGCGCCTGGGCCCCTCGGGCTGGCTCGTCGACGAGGTCATCAACTACTACATGTATTTATTACAGGAACGCGACGCCAAAGTCTGCGCGGCGGATAGTAGTAGAAAACCGTGCCACTTCTTCAACTCGTTCTTCATCCCGAAGCTCATGGGCGAGGCCGGCGGCTACAATTATCGGCAGGTCAAGCGCTGGACGAAGCGCTTCGACCTGTTCTCGCGGGGCAAGGTCTTCGCGCCCGTGAACGTTGGGAACATGCACTGGTGCCTCGTCATGGTCGATATGGACCGGAAGGAGATCCGCTACTTCGACTCCATGGGCGCCGGCGGCGAGCCCTGCCTGAAGAACATGAAGCGCTACCTCGAGGACGAGCACCGCGCCAAAAAGGGCGCCGAGCTGGGGGGCGGCTGGACGCTCACGCGGACGACGCGCGACACGCCGCGGCAGATGAACGGCTACGACTGCGGGGTCTTCGCGACGTTCTGCGCCCACTACATGTCGCTCCAGGAGCAGCTCGACTACTCGCAGAACGACATCCAGCAGTTCCGGATCCGCATGATGGTGGACATCCTCGCGGAGAAGATCCACACGGGCGATACGTTGTAAGTTCTCTTAATTCTGACTACTAAGATGTCGCTTCGGCGGCGTGGGGGCCCGAGCTAGACTCTGACAGTAAGTCTGACAGTCTCTGAAACTTACTCGTCTACATCGGCGCGCACGCACCATCGCAACTTGCAGCAGCCGCTCCGCGAGTTCGCCCGCCGCTCCTCCGATGATGGCCGGACGGGCCGCCGCGTCGCGTCCAAGTAGACGCCCGCGGCGATGCCCGCCTTGAATGCTTTTTTCACGCGCCTGTCCTCGCCGGAATGAAACGTGAGGAAGACGGCACGCCCCCCGGGGGCCAGAATATCCGGCAGGCGTGCGAGTAACTCGTCGAGCGCGTCGAACTCGGCGTTCACGACAATCCGGAGCGCTTGCATGGCGCGTTTCACGGCGGTATCTTCGCTGCAGTCCTCCTCCTCGAGGCGGACCGAGCGCACGCGGTCCGCTAGTGACGTCGTCGTCGCGGGCACCGGCTCTCTCAATATTTCGACGGCGAGCTCGCGCGCGTCGCGGCGCGCGAAGTCCGCGCCGGCCCGCAGCGCCGCCGCGACCTCCTTTACGGACGCGCGGCGCAGCCAGTCCGCCGCGGTCGCCGCGCTGGGAGAAGCGTCCATGCGCATGTCCAGGGGACCGTCGCGTTTGAACGTGAACCCGCGCTCGGGATCGTCGATCTGCATCGAGCTGCAGCCCAGGTCGGCGAGGAGGCTGGACGCCTTCAGATTGCGTTGGGCCAGCTCGTCCCCTACCCGCGCGTAGTTGGCGTGGACGGCGTCCAGTTCAACGTTCCCGTCATCCGCCAGCGGCGCCAGGCGCGCCGACGTTTTCGCGAGCTCGTCGCCGTCGCGGTCGAAGCACAACAGTCGCGATTTAGGTGGCAGCGCTGCGATGAGCGCCGACGAGTGGCCGCCGTAGCCGAGCGTGCAGTCCACGACAACGACGTCGGTGGTCGCGTTCAGTCCGAGGTGCTCGAGGCACTCGGCGACCATGATCGGGACATGCGTGCCTGCGGGCGTGCCGCCTTTCTCGAGGACGCGGGCCATCGTCGCGGCGTCGCCGCTGTGCTCCTTGTGGCGCTCACTGAAGTGCCGCGGGTAGCGGCCCGCGTAGCGCTTGCGACGCGTGCGCGGCGCGGCGGCGTCACCGGGGGCTTCAGCGCCGGCAGCGCCGGAGGCATCAGGCGCGGCGTTGGACGGCGCAGTCATCCGACGGTACGACACGACGTCAAAAGGAGGCACAAAGCTCTGGACGAGCGCTGCGCACCACAGGACAGCGCGTGCCATCGCTGTGATGAGCAGTCAAAAAGCGCTTTGGGCAGTGAGAGCCGCTCAGGCACGCCACAATTGCCAAATCGTCTCTCGCTTCAGTTGTGTGGTGCTCTAGTCCGTCAGGGAGCCCTGTAATTGCTTTTGCGCAGCACTGCGCTTGGCTCAATCCGTGCGCGATCAGCCTCAGAGTCCCGTGACTATGTGACGGGTTTCCCTAACGGGTTTCGCGCAGCAAAAATACACACAGCTGCGCGCATACGCAGCGAACGAGTGGTATAGCAGCGACAGGCGCACTTCATATACAGCCCACGCTTGCCTTGAGCACGTCAGACGGTACAGGCGCAGCGCGAGCGCCCAGACAGCGGCTAAACAGGCGACGCGAGACATGGCCTGGCGCGGCCGCAGCCGGAGCTACGGCAAGGGCTACCGCGGCGGCGGCAAGGGCAAGGGGCGGGGCCGCGGCCGGGGCCGGGGACGCGGCGGCGCCAAGACGTGGACGCGCGACAAGGCCGCGTCGTCGAAGCGCGACTCGCTGCCGGTCATGCAGTTCAAGCAGCAGATCGTGGATTTAGTGGAAGCCAATAGAGCTATTGTGATCACGGGCGAGGCCGGGTGTGGGAAGAGCACCCAGGTCCCACAATATATTATTGACGCAGTCCGACCGGACGGGGCGCGGGAGCCCCGCGTCCTCGTGACGCAGCCGCGCCGCGTCGCCGCCGTGAGCGTGGCGCGGCGCGTCGCCGCGGAACGGGGCGAGGCGGTGGGGCAGAGCGTGGGTTACCACGTCGCCGGGGACCAGCGGGGAGCGAAGGTCGAGGAGAAGGTCCAGGAGGATAAAGAAGACACGGACATGAAGGATGATGAGGATTTGGAGGCCGTGCCCGCCGCGCCGGAGTCCGTGACCAAGCCGGCGAAATGTGTTTATATGACTACGGGCGTGTTGTTGCAACTATTAACGCATCATAGGGACGACATGGCCGGCAACTACTCGCACATATTAATTGACGAAGCCCACGAAAGAGATGTAGACATGGATTTGGTGCTCGTGACTTTGAGGCGGATGGTCATCGAAGGTAGAAATAGTTCTAAGAGAGTGCCCAAGGTCATCATCATGTCCGCGACGGTGGACGCCCAGCGATTGTGCGGTTTCTTTGGCGACCGGACGCCGCATCTACACGTGGGCACGCGGCCGTTCCCCGTGCGCGTCCACGACCTGGACCAGGTCATTGAAGCCTCGAAAGCCACGGAGAACGTTGTAGAGCCCTGGAGCGAGTACGTGCCCAAGGACACGCAGAACGCCCGGTTCGAACGAGACGCGAGTAGGGCGTGCGTGCAAGTCCTAAAAGCGTTGATGGATCCTGTTTTTGAGAAGGGCTTGTTACCACCTATTGAGGATGCCGATTCGAGAAGGGACGTTCTTGTGTTTGCGCCGGGCGTGGCGGAGATCGAGGAGCTCGAGAATTTATGTAGGAAGGAGGGCGTGCACAAGTTGTATGACGTCCTACCTCTCCACGGCGCTTTGGACGACGAGCAGCAGCGCCACGCGTTAAGTACGCCGGAGCATACGGAAAAGCGGCGCTGCGTCTTAACGACGAACGTCGCCGAGAGTTCCGTCACGGTGCCGGGCGTGCGCTTTGTGATTGACTTCGGCCTGGAGAAGCTGCCGGTCTACGACCAGCGGACCAAGACCCAGGCGCTTTTAACGCGGCACTGTTCCAGAGCGTCCTGCGCGCAGCGTGCGGGGCGGTGCGGGCGCGTGGCGCCCGGGGCGTGCCTCCGCCTCTACTCCCAGAAGATTTATACGAGCATGCCGGCGTACATTCCGCCGGAGATCGTGCGGGCGCCGCTGCCCACGGTGGCTTTGAAGGCTTTGTTGCTAGACGACCAGCCGGCGCAACTCTTAAGTGAAGCGCTGGACGCGCCGCAGAAAAGAGATGTTGAAGAGGCTCTCACATCTCTAGTCAAGATCGGGGCCATTAGGAAAGGAGACCCCGAGTTCGAAGTGGAACCGTTGGGGGAGCTCGTGTCTCGTCTAGATGTGGACGCGAACGTGGGCCGGCTGGTCGCGTTCGGCGCGGCGCTAGGTTGTTTGGATGACATGTGCGTCGTTGCTGCCGCGGTTTCATTGAGGGATGTGTTCCTCCAACCCTTCGAAGCGGGCAAGAAGAAAGCCGATGAGGACGTGGACGGCGACCCGTTGGCGTTGACGCTTGAACAGGGCCGCCAGGAGGTGGCCCATTTTCTTCCCAGGCGGCGGATCACGGAGCAGCAGCAGTTCTCCGACGCGCTGGCGACCGTGGCCATTTTACGGGAGTTCAAACGGCGGTTGAGCACACAGTCGCGGGACGAGGCCGCGCGCTACGCGCGCCAGAACCACGCCTCCTTCAAGCGGCTGGTGGAGGTGGACGCCCTGGCGAAGCGCTTGGGCGATACGTACGATAGGTTGATCTCGCGGCGGCGGACGTGGGACCGGGGGGCCTTGCAGCGACTCCGGCGCGCCCGGAACGGCCTCCAGCATGTGCTGAAGAAGCAGCCGGCGCTCATCACGACGGCCAAGAAGTTCGCGCTCTTATGTTGCTTCTCGCCCATGGTGGCCGTGAGCGACGGCTGCGAGACCAGCACGGAGCAGCGGGACACCCTGCGCTTCCGCGTGGAGCCCGCCCGGCCGCGCGCCAGTTTTATGAATGACGCGAAGAAGGCGCGCGCGGCCTTCGACAAGTGCGGCGCCATCTCCGCGCGCTTGTATCGCCAGGGCGAGGAGGAGGTCGTGGCGGACACGGACGCGCCGCCGCCGCCCCCCCAGGAGACGGTTCCCTTGGACATTGACGGTTTGAGCGGCGACGAGGACGCCGACCAGAAAGCGCGGGACGCGGAATTCGATTACGTCTACGACGGTCTGGACGAGAAGGGTGACGCCATGGACACGGACGAAGTACCCGTGTTCCTGGAATTGACGACGCGGAGCGCGCGGGACGCCGTGGCCTGCGCGCGCATGGCTGGTGTCAGAGGAAGTTTACGATTACCATTGGGATCGGATGGCACGTTGCATTTAAGGGACCCGCAGCTGAAGATGGCCACGCTCCAGTTCCGGCGGCCGGGGGCGGGCGCCCATATTGAACCGACGTGGTCTTCTCCCAATGCTCGTTTCTTCGTGGACCCCTACGGTTCCGCCGCGACGCGGCGGCGGTGGCTCGTGGCGCCGTGCTTCTTGTCGCGAGGCGCCTCGAAGACGCGGCAGCTGGCCCACTCGCCGACCTTGCTCCCGGCGGAGCCGCGCGGCGCGGCGGAGCTGCTGCTCCTGGCCTGTTCGCGCGACGTGCGGTGGCTCTTGGACGACGACCGCGTCGTCGCCGCGGAGCTTTTTGGAGTACAGCCGCCCGATTCCTTGATCGTGCCGCTCGTGACGCACATCGACGCCAGGGACGTGCGTTTGTTGAATAAATTGCGGGAGGCCCTCTCCAAGTCCGTGCGGGACCCGGACGGCGCGCCGGGGGCCGCGGTGCAGCCGCTGGTGGATTTATTAGACCGCGCGGACCGAGCGCCCTTTGAAGGCTTGGACTCGTTCGCCGAGGCGCAACTCTTGCCGGGCGTCGACGACGAGGAGGCGCTTTTGGCGCCCCTTTCAAGGGTGGGCCTCGCGGCGCTGGACGACGACGAGGAGGCGGACGACGGGAAGCGGGGGCGGGAGGAGGGGGACGCTCCGGAGGACGCGCCGGCGCACGACCTAAAGCGCGCGCGGCTGGCGGACTACTAAGGTTATTTCCCTGTTTATTTATTGTCCGTTCCCCCGTCCCTAGGGCGGCGGCTGGCCGTCTTGCTCCTCTAGCGTCTTATTGTCCTTCTCCGCCCTCGGTGGATACATGATTTAGGCTTGGGCTCCAGCCGGGCGGCGGATGCGCGACTGGTCGTCGTCGGCGGGCGCCAGCGCGGGCATCCAGGCCGCGCCCGGCGCGTTGTGGGCCTGCAGGCTCTTGGGCGCCGCGTCCGCGTCCTCCGACGTGTCCATGGGTGCAGGCGGCGGCGGCGGAGGGGGCGCGGGCGGCGTGTCCGGCCGAGGGGCATCTAACGCGCCGTTGTCGTTTTGTAAGGTCGCCCCATGTGCGTCCTGCACCGCCCGGCTGAGTTTCAACAGAATCTCCTGCCCTAACGGGTGGCCCGCGGCGCACGCCTGCATGACCGGTTGCGGTTAGCCCAGTGCTTGGAGGCCCAGCGCGAGTAAGGGTAGCGGTACCGGTTGGCCAATTGCCTGGAGCGCGCCGATATGCGCCATAGTAGAGGGCGGCCGCCGGCGGCGGCCGCCCGCGGGCGGCGCGTCCATGTCGCAAGGCCTACAAGTGTGTCGCCGGTGGGCGCCCTGGCACGCGGCGCAATCCAGGTGGGGGACCACGACATGGCGCGTGCCGATGGTGGGCCCCATAGAGGGTGGTGGGCCGACTCGCGGCGCTCCTCCGGACTTCGACGGGGCGCGCCCCTTGGACGCCTGGTACGCGCGGAACGCGTCGAGGTCCTCCTGGGAAGCGGCCGACGCGGCCCGCGACAAGGCCGTACCGGCGTGGTACGCGGCGAGCGCGTTGAAACTTTTCCCCCGCGCGTTGAATCCTGCGCGCTCCTGCTCCTGCGCGGCCGGCGGTGGCGGTGCTAGTGACGGCACGACGGCTCTCGGCGACACGAAGGGCCGCCGTCCCACGATCGTGCTGAACGGCGCGCCCGGCTGCGCGGCCGCGGACCGTCGCACCTTCCGCCCCGGAAGCGCCTCCGCGTCTCCGCACGTGTGCCGCCGCCGCCGGTCTCCCGACGCGCACGCGGCGCAATCGGTGGCGCTGATATGATCGGCGGCGATATTCCCGAGATCGAGCTCCACCGGCGGCTCGTCCGGGAAGTTCAGGTGCGTGCTCACCCGCTCCGGAAGGACGGCATCATGAGGCCGCCGACGTCTACCGCCTGAGCTACGCATATCTTACAAACAGGCTTGGCCCGACCCACGAACATACGCTAACTATAGCGCTCAACCTTTCTGCCGGTCTCTCAATGGTGAACCGGGCCGAGGGTCTAGCTTTCTTGCGCGCGAGAATCGCCGAGAGCGTTGGCGCGCACGGGCACGACCGCGATATCACAATTAGGCTTCGGTCGTGTTACGCCAGAGTCCTCTGGAACCACGATGTAGAAGACGGCGATCTACTGGCATCTAAAACGGACATCACCGAGGCGGTACCGATTCTTGAGGACACCGCTCGGTATTTGCGAAGGACGTTCGGTGCTAAGCACGTGCGCACCATCGAGGCGAAGCGCGAAATCGAATCCGCGCGAAAGAAACTCGCGCTTCTCGAGATATGGTTGTCCGGTGACGAAGAATTGATTGAACCGATGGCCCGCGCCAATGGCTACGACTCTGACGAGGCCCCGGTCGAGCGGCCCGCCGCCAGTCCGCCTCCGCCGCCGCTTCGCGAGCCGGATCTCGCGGAGATTGTCGAAAAGTTCCTGGATGGCCCGGGCCTATAAGTTTTGGCGTAATGCGCTGTTTATATTAGCTAGTAAGGCCCGGGGTTCTAAACGACACCCCTGTTCACGCCATCTTCGCGCCCAGCCGCCGCGACTCTGACTCGGATCTACACGTACTTAGGCGGGCCCCCGCCTAGGCGACGCCGTACATCTTCCGCTCCGCCGTGCGGTGCACGGCCGCCACGATGTCCTCGACCTGGGGCAGCGACATCTTCTCCAGGGGGATCGCGTAGGCCATGGGCACGTCCGCGCCCGTGATGCGCTCCACGGGCGCGTCCAAGTGGTCGAAGGCGTCCGACTCCATGATGACGGCGCAGATCTCGGCCGTGATGCCGCACTGCGGCCAGCCCTCTTCGACGGCCACCACGCGGTTCGTCTTCTTCACGCTCTTGATGATGGCGTCCCGGTCCAACGGTCGCAAGCTCCGCAGGTTCAAAACCTCGGCCGAAATTCCTTGGGCTGCTAATTCATCAGCTGCTTCTAAACAGAATCCCACCATCTTAGAAAACGTTATGAGAGTGACGTCGGTGCCTTCTCTTTCGATGTGCGCCTTGCCCAGCGGCAAGACGAAGTCCTTGCTCTGCGCCGCGTCCGACATGGGGAAGCTGGTACCGTATAAGAGTTCGTTCTCGAGGAAGACCACGGGGTTCGGGTCCCGAATGGCCGCCTTCAACAGTCCTTTGGCATCCTCGGCACTGTAGGGCGCCACGACCTTCAAGCCGGGCACCTGCGAAAACCACGACGCGAAGCACTGGGAATGCTGCGCCGCGACGCCGGCGGCCGCGCCGTTCGGCCCGCGAAACACAATGGGCACGTGCATGTTCCCGTTGGTCATGAAGGCTTGTTTGGCGGCGCTGTTCACAATTTGATCAATAGCTTGCATCGCAAAGTTAAAGGTCATGAACTCGCAGATGGGCTTGAGGTCCTTGTAGGCCGCCCCGGTGCAGATCCCGGCGAAGCCCATCTCCGTGATGGGCGTGTCGATCACGCGGCGCTCGCCGTACTTCTGGAACAGACCCTTGGTGACCTTGTAGGCGCCCTGGTACTGGGCCACCTCCTCGCCCATGACAAACACGGCGTCGTCCGCCTCCATCTCCTCGTCCATGGCCTGGTTCAGCGCTTCCCGGATGGTCACGTCGACGGTGGCGAAGGAGCGGGCCGCGGGTCGGGCGCGCAGCGCCGGGCGCGCGGCGCGGAGCAGGGCGGAGGCCATGCTGGGCTTTCTATATGCTGTTGACTGAGGGTTTTACGTGTTTTCGCTGCAAAAAAAATGCGGAGCGATGCGTGCTGGCGATGGAGAAGCTCGCACAGACGACGGGTGAGACACGCAGCAATCAGCAAGCGGTCAGCAGCGTAGAATTATCGACAGGCTGGAGACGACTTTTCTGCACCCGCACGATCCGCGAGGACGTGCTTGGCACAGCACGAGCCTCGGAGAGCACCGTAGACGATTGGGGGGCCATGCGCAGGCGTCCGCGCATATAGGATATTATGTACGGGTTTTCCTATTCAAAAGCGCACTTTGACGCCGCAGCGCAGCGCAGCAAGGACTCGCATAGATCCACCAATCAGCGCTGCTGCACGCACACGCGCGGCAAGCCATGCGCCGCTGCGCGATGCCCGGCACGAGGGTGCTCCTGCCTCTCATCTTATCAGTGGTCAGCTGCACCGGTACGACGCCGCCGCGGGGCGTAGCCGTGCTGGTTGCCGCAGCAAATGCTCTCCGCGCGCCAGCCGGCCGCGCGCCAGGCGGCCGCGACTGGCGCCTCCCGTTCCGGCCGAAGAAGCCGGCGCCGCCGAAGAAAGTTACGGAAGTCAACCGACTACGAGAAACGCTGTTGGCGCCCGTGCGCTTCGTCAAGTACTGTTACGCGCAATGGACCCCGACGCTCACGCGCACGTTGATCACCTGCTCGTGCGGCTACTGTGCGTGGGTCGCCTACCTGCACGACCGGGACGTGACCACCGTCAAGACGACCCTGAGTAGTTGGAAGAGCGTTCCGGCCTCGACGGTCAAAACGTTGAAGCCCGCTTTGCAACAGACCACGACGACGGCGGTTTTATTAGGGAAGAAGACGCGCACGGATTTAGTACCGGCCCTAGCGCAGTGTTGGACCGCGGCCGAGCCCTTCGTGAAGCGGGCGGGCACGGCTACCGTGGGTCTCATGGCCGACGGCGCGGCCTTTACGATTGACGTCATCGAGGATTTTAGGATTGCTCTTAAAAGAAAGAGAGCGAAAAGAAGGAGATTACTAGGATTGCCCTTCGCGCACCCCGCGCGGCAAAGAAGGCGCTCGCGCTACGACCGGGCGGCCAAGATCTCGGAGAAGATCACGGACGCCGCGGCGGACGCGAGCTCCATCGCCCTGAACACGTCCAAGGTCGCGACGCGCTGGCTGGGCAAAGCCGGCAAGACGATCGGGAAAGCCACCAAGGCGCAAAGGCAAGCGATCGCGGCGCAAATGCGGAACGACACGCGCGCGGACGGGGTCGGAGGGGAGGCCGGCGGCGACGCGGAGGTCGGCGAGATGGGTGATGACGACGCCGAGCCCGCGGAGCCACTAGTCGAGGAGGTGGTCGCGTCCCCTCCAGCGACGCCAGTGGCGCCGCTGCGCCGCGGTCTCTTCTCGCGGCTCCGGCCGCGGCGGACGCAGGAGGACGACGGCGACGCCCGCGACGAAACCGCCGAGGATTCTGAGTCCGAGGACGAGTCCGAGGCCGAGTCCTCCGAGTCCGAGGTAGACGCGGACGCCGATGACGACGAGCGAGGCGACACCGACGCCGACGATGAGGCCGAGGACGACGAGGAAGCCGATGCGGCCGCAGCCGATGTCGAGGACGAGGCCGACGAGGCCGACGAGATCTACTCCTCCGACGCGCCGGCGGCGCCTTCCGGGGGGCTCGCGAAGTTCCTCCTCGCCCAGGTCCGACTCCTCAAAGAGATCATCCAGCTCACGACGGCGCCGCCCGCGCCGCCGGCGCCTGAGGGGCCAAAGCTGGCCGCTGCGGGGGAGATGGCAGAGGTATACTTTTGTTGACAGTAGCGCTTGTTTCTCGTCGTGGTGCTAGGGTTAGTGAACGGAGCCTGGCCCCGCGGCAGGGGGAAATGGGTTTTTGTTACGGTGCTAGGACTAGTGGGCGGGGCCCGGGGGGGGAGACACCGCAAGGGAATCGATTGTGTTGAAAACCCGGCGAAGCAAAATGCCTCGAGCACCTCAGCGCAGGTTGCACAGGCGGTGCCTTTTGCACTCGTGACTTCCGAACGCGTGTGCGCTGCCTGTCGTCGAGCAACCGCTGCGCGTCGGTCAGGGTCGGGAGGCTGCCCCATTCTTGACATTCATGCCCTAGCATCGAGGCCACTGTTCCGAGGCCGAGCACGCCACGTTCGTGTCGGCGTTGGCGATGCGGCAGCACGCCGTTGTCGCCGCATTGGTCGCAGTGGCCGGCGGCGCGCCCCTGTGCCCGGCCTGCTTTAACTTGCAGAACGCCCCGCACGGCAACCGGACCCGGCCTGCCTTGAGATGGCTCCACGTCCCGAAGACGGGCTCGACCTTCCAGAACACGGTGTTCCACTGGGCCTGCCCCGGCTTGCCGGCGGACGCGGGCTACGGGCCGGGGGCCCGCGCGGTGAATTTCGCGCGGCTCTACGACGCGAAGAAGCGGCTCAACGCGACGGTGTGCGACCGACTGATCGACGCGACGCTGCCCGGCCACCCACCCGCTACGGAGGACGCCCTGGACCGCACGGTCGCCATGTTCCGGCGGCCGGCCCAGCGCCTCCTCAGTGCGCACCGGGACAGACGGCACGCGGACGGCTTCCAGGACAAGGACAAGGCCCCGAACTGGCGCGAGTTGGACGCCTTGGGCTACGCGCGGCACCCGGGCATCGCCGGCTGCGCCACGCGCATGTTGTTGGGCGCGAAGTGCGCGCACGTCCATACGCATCGAAGCGATCATCCCCGGGTCCAGACGGCCTTCGCGCGGGCCATGAAAGCGGACCTCCCCGTGGCCCGGGCAAAAATGGCGGTGCGGCGCCTGGCCTTCGTCGGGCTCCAGGAGCGCTGGGCCGAGTCCGTGTGCCTCTTCCACGCGATGCTCGGCGGGGCGCCGCACAAGGTCGAGTTCGCGGTCGCGCACACGGCGCGGCGGCGGGGCCCGTTTGACCAGGGGCTGCCCCTGGAGCCCATGGTCTACGACGAGGGGCGGCTGGGCGGTTTCGTGGACGCCGCGGACGAGGCCGTCTACGCGGAGGCGGCGCGGGTCTTCGCGGCGAACCTGCGGGCCTTCGCGCCGGCGTGCGTAACTTGATCCTTCCTGTGCTTAATTACCCGTCGCGCCGGTGGCGTATTGACCGGCGGTCCGTGGTGCGCGCGACACGAAAGTAAAGCTATTATATGTTGATAGGCGTTAGGAACTCAGGCCGTGTGCTCCTCTGAATGTTTGAGGGGAGAGCTGGCAGCTGCTGTTTGGTGCAAATCAAAACGGGTTTTCACGCACAACAAGTGATTTACAACTACGACACGATTACGGCTCCTGCATCGCCACCATCGTCGCGAATAAGGACAACGTCACACATCGTGAACATCACACGTTAAGTTGACAGAGAGAGTCAGTTGAGCGGCGCAAATTGACAGGCCTAGCCGTGGACAGCCTCACAGGCTGCATATTCATTAATTCATGCCGCGCCTCCTGACCCTCCTAGCAATCTTGGGCGTCGTGACGCAAGCCAACCTACGGATTCAGAAGAAGCGTTTAGAGACGAAGTCCGCGTCGACGCGGGACTCGCGGCCGGGCGGTTCCGCATCTTTGCACAACAATTCGTCGACCGCGTCGCCGCGACTGGCAACGGGCGCGTCCAGAATAAGAGCCAGACGGAACCGCGGGAACAGTTCATCGAAAGCAAAATTGCGCGGGGCGGATGCCGCGGATCCGACCCCGGGCGTCGCCGCCGCACCTCGAACTGGATCTGGTACGCTGAGTACTACGCTGAGTACTACGCTCGCGGTCGTCGTCGCCGTAATCGTCCTTGGCGCGACGGTGTTCCTCTGCGGGTGCCCCGGAGACCGTTGTGTGCGGGAAGCGTTCTTCTAGGTATCAGTAACACATATATTTTACCCATTCACCGCCACCGCCGCGTCCTTCGGCGGGCCGCCCCGCGCGAGGTCCCAGCAGTGGCCGCCGGAACACGGGAGCGGAGGCAACTCCGGCAGCGGGGACGACTGCGTCCGGCGCCAGTGGTCCGCGCTCGAAATCTCGGCCCGCTTCGAGGCGCGCGTGTACAATTCGACGTCGAGCTCATTTCGCAGTGCCAGGTCTTCAAGGCGCGGCCGCGCGGCGCGCCAGAACTCCGTAGATTCGTACGATTTTTGTCGGAACTCCTCAAATATCTTCTTCCCGCCGCGCTGTCGCCGCGTCCGCACGAAGGTGGGTATTTTTCCGCTCACGTCGCCGCCGACGTGCGCAAAGCACATCAGGTCGCCGAGCCACGCGATCGTTCTATGACTCTCGAGCCACTCGGCAATGACGACGCGGTCGAAGTCGCTCGTCAAGCGGCGGTCCGCCTTCTCCAGCGCGTCCGGGGGCAAATCGCCGTTCCGGTCGTCGTGGGCCGAGAACAGTTTCGTGTATAGATTCTCCAGCTCCAACCAGAGCCGAGTAGAGCCGTCGTAGCCGCGCCGCCGCTTCTCCAGCGCCTTCTTCGACCAGGCGTCTAGATCGGTGTTCATCTGCGTCGCGAAGTAGTGCGCCACGATCCTATCGATCGGGTGCCGGAGCACCGTGATCGTGACCCAGCGCTCCGTATGGGCGCTCGCGAGGAGGCGTGCGGTCTTGTCGTGCCCGAGGGTGGTGCTCTCGATCCAGGTGATGTTGCCCGTCGGCCAGAGCGCGTTAAACACGTTCTTGCCCATCACGTAGCCCGCGCACTGCTTGCAGTACATGTGATACACGCCCGCGGGTCGTCGGCAGGTGGTCGGTGCGCAGACCTTCGCTGGGTCCTTGCCATTGCCGACGTAGCCCTTCATCGTGAGCCGAAACGCGGCGGCGCACGTAGTCGTGATATCGTTGGCGCGCACAGTGCCGAGAAGCAGCAGGAGCCGCATGCCGCTGTGATGGCGCATCGGGCGCGTCGCGTCGGTGGCGTCTTCGTGGGCAGCACCAAAATGAGAGGTGCTATCGCATCAATGCTCCACAAAGCTGTTGCTGCCGGCAGCGCGACCTCGCATCAGTGCGCGTGCTGATGCGTGCAATACAAATGCTTGGCCACAATTGCTCTTACGAGGCTGCCCGCGCGCTTGCAAAACCCGTTTTGATCGTCGAAATACCCGCACACACGAAACTCAGCATCTTATGTCTTACCCACGGGGTCATGTTAGGCTTGAGCACACGGTCGTCGAGGCATCGAGAGGCCTCACGAAACAAGCGGTCATTAAAGTACGAGACCAGTATGATGCCATAAAAATAAAATGATGGTGATCCGGCTTGCTTACGCACTGTTTGGCGTCGCAACGATAGCTCTGGTTGGCGCGCAACGCCCATCCCCGCCTCTACGCCGTGGGCGTCCAACTCATCCAACGCGGCGACCACCAGGCCGACGCCGCGGACGCGGGCCGCGCCAAGCGCGTGCCGCGCATCTGCCCGTGCCCCGTACCGTTAACGGTACGGGGCAACAGGCCCTAGTGAGTTTTGCGCCACTAGCATTTAAGCTGTTTTGCGCCGCTCGTCACAACGCTGTTCTTCGCCGCTCGAACTTTTGCCACTTCTAAA
>Ga0302122_10000024_pt1 | contig 73867 bp, 67 predicted proteins | sample CB21_SCM_MG_FD_203115 | JGI IMG/M metagenome (GOLD analysis project Ga0302122, IMG submission 203115) | Marine microbial communities from Western Arctic Ocean, Canada - CB21_SCM | ecosystem: Environmental > Aquatic > Marine > Oceanic | place: Canada: Western Arctic Ocean | collected 2017-09-28 | reverse complement strand
GTCGCGGTGGTGCCCCAAAATAAACAGCGAGAATACCAAGTGAAAATATTATTAAAGTGGTCCCTCCTGAGTATGACCACAACTGTGGTCCTATCCATGATGGAATGGCTGCGTTATCACCCCAACCACCTAGGTACACACCAAGTGATCCGAAAATAATCATCCAAACGGCCCATCCAGCACCAGATCGATGCGCATTAGACCAGATATTCAATTTGTTTACCGGTCTAGATATAAGCCGCACGAGTGAAAGTTTTTGATGTGCGTAATTGAACAGTTTCCTAATAAAATAAACGATGAGAATTACGGCTGAGAGGCCAATAGTCACCCCAATTGCCGCACCAATTTGACCACCGAAAATAGAGAAAACCTGCACTGCAGGTATCACAAAACCCACCAAGGCAATCGTTAACGCGAAACCAATTACTGACCAAATTACTGTCCAAGCTACAGACCACGTACTTCTAAAGAGCTCACGAATACCTCCAAGATTGCTCTGCAATAGATCAGGCTCCGGAATATCACGGATAGATCGCACGATATTCAAATTCGCTGCGCGCCAAGAGGAAAATGCAACAGTCACAAACGTCAAAACAATGCCTACTAAATAGGCAAGCGCAAGTGCTCTAGGATTCACATTCAGTACGATTTCTGTCCCAAAACTTGCAAAAATGAATCCGAGCAACGTAATCATCAGCCATGCTACCAGAACACCAAGAGCTGCCCCCACCAGTGCAGAGCCCACGTTGTACAGCATGCCTTCAGCGATAAACGCCTGCGTTAGATGAAGGCGTTTCATACCAACCGCTCGAGCCATACCCATCTCTGACCGCCTCTCGGCAGCGAGCATGACAAAGGTTAGGAAGATCAGCATTAATCCGGCTGCAATCGAGAAAAGTCCAAAAATAATAAAGAATGACACAAAAACAGACCCTACAAGTGAGCCAATAGCAACCAAATCCTTCTTGTTCTCAACTACCTCGACGGACAGATTAGATGATCCTATGAGCTCCTCGACTTCTCCACTAACAGTGTCAACAAGATCCAAATCGTTGCGGACACCTCCTGCTACTGATATCCCCAAGATATTTGGACCTTCCCAACGCGACAAAGTGAGAGCATCATCTAGCAACATCATTACGCCGCCACCTGGCTTGGATCCTGGTCCCGCTTGGTCCTTTGCTGTGAGCCCGTTATCTTTCACAATTGCTGCTACTGAAAACTCGTATGGATTATTCTCAACGAACAGTGTCACCAAATCGCCTGAGTTTAAATTAATAGATTCAGCTAGCCTTTCAGACACCACAACACCACCTGAATTAAGTATTTCAGGGTCAAGCAGCTCACCATCCAAAAGTTCCAATTGCTTGAAATTTCTAATTTCGTCCGGTATCACACCTATTAAATAGGCCCTTGGGTCAGATAATCGTGCCTGCTGATTTGCAGCAGGCACATCTATTTGCAGCAGTGCAGCTATCCCGTCAATTCTTTCATCATCTCGGAAGCTCTCACGTATAGCGGAGATATCAGAAGCTTTAATTGAGCGTATGCCTTCGCTCTTTTCCTCGTCAGGATCGATAATAATATCAATGCTTCCGAGTGACGTATATATTCGGTTCGTGATGGACTGCCCTACTGTGTCACCTGTTACAAGCGCCGCACTAATGATCAGCGTCGACAACATTAAACCGATCACAATCAATACCGTTTGGGATTTTCTCCTCGCAAAGTTTCGTGCACCGAGCCTCACGAGTAAGGGATTTCGTATGGCAATGTATAAAAGAATCAGCACAATCAGCACGGCCATAGTGCCTACCGCTACCAAGTATGTGTCAAGAGAAATTCCGAAAATTGATTCCATAAAGCGCTCCAGTGCAATTGATCGTCGTAGCTAAGTTTTATTCAACTGCTATGAATTTCCTCTCGCTCTATCTCACCATCATTCATATGTATTGTCCGGTTGCAACGGAGGGCTACCGACCTATCATGAGTGACAATCACAAACGTCTGTTGCTGTTCTCTATTCAACTCCTGCATAAGATCCATAATGTCTGAAGCTGTCTTTGAATCCAGGTCACCAGTTGGCTCATCTGCCCAAACAATTGCTGGGTTATTCACCAAGGCACGTGCGATGGTCACTCGCTGACGCTGCCCCCCTGACAGTTCAGATGGCTTATGGCTAGACCAATCCAATAAATTCACCCTATCCAATGCGTCCATAGCTCTTTCACGAGCGTCCTTTGGAGACTCACCAGACACCAAAAGAGGTAGCTCTACGTTCTCTTGGGCGGACAACACTGGAAGCAAATTATAGAATTGAAAAATAAATCCCATCCGCTGAGCGCGATATATGGTTTTATCATCATCGCTGAGCGAATTAATATCAGTACCCTCAATCCAGATAATGCCATCCGTGACATCATCTATACCTGAGAGACAATTTAGTAAAGTAGTTTTTCCACATCCAGATGGTCCCATTACCGAAACCATCTCACCACGCTCCACAGACACGGATACATTGCGCAAAGCTTTGACACTAACTACGCCGGTGTCATAAGTCTTGACTAAGTTTTCCACCTCAATTATCGGCATATTTTTAGAAGTCATCGCGTCTGAGCTCCATTCATAATCCTGTTTCCACTCATTCAACCTAATCACACTTTTCGGAACAAAAACAATATATTTTGAACGACGCCAGGTGCCTCAAAGTAAACTATTAAATCTCTGTTCGTGCTTACATCGTAAATTTTTGTACTATCTCCATCATGAGGTAAAAATTGCTTAAGAGGTTGAGAATTTCATAAGAAGAAATAACTCTCCAAATACGGAGCATTACGAGCTCAGAAAGAGATGTCATCCAAATTACTAGGCTCTATAGTAAAGTTGCCTCGCAAACAACTTTTACAGCGATCGTAAATCCTAGTAGGCGCCAAAATAGATGCTCGATCCAAACCCACCAACGTAAGTTGTAAAACTACATCTTGAACGGGTAATCCCATGACTGCACATATACATCCCTCGCACTTACTTACGGGATGGAACTCCAAGTCTTGAATTGCATAAGCACCGGCTTTGTCGTCAGCTTCGCCACGATCTAAAAAACTAGCTATCTCTGCCGCAGAATAAGGTCGCATCGTAACTCTTGAAAGGTTATTTACAAGACTTATTACTAATTTACTCGTCCCCAATTCAACTGAAACGACAGCCACCGAAGTGCTGACTTCGTGAGTCTTATCTCTCAATTGCATCAGCATTTCTTGGGCGTGAAGTCTGTCATGTGGTTTGCCCAAAATCTCTCCTTCAGAAATCACAACCGTGTCTGAAGCAATCAAATAATCAAATGGAATATGAGCCGTCACTGCCGTGCGTGCTTTCCTGACAGCCAGTAATCCCGACACGTCGTATGGAGAAGTTGAGTCATCTGTGCTCTCATCTACATCGGGTGAGAAACTCGCAAATTCTGTAATAATCGTACCCAGTAATTCTTTTCGTCGGGGTGACGATGACGCCAAAATTACCTGACTCATCCCTAGCCTCGAGTAAGTGTGGTTACGCATTCTATATGCTGGGTTTGCGGAAACATATCAATAGGTTGAATCTCGTTTATACGAAATCCCGCATCCGTAAAAATTTTCAAATCTCTTGCGAGTGTTTGTGGATCACAGGACACATATATAACCCTAGAGACTTTCGACTGAATAATTGCGTCAATCACACTTGGTAAAATTCCTGCACGAGGTGGATCAATGATAATTACGTCGGGTGCTGTTTCAAGTTCTTCTAGCGCGTCTTCAACTTTTGCGGTCACTCGCTTGACGTTCTGATTAGCTTGTAGATTAAACCGTGCATCTGAGTTTGCCCCTTTGGACTCTTCGATCGCGATCATTTCGTCGACTAGTGGAGCCAGTAATACCGAAAAAGTACCTACCCCCGAATAAGCATCTATTACCATTTTTGGGGCGATTTCGAGTGTGCGTTCTATCACCAATCCAGCTAAGCGTTCAGCTTGCAAGGTATTCACTTGAAAAAAAGCAGGTCCTGAAACTCTGTATTTTCCTTCAATTTTGCCAGTGGTATCTATTGATTCGGAAACCGGTACTGTCAGCACTTCGTTGTAGTAATCCTGACCACTATTAGGGCGTCCGCTCCTTCTGCCAGGTCTCCACTGAAGTTCTGGCTGAATTAACCGATCGCCAGTAGCTTGACCAACTCGAACAGCAAGCTGGTGAGTGTTTTTTGTGCGTTCCTGTGACAGTGCCAGAATCTCATTTACATCAGGGAGGGCAATCTTACATTCATTTATTCGAAAAAACCGATGCGTACCTCTCTGCATCTGGCCTACGTCACCGCTTCTTCTCACAGTAAATCGCATGTGATTTCTATATTCCCACGGATCATCCATGCCCCACATGTCTCTTACACAGTCATCAATCACAGATTGCTCCAAGTGAGCCACCCGACGGAGCGCATCCCGAACAACTTCGGTTTTTAGCTCCAATTGTCGGTCGTATTGAATATGTTGTAGCTGACAACCGCCACATCGACCAAAGTACTCGCAACGTGCGGTTATACGGTCAGAAGAGGAATCTATAACCATCACTGCTGTGGCCTCTATATAATTCGGGTATTCGTCAGTAATTTCGGCAACTACTCGTTCACCAGGTATGCCGAATTCAACAAAAACAACTCGCCCATCTTCTGCTCGACCAACGGCTCGACCACCCGATTCAAATCCAGTAAGCTCGAGCGTGATCGGAGTTAGAGGGTGTGAATTGACTCTTCGATGCTTACGTCGCACCTTACGTGAAACTGGGGCAGGTCTGCTGGCAGTGGGCCAATTGTACAAACTAGCCCTCTCAGTCTCATCGCCCGATATTGAAACTTTAACCATGAAATCTCTTCCCTATTACGCAACTGGATATATTGAAAACACAGATACTTCTTATCAAAACCCATGTAATAGATAGGCTAGCCTAGAATTAATCTCTATGCAGTCATACTGGGATCAATAACAATGAAACAACTACTTGAAGATATTCTGACCATACCGACAATTGCGCTGAAAGAACACGCAATTCACAGTGCCTTGGCTCAGTTCGCCGCACGGCATAATTTGAAATTTCAGCAGGATTCTGCCGGGAACAGCTACATCACCTATTCCGGAGATGAATCACCATCTGTCGGGCGAAGACCGCTATTTATTACCGCCCACACAGACCATCCAGGATTCATCGTAACGGAAGTAAACAACAATCACGCAATCTGTGAGTTTCGAGGCGGATTGTCAGCTGAATACGGCAAATCTGAATACTTATGCGTGTATCGAATTGCCTCACAGGATGTCTCAATTGCAGCAATAGGTAAGGCACAGATCCAAGAGATTATGACCGAGGGCACGTCCCCTCGGCAAAGAATACAGGGCGCAACTGTTCTGTCTGAACCTGGAGTTCAACTCGAGGTTGGGGATTTGCTTCTCTGGGACGTCACCGCTTTTGAAATTTCGAATGGCTCTGACCCTAAGATACTGGCCCGCCAATGTGACGATCTCATAGGTGTCGTGAGTATCTTACAAACACTAAAAAAACTCTCTGAAACATCATCTCCCTACAGTTTTACTGGACTTTTCACTCGAGCCGAGGAGATCGGCCTCATGGGGGCTAGCGCCGCAACTAAAAGCTCACTTTTACCGGCTGACGCCATAGTTATTGCTATTGAAACATCTTCTGGAGCAGGCGGCAGAGCAATTCAAGGTGGTGGTCCTATTATAAGAGTGGGTGATGCCGGATCCATATTTACCCCTAAAGTCACAACTTGGATGGAGCATATTGCTTCGAATCTCTCACAAAAAACAAATTTTAGATACCAACGCCTTCTGATGGATGCCGGAAGTACTGAGGCAACTGCATTCTTTCGATTAGGACTCGATACTGGAGCACTTTGTGTTTCACTTGGAGCTTGGCACAACGCGGGTCCAAATCAAAAAATCGTGCCCGAAACCGTAAGTTTCCGTGACACGGAATATTTGGTAGACCTACTCAATGCGCTTGTGGAGAACGTCGATCAATATGATGAGGCTACTGAACTCAAGCGCAAAGGCCAAGTTCAACACACGGAAAAATCTGTAGCCATACTAGCGGATCACCCAATACAACTAGAGTGACTCTTCACTGTTAATCGATTTAACCATATCCATTAAAATACCAAGGTGCGAAAGTCTCTCTGCGAAGCCTCCATCCGTCCGAACATCTACCCGAAGAATATCGAGCCCCGCGTCCCTATAAACTCTCAAACGATCCATAATTAAGTCAGTCGTACCAATTAAGTTGCTGCGAGTAGCTATTTCCAGTGGTACACGACTTTTTGCTGTTTCACGCTCACCACTCAACCACAATCGCTGAATTTCCTTAACTTCGTCAGCAAACCCCTGTCGTGCCCAGGCATTATTGTAAAAATTGTTAGCTTTGGTACCCATGGCACCAAAGGTGAATGCGTAACCTTCTGCGTGGGCTTTGGTCGCGCCTTCCACATCCTCTGTCAACTCCAGCGCAACCGGGACCATCTTCTCTATATCATCTAAGCTTCGACCGACTTTGACCGCGGCTTCACTCATGGGATCAAAAAAAACATTCGCTGTTTCCGGCATAAATGATGTCCCGATCCAGCCATCCGCCAGTGCTCCGGTGATTCGCAAATTCTGGGGACCTAGAGAGGCAAGCCAAATGGGTACGTTTCTGGCTTTTGCTGACGGCTTGATTGCTCGACCTTCGCCACCGGGCAAGGGCAATTTGTACAAAGAGCCTGAATACTCCAATCGCTCACCTGCAGCGATCATCTTGATAATCTCGATAGTCTCTTTTGTCCGAGTGACCGGTCTTTCAAACGGAACTCCATGCCATCCCTCGACTATAGCAACGCCACTTACTCCCAAACCAAGTAAAAAACGATCGTTTGAGATTGATTGCATGCCGAGAGCAGTCATTGCTAACGCAGCAGGAGTTCTAGCGCCTATTTGCAAAATTCCTGTGCCCAGTCGAATTGAGGTGGTGCTTGACGCGATTCTCGCTAGGGGCGTTATGCCGTCAATTCCCCAAGTCTCAGCTGACCATATCGAATCGATACCTAGCTTCTCTACTTCCTGTGCCCAAGCCGCTGCGCTCTCCCAATCATCTTGAGATTCTCTATATAGACCGACCGCTATTCTAAGCACTATTTTCTCCTAACCCTCAATCACAAAGCAACAGAAAAAAACTTAATTCGTTCCGAAGTGATACCGCCAAGCATCACGAAGCTAATGCGGCCCTAACATAATATATAACCTCTTCCAAATCACTGCGTTACCTGACATAATGCGGCTTAGTTCAGTTACTACTAAAGCGTCACACGTTAGGGGAAATTTAAATGCTTAAACAGTTCGCAGTACCAGAAGAAATAGCAATTCGCGTACCTTTCGACAAAATGCGCTCGGCCGTTGAGGCACTTTTTCTCGAACTTGGGATGGATGAGGGAGATGCTATTAGATCAACGGATACATTGCTTTACGCTGACATACGTGGAATCGACTCACATGGAGTATCCAACATGCTGCGCGTCTACGTAGCTGGCCTTCAGAGCGGAGATATAAATCCAAAACCTAAGTGGAAAATAGAGCGTGAATTTCCTGCCACGGCAACGGTTGATACGGACCAAGGATTAGGTGTCGCAGTTGGTCCGGAGCTAATGGAATTAGCTATTGAAAAAGCTCGTGTATATGGAGTCGGGACAGTTATAGCTAATAACGGTCGACACTTTGGTGCCGCTGCTTACCATGCGCAGCTGGCTCTAGATCACAATATGATTGGTCTCTCGATGACGGTTGGCGGGCTGTCCGTAGTCCCTACATTCGGCGCTGAAGCTCGCGTAGGGCTTAACCCGCTAGCAATCGCGGTACCAACCGACAAACAGCCGCCATTTATCTTTGATGCGTCAATGTCAAGTGTCGCAGGCAATAAGATACGTCTCGCCCAACGACTAGGAGAACCGATATTACCAGGTTGGGTCGCGGAAGCTGACGGCACGCCCATTATGGAGTCAAAAGAGTTGCCTGATGATTTCTTGATTCTGCCCCTTGGAGGCACCCGAGAAATCGGGTCACATAAGGGCTATAGTTTGGCAGCATCAATAGATATCCTAGCGGGTATCCTTTCTACGGCCGGATCCGCGTTTCAGCGAAGCGAAGGCAATGGAAAGGGTATAGGCCACCACTTTACTGCGTTTAACATTGAGGCATTTGGAGATTTAGCTGAATTTAAAGAAAATATGGACGAATATCTTGTGGCCCTGCAAGAGACTCCGACGGCTCCTGGTCATGATCGTGTGATATACGCGGGAATTGAAGAACATGAGCAGGAGATAGATCGAAGAGAAAGGGGCATTCCATACCACCCTGAAGTCGTGGAATGGTTTGAGGCTACTTTCATTGAGTTGGGAATGTCTAACTTGCTGGCCTGAAAATCGTTCGTAACGCGATAAAAGGGATGCGCAGCAAGTATTAGATGTTAATCTCGGGCATAAGAAAATTAAGTTGAAGGAGATGGAATTATGGCAATGCTAGTTGGTGGAGGTGCAGGATCGATACTCGGGGAGGACATAGTTTCGCAAGCTCAAAAACTTGAGTCGTTAGGATATGACTCACTTTCTGTCGGTGAGACATCACATAATCCATTTTTACCGTTAGTTTTGGTCGCCGAACATACTAAAAAACTACAATTTGGTACGTCAGTCGCGATAGCATTTCCAAGAGCTCCACACATCTCCGCAAACCTTGCTTGGGATCTACAGGCATATTCAGAAGGGCGATTTATGCTCGGCCTTGGTACACAAGTGAAAGGACACAACGAAAGACGATTCTCAGTGCCTTGGCATCCTCCTGGGCCCCACTTACGAGACTATATTCAGTGTATGAGGGCTATTTGGGATTCATGGCAAAACGGAACCAAACCGGACTATGAAGGTGAATTTTATCAATACAAACTCACAAGCCCGTTCTTTAACCCAGGCCCTATTGAACATCCCGATATTCCAGTTATTGTTTCGGCAGTAAATCCATTCAATGCGCGACTCGCGGGTGAAGTAGCAGATGGTATAGCCATTCATGGATTCAGTACTTTTCGATACATTCGCGAAGTATTGATTCCTGAAGTCCAAGAAGGCGCGCGACGTGCCGGAAAAGATATTTCGAAAGTACAAATTCGAGGTGGTGGATTTGTTGTAACCGCTAAAACCGAGGACGAGTTAGAAAGACAAATCGAAATCACTCGAAAAAGAATATCCTTCTATGCCTCTACACGATCCTACTCAAATGTCATGAAGCTACATGGCTGGGCTGACGAAGCTGCCGAACTGCACCGGTTATCAGTAGGTGGGAAATGGGATGAGATGGTCAGTGTGGTCACGGATGAAATGATAGAAGAATTTTGTGTTGTCGGGACGTGGGATGTAATTGCCGGAAAAATGAAAGAAAAATATGCTGGAATTAACTCACAGGTATCTTTTCCGGGAGACCCAAAAACACCAGAGGAATTTGAACAGGTCACTGAGATTATTGCAGAGCTAAAAACGATCCCTACTGTGGCTGACGCCTAAGGGAATAGATTTCAAGGAGTCCCAATATGCCCGACACATCATCAACAAGCCAATTTGATATGCGACATAAGAGTCATGTTCTAGTCGATGGTCCTGACAGAGCAGCTGCTCGATCAATGCTGCATTCCGTAGGATATTCAGTGGATGATCTGAAGCGACCCTTAGTTATGGTTGCGCACGAATGGATCGGTACAATGCCGTGTAACTATTCACAACGAGCGCTTGCGCAACAGGTAATGGCAGGAATACGCGCAGCGGGTGGGACGCCAATGGAAGTCAATACCGTATCGATCTCGGATGGCGTGACAATGGGAACAGAGGGCATGAAAGCCTCACTCATTTCGCGCGAGTTAATTGCTGATTCGATTGAGCTATGTGGAATAGGTTATTCCTTTGACGCCGCTGTCATAATAGTCGGTTGTGATAAAACAATTCCCGGTGGAGCCATGGCTTTGGCTCGACTAAATATACCGGGAATGGTTCTGTACTCCGGGTCTATCGCACCTGGCACATGGCAGGGCGAAGATGTGACAATTCAAGATGTTTTTGAGGGAGTTGGAAGACATGCTGCAGGTACTATGACCGATGAGGAATTAGCTGGCCTGGAGGCTGCTGCGTGTCCAGGGGCTGGCGCGTGTGGCGCGCAATATACCGCAAATACAATGGCCACTGTACTTGAGTTTCTCGGGATTGCTGCCATGGGTTCGGGTTCTCCGGGCGCTACAGATCCTCGTAAAGACGATATCGGAGTTGAAGCAGGTAAACTGGTCATGGAAATTCTTCGCCGAGGCCTTAAGCCACAGGAACTACTAACCAAGGAAGCTTTTGAAAATGGTATCGCCTGCGCCACCGCTACTGGTGGATCAACCAATGTGGTATTGCACCTCCTCGCTATTGCTGCGGAATGTGGTATTGACCTAGACATTGACGACTTTAATAGGATTTCTGATATCACTCCACTAATTGGTGATTTGCGGCCTGGAGGACGCTATGTAGCGTTGGACTGGGACCGCGCTGGCGGTACCAGACTTCTGGCGAAAAAATTAATCGAAGCAAATAAAATTCATGGAAATCAAATGACGATTTCCGGTAAAACTATTCAGGAAGAGGCCAATCTTACGGAAGAAACCCCGGGACAGGATGTAATCCTCAACGCGGAAAATGCGCTAAAACCCACCGGTGGTCTGGTTATTCTTAAAGGATCATTAGCTCCAAAAGGCTCGGTTATCAAAGTAGCAGGTCACGAGCGACTAACTCATCGAGGCCCAGCTCGAGTATTCGAACGGGAAGAAGATGCAATGCAGGCTGTTCTCGAGAATAAAATTAAGCAGGGCGATGTACTGGTGATCCGAAACGAAGGCCCTGTTGGCGGTCCGGGAATGAGAGAGATGTTAGGTGTCACGGCTGCGCTTGTAGGAGCTGGCTTAGACGATTCAGTAGCGCTTCTTACCGACGGGAGATTCTCCGGAGCTACACGGGGTTTAATGGCCGGCCATGTAGCTCCAGAAGCGGCAGCTGGCGGCCCAATCGGAGCAGTAAATGAGGGAGACTCAATTTATTTTGACATCCCCGGTCGAGAACTAAATCTAGAACTAGATGCCGAAGAAATCAAAGCACGCTTAGATTCTCGCCAACCACGTCCGGCGAATTATCAACGTGGCGTCTTTGCTAAGTACGCGAAGCTGGTATCAGGTGCTGATACTGGGGCGATTACACGGTAAATAAGACAGACGATTTATTGAAAGTTTTGTAACAAAGAAAAGAAAAAAGACTGGTACACTTTGAGGGTGTAACAAAAAACTAAAAATTACGGGGTACGCAATATGGATTTTTCATTCTCACCTGAAGAAGAAAGTTTTCGAACTGAAATACGATCATTTCTGGATAATCATCTTCCAAATGACTGGAGTGATCGAGACACGATTGGGGATGATGGAGCCGAAGACGGCTCATTAGCCAGGACCATTACAAAGGGACTTGCCGATAAGAAATGGCTCGCGATGGCTTGGTCCAAAGAAAACGGCGGCCTTGATGCCACACATGTACAACAAATGATCTACAACGAAGAGACTACCTACGCTCGAATGCCGGGTGGTGGTGGTATGGGTGTCGCATGGGTTGGACCGGCTTTAATACTTTATGGAACAGATGAACAAAAAGAACAATATCTTCCGAAAATTACAAACGGAGACGATATTTGGTGCACACTTTACTCTGAGCCTGGCGCTGGATCGGATCTTGCCTCTTTACAAACTCGCGCCGTACGAGATGGCGACGAGTGGATCATTAATGGTTCTAAAATATGGACGAGTGGTGGACATTACGCAAACATGGGATGGTTAGCCGCACGAACTGACCCCAGTGCACCAAAGCATCGGGGTATATCTACTTTCGTAATGCCAATGGACGCGCCTGGAGTATCTGTACGACCTCTTCCAAACTTAGCTGGAGAGCACGGATTTAATGAAATATTCTTCGAGGATGTGCGAATTCCTGGAGACAGTCTCGTTGGTGTTGAAAATCGTGGTTGGTATCAAGTTGCAACTGCACTAGATTTTGAGCGATCCGGTGTAGGCGCGTACGCTAACGGAAAACGAAGTGTAGAAAAGCTTGTTTCTGCGGCTCGTGACGAAGAGTCACTCGTTGAACAAAATCCCACCGCACGGTATGAGTTAGCCGATCGTTGGATAGAAGTACAGGTCGGTTTTAACGTTGCCTATCGTATTCCATTTCTTCAATCACAAGGCATTATTCCAAATCATGAAGCATCCGTATCAAAGTTATACGGATCGGAATTGTCACAGCGGATTGCTGGAACAGGGATGCATCTTCTTGGAAGCATATCGCAGCTTCGTCCAGGATCGCCGTACGCAAAACTCGGAGGTGCTTTTGCGCAGCAATATATGACTGCTGTATCAAGCACTGTGGCAGCCGGAACAAGTGAGGTACAACGGAATATTATCGCTCAAAGAGGTCTGGGCCTTCCACGAGGATAATCAGTTTTGAAATTTATTTGAGCCACAAACTGAGGTCAGATATTGAAAAAGAAGTCAAAACTCAACAAATTATACAACGACTGGGGTGGGCTCCCTGTATTTGGAGCCGGTGCGCTGATACTTGTGATAGTAGTGTGGCTTATATGGTCTAGTCGCCCGGGTTCGACAACAAATGACGAAGCCTTTCAACTGACCAGTAGTTATCAGAATATACCTACTAACGGAACGGAGCTGGGTGATAACGATTCACCGCTCACGATCTGGCTACATGAAGACTTTCAGTGTTCGCACTGTAAAACGTTCTCAGCAAACATTGTTAAGCCTTTAATAGACAGTTATGTCCAAGATGGGCGAGTTAAACTCGTCTTTGTAAACACGCCGATCCTTGGTAAAGAATCATTTAATGCTGCAACCGGTTCACTTTGCGCGGCAGATCAAAATCTATTCTGGGAGTATCACAATATACTGTTTTTGAGACAAGGTAAGCCCAATTCTGGTGTTTTCAGCCTTTCTAACCTAGAAGATTTTGCCGACGAATTAGTCGCCACCGGGCTTCCTCTAGATAGGAATTTATTCAGCACCTGTATAAACTCAGAGCAGGAGCACAATGGTCTGCTAATAGGTGCTGAATTAGCATTAAAAAATGGATTCAGTGGAGGAACCCCCTACACGCTAGTGGGAAACTACCCCGTTTCGGGAGTGGCTAACTTTGTGGATATTCAACAAATTATAGAAAATCAGCTCAAGTAATTTAATTGATCTCCGCTTAGCTTGAGCACAGGAGAATATAATATTGTTACAAAGGTCCTCCTTTATCGCATGTGTTTCGGTGATTTTAAAAATATCCGGTTTAGTTGTGGCTATATATTTGAGCTATACGGCCTTGTTCAACGAGAGCGCGTTAATTTGTGGCGAAAGTGGCGGCTGCCACGAGGTTCAAGATTCGGAATACTCAAAAGTTGCCGGTATACCTATCTCGCTCTTCGGGCTATTTATGTATTTAACGCTGCTCGGATTACACGTCGCTAGAGGTCGATACCTCCACAAAAGACTTTTTGGCTCACGTGAGCGACTAGTGAGAAATATAAAAATATGGTCTCTCTTTATTGCGACTGCAGGCACTGTATATTCAATCTACCTCACTGGAATCGAGGCATTCGTGCTGGAAGCTTGGTGCATTTGGTGCGTTGCGTCAGCCGTGATTATCTCAATGATTTTTATTGTTGAAATCATTGAAGTACGAAATGTCAAAGAGACTACGTCTTGAATTGCTGATGATATATACTTCGGTTGGAGAGATGCCATGACTACAGAACCCTCAACTACCGACAGTACTCAATTAACAGTCGATTTCTCGGAACTTTTTTTGATCTCAACCGGGGGGATAGATGTATTTGCGCTTAATTGGAATCAGATGGATGCTCCTCCACCGTACAGTCTTTCTGTTTCTGAAAATGAGTTTTCATATCAAGGCCATACGTACTTAGTTAATGGACATGGAGCAATCCTCCCACAATGGGTTCAGCAAACCGAGACTGAGAACCGCCTAGCAATGTTCGTTGAGAGAGACGGCCGACTCTTGGCATATGCGTCCGAGCCAACGGCTGAAGCATCGGATAAAGACTCAGCTGCAGAGTCTGCAGGCTAAGCCTGACTTAGATCTAGCTTTTAATTAATTTTGGACCGTAAATGCCATGATAGACGGGCGATAACATTTCTCCGCGTATTAACCCAACACTCACTGGTAAAAAAAATACTCCTCTCATCACTCCGGCATTTATTTTGGCCACTATTTCCACACACTTTTTCTTTGTCGGCTATCACTCAAGCACAAATGTCCTTGTCCCTGAGGCACTTGAAGGTGTACCAGTTGGACTAGCCGGCTTTGTATTAGGTATTTTTGGGTTTGCTGGGGTTATTGCCAGACCAATTACTGGAGGATTGCTCGATTTAGGAAGACACCAACTCTGGCTTCGAATCGGTGGAGTTGCCACCGTAATAGCTTTTCTTGGTTATAGCCTCAATCTCGGTCCATGGGGTTTTATACCTTTTCGCATTCTACATGGCACAGCGATGGGTTTCTTTGCCACGGGCTTGCTTGCATTAGTTGCTGAAGGTTTGCCAGTTCATCGAAGAGGATTGGGTTTAGGAATATTCCAAACTGCCAACACACTGTCCCTCTTCTACGGACCGCTGCTAATGAAAAATATAGCAGAGTCCTTTTCACTGGAACTTGCGTTCTTGCTGGGAGCAATCAGTACGGGTATCGCGTTGATTAGTGCCGCGGCCATTGGAGATCCCAAATCAATCGTAAAAAGGCCGTTCCCAAGTGCATGGACTCTTGTAAATCCTATTAATGGCATATCTAAATGGGCGATATTGCCGATGATGATATTTCTTTCCACAGCAACCGGCTACATGGCAATAACCGGACTCCTCCCTAAATTTGCGGCTGCAAGAGATATTGCTGGGTACACCATATTTTGGCAGGCTGCTGCAATCGGTCAACTTTTTTCGAGATCCTTAAGTGGGGGACTGTCCGATAGATTTGGACGGGGAGCCATCATAATTCCAATGCTGCTTCTTATGAGCCTGGGGCTGATTATATTGTCGATTGCCGACACGGTGCCAATGTTGCTAGTTGCTGGATTAGTAATCGGACTCGCAAATGCAGGAGTTCAAACAACCATCTCAGCGTTGATTGTCGACCGATCTACTGAAAGAGATTTATCCTCTTCGCTTGCGACCTATACCTTGGCGTGGGACTTTGGTGCCATCCTAGGTCAGACAGGTTTTGGATTATTGGTAATCAGTCTAGGCATGAGTAATGTGTTCCTATCACTCACGCTACTACCACTTGGCGCGATTCTCCTGTACTTCTGGAAGTTACGCTGATTGATTTTATTATTTTTATAACCGTTTACACAGTAAACACAAGTCGCGTTAACATCCAAGCAGAGCAATACTTCGCAGGGGGATTTGATGGCCACGACTTTCAATGAAATAGCGATATTTTCTGGCAACGGACATCCCCAACTTGCTGATGATATTTGCGCACACATGGGTATTAAGCTAGGTGACTGTGAAGTTTTCCAATTCTCCAATGAAGAAGTTTTTGTTCGATATTTAGATAACATTCGTGAGCGAGACGTCTTTATAGTTCAACCCATAGTATCTCCCGTAAACACAAGTCTCATGGAATTATTCATAATGATTGATGCTGCACGTAGAGCATCTGCCGGAAGAATAACTGCGGTGGTTCCCTACTACGCCTACGGACGAAGCGATAAAAAAGATCAACCCCGCATACCTATCACCGCTAGGCTCGTTGCCAACTTCATAGAGACCGCAGGTGCAGATCGACTCTTATCTATGGATATGCATGCTGGCCAAATTCAAGGTTTTTTCAATGTCCCAGTTGACGAACTCACAGCATTTCCACTACTTGCTGACTATTTTGGCTCTATCAGCCAGTTAGCACCGGTTGTGGTAGCTCCGGACTCTGGACGGGCAAAACTAGCACGAGATCTATCCGCTCGTATCGGCGGTGATTTTGCAATTGTTGATAAACAAAGAACAGGCAACAGTGAGGTTGCCGAGGCTATGAACTTAGTTGGATCTGTTGACGGGAGAGACTGTTTGGTCCTAGATGATGAAATTTTAACTGGTGGAACTATTGCGGCAGCAGTTGCTACAGCTCGAGAAAATGGCGCTAGGTCAGTTCGTGTCGCTTGCGTGCATCCAGTCTTTGCTACGAAAGCGTATGAGATACTTGATAATACCGCTGCTGGAATCGATGAAATTATATTTACAGACACCTTACCGCTCGTACGAGGTGAGTTCACCGCCATCCCTCAAAAAACTATATCAATAGCTCCATTACTAGGTGATGCGATCAATAGAATTCACAGCGGTGGATCAGTAGGGGCTCTTTTCAAAAAATAGCGTGAATGAGTTGCGACCAGCGTGAACGCGATCATTCTGAGTTCATTCTGTATGCTGTACGTATGGCTCTAAAATTTTTAAAAAATCTATTCACTGGCGACTCAAATGAAAAAGTTCTACTTGAAATGAATCAAGTGGTGGATGAAGTCGAAACCTATGGCAAAAGCCTCGGCAACTTAACCGATCAAGAATTACAAGAAAAGTCTAAAGTCCTAAAAAACAAACTTCTTCGATCTGACGATCCACCCAAGGAGTTGGATTTATCCATTGTTGAGGCACTAGGTCTAATTAGAGAATCAATCACAAGAACTACGGGAGAAACAGCATACGGCGTCCAAATCAAAGGTGCGCTGGCGTTGCATCGTGGACAAGTAGCAGAGATGCGAACTGGCGAAGGAAAAACTTTGGTCGCTACCCTAGCGCTATACATAAACAGCCTGATTGCCAAAGGCGTTCATTCAGTCACTGTTAATGATTATCTCGCTAGGCGCGATTCACAATGGTACGCACCCGCCCTTGATCTTTTAGGCATATCAATTGGCGTAATACAAAATGATCGCTCAGCATGGATTTATAGTCGGGAAATACTTTCCAGCCGGCCGACATATGAACACTTGCGAGAAGTAACTCGCCCCGAGGCTTACCAAGCCGATATAGTTTATGGCACTAATAATGAATTCGGATTTGATTATTTACGTGACAACATGGCTACTACCCTAGCCGACAGTTCCCAAGGACAATTAGACTTTGCAATCGTCGACGAAGCAGATTCTATCTTAATCGATGAAGCTAGAACACCACTAATTATTAGCGGAGCAGCCCAAGATGATGTCTCCCTATACCCTCGCTTTTCAAAAATCGTACCGTTGCTCCAAGCTGAGCGTGATTACACCGTAGATTTGCAACATAGATCAATCAGTCTCACTGAAAATGGAATAGAAATTCTTGAAAAAGCTCTAGGAATCTCAAATATCTATGCACCAGAAAATTTCCGTATGACACGTTACTTAGAAGCCGCACTAAAAGCCGAAGTGCTCTTTAAAAAAGATCGCGATTATGTAGTAAGTGAAGGTCAAGTGGTCATAGTTGATGACTTTACTGGACGACTTATGGAAGGTCGGAGATGGTCAGATGGGCTCCATCAGGCAGTAGAGGCAAAAGAAAAAGTTAAAATTCAACAAGAATCAATAACGTACGCAACTATAACAATTCAAAATTACTTTCGTCTGTATAAAAAACTAGCTGGAATGACGGGTACAGCTATCACTGAAGCAGAGGAATTCAATGAAATTTATAATCTTGAGGTTTTGGTAATTCCACCAAATCGTGACGTTGCCAGAGAAGATTATCCTGATCTTGTTTTTCGAAATCAGAGTGATAAATGGAGTTCAGTCATAACTGACGTCCATGAAAAACACCAAGTACAACGCCCCGTATTAGTCGGAACCGTATCAATTGAGACATCTGAAGGCCTCTCACAACAACTAACAAAACTAAATATTCCACATGAGGTTTTGAACGCAAAACAGCATCAAAAAGAAGCCGAAATAATTGAAAAAGCGGGAGCATTGGGAGCGGTAACAATCGCTACAAATATGGCCGGTCGTGGTACTGATATTAAGCTCAGTGACGAGGTCAAACGGCTAGGCGGGCTTCACGTCATCGGAACGGAACGCCATGAAGCTCGAAGAATCGATAATCAGTTAAGGGGAAGATGTGGCAGACAGGGTGACCCTGGATCCACTAGATTTTTTGTTTCATTTGAAGATGAAATGGTGAAACGCTTTTCTCCTGACTGGCTCTCTGGGATGATCGATAAGTTAGTAGATGATGGGGAGCCGCTAGAGTCAAAACAATTAACAAGTGCCATTGGCCAAGCACAACAAAAAGTAGAATCCTATAACTTTGATATCCGAAAACATCTGGTTAAATATGATGATGTTACAAACTCCCAACGAGCTGTCGTCTATGAGCAGCGTAATTTAGTGCTTCAAGGTGAACATGTGAAAGAAACCGTGATTGAAATGGTTCATGGTGAAATTGATTCACTAGCACTTCAGCATTTGATCAATGTCGACTATGATTTCGAATTATTTAGGCAAAGCATCGAGCAAATAACTGGGGATCTTGAAACAAAGGATCTAAATAACTCAGATAATCAAAAGTCTGCTGAGCTCATCGAAGAAGCCAAACATTTAGCTAATTCAAGACTTGAAATCCTAGACAATGAATTCGGAGAAGAGCTTAGACGACGAACTGAAGAATTAATATTGATATCAGCTATCGACGCGACTTGGGTCGAACATCTAACCGCATTAAGTGAATTAAGACAGGGTATTGGACTACGGGCCTATGCCCAAACAGACCCACTAGTTGCTTTTCAGCGAGAAGCACATGATATGTGGGATCAATACAGGGAACGGGTTCAAAATACGGTTGCTAGACAAATTTTACGGGCGCGCATCATTGTCAATGAGCCCTCAAGAATACAACCTCGACCAAATCCTCAAACCGCAGCAAACGAAGTTCAAAGCTCAACAGCTGACGATGTTGTGTCAGCCTCAACGGGGGGCACTCGAGCCGAACGACGACGGCTCGAGCGCCAGCAAAAAAAAATCAATAAAGCCAGAAATGAGAAAGCCTCCGCTAACTAATCTATGAATATCACTAATCGACAAACCGATACGTTACCTGAAATTTGGCTTGTCTCATCTTGGGTGCAAGGAAACAATCCGGAATTCGACAACCTTCTAGGGGAGATCTATGACAAGGCTGCCTTAATACAGGCAACGGCTCTCTCCAATATGGTTATAGGTGGTAATACTGAATATGACCCCAACAAAGATGAAGAAAGTGAACGTCAGTACGAATTAATAATCAGAAACATGTGTCTTCTAGCTCGTTCATTTTCCGAAGCTGGATTCCTACCAATTCTTAGTATTCGAGTTCATTCACAATTCTACTTGGATGCATTTTGCAACTACTTACGTGGTGGCACACTTCGCTTCGCTACTCTAGTTGACGACACGTCCACGACGCCAACAGATATACAGAGCAAAGGACTAACTATTAACACTACGGACCTTAGCAGCGAAGCTACCATAAATTCTCTACTCCAACACTCAAATGACGCTCGAATAATGTAAGCATGATTCTTCGGGTAGTCCCCGTGTTTCTTCTACCTTATATTTGAGTACGCTTAAACCTACTCGAACACTCTGATAGGCTAAACCAATGGTAGAAACGGTCTCACATCCAACGGTTTCCCCCATTACAAAAGTGCCCGACGGACCTCTCAACCCCGAAGAAGGAGTTAGCGAATTCAGGCAACAGCTTGAAGCCGGTGTAGCGTGGTACCCAGCGCTCCTCAATGTTATTTCCCGCTGGACAGCCCCAAGTGAGTACATTGATGGCCGCACTCGCCACTATTTAATCAATGGCGAAGCCTTCGACTGGCTTTCGCTTGCTGAACGATTAATCATCAATGCAGATTCATTATTGCCAGCCGAAGAAACTGAAAAATTAGTGCTATTCGGAATATCGCCAGTGCTCAGTCGTAACGGGCAAGAGGAAATCGCCTTTGAACTAGCTATAGGAGCTGCTAAATACCGAGCTTTCTTGAATTACCAATATGGGGTAATCGTAGAACAACTAGTATTAGCTGCAGCAGAAGAAAAGTTAGTGAAAAATGCCTCGATATTTGCTGCAATTGAGAGGCCATATGCTGACGAACAAGCGTTCAACGAAGTCTACGGCGCACCTTTTAAAAAGCTCAGATCACATTATCGCGGTGCCACGGGAATGCTTCTGACCGAGAACACAACTCGTGGGGATTTTGAACACTTCCTCTACTGGCTTTCAAAATACCGCATTAGACATATGGAACCTGCTCGTATAGCCTCTGATACTCGACAAGCCATGATTCTTCTTTCCAGGCTGGAGCAACGCAGAAACCGATTTATCAGCCAAAGTAGTGATTCTCTCACGGCAGGATCCGTCTATCTGTACTCGATTGAATCCAACCCACATTTCTTTCCACGACCTAACTAACTCTAAGTTCCGTCTCCACAGACTCAGTTATTCAAGTAACTCGATCCGAAATTCTTTACATCAACAGGTTTATCCCACTAGCAATACTAATTAGCTATAAACATATAATCTTAGTATGACTCACTCATATAATCTTCGTTACCAATTTACACTTAAAATATTATGATCTATACTAAATTAAATACATGAAAGGCAAAATAAGTGCAAGGTGATCCATACCAAACCCTTGGAATCAAAAGAACATCTTCTGAAAAAGAGATTCGGTCCGCTTACAGAAAACTTGCACGTGAACATCATCCTGATGTTAATGCTGGTGACTCCGCCGCGGCTGAAAAATTCAAGACAATTAACGATGCTTATCAAATCTTGTCCGACTCTGAAAAGAAAGCCCAATATGATCGCTTCGGTCACGCACGACCGTCGGGCGGGGGGGGATTTCACAACAGTGACAATGTTGTGTCTGACTTCGGAGACATGTTTGGAGGTAGGGGTAACCAAGCATCAGGATTTGAGTCTTTATTTGGGGGGCTAGGCGGCGCATTTAACAGAAAACCTCAAGCACAAAAAGGCTCCGATATTGAACAACAGATAGAGATATCACTCGAGGACTCATACAAGGGAGTCGCAAAAACAGTCACTGCACAAGTTGGAAAATATCCCGGTTCACAAATAGAAGTAAAAATTCCTGCCGGGGTAAAAAATAATCAGCGAATCAGAATACCGAGAAGAGGCCAAGACGGCCGAAATGGTGGCAATGCCGGCGACTTATATATAAAAACAATGGTGGCAACGCACCCGATATTTACTCGTATCGACGATGACTTGGAGATAGATCTATTAATTACGCCGTCTGATGCTGCATTAGGAAGCTCACTTTCCGTAACGAGCATCAAATCAACAACATTAGAGGTTAGTATCCCAGCGTTTTCCCAGGGAGGAGCAAAGATTCGACTAGCCGGCCAGGGTATGCCCAAGACTGACGGTGGATTTGGAGACATGATTGGAATAATCCGAATCCGAGTTCCCAATGAATTATCACCAGCGCAAAAAAACTTGTACGAACAGTTACGAATACTTGAAGAATCTGAGCAGGAGGCAAAAAGTGACGACCATTCCCCAAGATGAGCCACTGTTTCAAATTTCTGTGGTCGCGAAAATAATAGGAGTTCATCAACAAACTATTCGCTCATACGAGCGTTTAGGATTAGTGCAACCCGCACGCTCAATTGGTAACACAAGATTATTTTCAACTCGTGACATCGACCAATTAGGCCAAATCGTGAGTTGGACTACAGATTTAGGGCTTAATCTGGCGGGCGTTGAAATTATGATGCGTCTGCACGGACAAATCAAGCAACTCGAAGAAACTAATAAGGCCCTTACCAAAGACGTCGCAACCTTACACGAGCAACTGGCTGGAATAAACAGAAACTCAGAGGAAGTCCACGAAACTGAAAAAGAATACGGTGCCGATTTTTTTCTAAGATTTTCTTAATTCGGGTTAAAAGGAGACTATATTATGATGCGAAATGATCGATTCACTGAACAAGCTCAAGAGGTGATATCAGCCTCCCAACAGCTAGTTAGAGACGAAAGGCATTCGCAGTGGGACGTTGAGCACGTACTATTCGCCCTCCTCGCTCTCCCAAACGGTCTCGCTCGAGATATTTTCACGGCTGCGCAAATAGAAAGTGACGCAGTATTACGGTCTTTACAAGAAAAACTAAAACATGGTCCGAAATTAGGTAATGAAGTGGTCCAAATTTATACCACTCCGCGAATCGTCGAAATGCTAGAGCGCGCCAACGCGGAAGCCAATCGACTAAAAGACGAATACGTTGGAGTTGAGCATTTACTTTTAGCGGTTGTTGATGCAACGGACGGCGAATCGGCAAAAGTTATGGAGGAATTCCAGGTAAGTAAAGAGCGACTCTATCGAGCACTACAGAGCGTTCGCGGCTCCGCTCGGGTTGATTCCCCAACGGCTGAATCAACCTATCAAGCGCTCACCAAGTTTTCCCGTGATCTGACCGAATTTGCAAAGCAAGGCATGCTTGATCCCGTGATAGGAAGAGATGGCGAAATCAGCAGGGTGATGCAAATTCTTAATCGAAGAACGAAAAATAACCCGGTCATTATTGGCGAGGCAGGCGTAGGAAAAACTGCGATCGCAGAAGGTTTAGCGCAAAGAATTGTCGATGATGACGTCCCTGAACGCCTGAAAGATAGACGCGTTATGGCTCTAGACATGGGAGCACTCTTAGCTGGTTCGAAGTTTCGTGGTGAATTTGAAGAACGTCTGCAAGCCGTAATGCAAGAAGTTAAGAGTTCCCAAGGCGAGGTTTTACTTTTCATAGATGAGTTACATACCGTCGTCGGAGCTGGCGGTTCAGATGGCGCTCTTGATGCCTCAAATATGATGAAACCGGCCTTAGCTCGTGGAGAGCTCCATGTTATTGGCGCAACAACTCTCGATGAGTACAGGACATCGATCGAATCTGATCCTGCCTTAGAGAGGCGCTTTTCGCCCGTCTATGTTGATGAACCATCTCCCGAAGATGCTACAGCAATTCTAAAAGGCCTTCGACCAAGTTATGAAGATCATCATGGGATATCCATTACTGATGAAGCTATCGATGCTGCTGTACATCTATCATCCCGATATATTACAGACCGATACCTCCCTGATAAGGCAATTGACCTTATTGATGAGGCTTCATCACGCCAAGTCATTGAGAATGAATCGATGGCCCCAGCTATTAGAGAACTCAAAAAAGAAGTAGATGATGCATCTACAAGGCTCGACCTAGCCGCAGAGAAAAAAGACTTTGAAGAAGCAGCGAAAATTAAACAGCAACTCTTACACATTCAAGCTAAGTATGAAGATTGCGTGCAAGACTGGCAATCTGAACATGGTCCAAACAGCGAAGTCACAAGACACGATATTGCCCGTCTCATAGCGCAAATGACTGGCATTCCCGTGGCTCAAATGCTCGAAGCAGAGGCATCTAAATTGCTTCGAATGGAAGAATTTCTTCATGAACGAATTGTTGGACAGGAACGAGCTATCAGCTCACTTTCGGATGCCATTCGCAGAGCTAGATCTGGATTAAAAGATCCTCGCAGGCCTATCGGTTCATTTATCTTTGTTGGACCGACCGGTGTTGGGAAAACTTATTTAGCACAGGCGCTCGCAGAATATCTGTTCGATGATCAGGATGCAATCATTCGTCTTGACATGTCTGAGTACAGCGAAAAACATACTGCATCAAGGTTAATAGGCGCTCCTCCAGGGTACGTCGGATATGACCAGGCTGGCGAACTCACTGAGCAAATTCGTCGACGTCCTTACCAAGTTATCCTCTTCGACGAAATCGAAAAGGCACATCCAGATATATTCAACACACTTCTTCAAATAATGGATGATGGGCGCCTCACCGACTCACATGGAAGAACTGTGGATTTCAGCAATACAATAATCATAATGACCAGTAACTTGGGTGTTGATGCAAAACGTGAACCTGTCGGATTTGTGAGATCGCAGTCAACAGTTGAAGCCAACGCCCAAGAAAAACGCATTGAGTCATCTCTAAAGCAGACATTTCGACCAGAATTTCTCAATCGTCTCGATGAGATAGTGATTTTTGAACCTTTAAACGAAAAGGAGATCGCTGCCGTAGCAGATCTCGAAGTAAAACAAATTGCAGCGAGGATAGGTACACAACAAATTATCCTTAATATCAGTGAAAAGGCCATGTCCTTACTGGCCAAAGAAGGATATGACCCTCAATTCGGAGCCCGCCCACTAAAACGACTCATCGAAAGAAGAATTGAAAATATCCTCGCTCGAGCTATGCTCGCTGGAGAACTAGACAGCGGTGATACAGTTGATATTGATCTAGATGAGACTGAAGAGTCTTCTGACTTTAACTTTGAAATAACAAAAAAATAAGTCGCCAGCTAATGTGTAACTTGATCTATTCATATATCTGGCTCTTGAGTGGAACATAAAATAGCGATATAAAATAATGTCTGATAAAAGTATTCCGTTAATGCCCCTGAAAAAAGTCTTATTCCCTCGACAAGAAATAGTTCTTCAAATATTTGAAGAACGTTACAAAGAAATGCTCAGCTACTGTGTCGAAAATGACGAGAAATTCGGAATAGTCCTAATTGACTCTGGAGAAGAAGTTGGCGGCGAAGCAATACCACATGGCGTAGGAACGACCGTAAAGATCCGAGAGATCGTTCCTACCAGCAACGATCGAATCTTGCTCACTGGGTACGGTGACAAGCGATTCCAAATAGACACAACGGTTACTCATTATCCTTATCCAGAAGCTAAAGTGTCCTTTAATCTTCCGACCGACCTGCACGGAAAGGAAGCCTCAGGTTCCGCTTCTCAGAATATTCTATTTGACATGATATGGGAGTCATATTTAGAGGTTCTCGCGATGCGAGACGCCTTAGCAAGCTCTTGGAGAACAATACCAGACTCCCATCCACAAATTCATAAGTTTTGTGATCAGATCGGTTCAATAACGGAAGGCTATGCACCCGATCTCCTCCGACAGGATTTGTTGTCTACATATGATGGAGAACAACGATTGTCGGTAGCAGATAGCCTTTTGCAAAAAGCGAAGACAAAAATAAGGAAACAACTAAGTTTTCTTCAGGCAACGCGATTTGGTGGGGCTAATCGAAACTAGGATTCCATCGGATAACCGGCTTCAGCCCACGCCTGATGGCCACCCTCAACATTGTAAAGATCATCTAAACCAAGGGATGCAGCAAATTCTGCAGCTACAGCCGATCGTTGGCCACTTCTGCAAATAAAAAGAATAGGCTTATCCGCTGCTAGCTTATCGGCATTACTTAGCACTGCCATATGCTGAATTCGAACTGACCCAGGAACATGTCCATCCGCATGCTCATCCATTTCACGAGCATCGATCACTTGAACATCTTCTTCGTCAATCATCCGCTTTGCCTCGCCAACGTCAATTCGATAAAAAGGTTCGCCTTCTAGTTTTTCTGGTTTTACTGACATTTAAACCCCTGTTCTTCTATATTTTGTAGACTAATATAACCGGAAACGTGAAGAAGTTCTGCACCATTTCTGTTTTGATTGAATTTTGTTAAGCTAGAGTTATAAGAATGACGTAGTTAGAGGCTGCACCACCGAGGAACTTGTTTAAACATATGACAATTAATCTACACGTTAATGGTAACCCGGTCGAAGTGCCGGATGGTGCAACTATCCTAGATGCCGTTCTAACATCCAATATTGATTTACCACATCTTTGTAAGCCGGAATCACGTTCACCCCTCGGTGCGTGTCGAACATGTTTGATTGAGATAGATGGATCACCCAGACTCGTTGCAGCCTGCCACACCCCTGCTAGTGACTCTCAAAGTATTTTGACTGACAGCAGCAAATCGCAGCGAATACGAACCGGTGTTCTAGACTTAACACTTGGAATGTCTTCCGATGGCAAAGGGAAAGGTTTAGCCGCCCAACATGCGAGGACACATCTGTTAACGGAGTCCACGTTCAGTCCTCTACCCAGGATCTCAGAGGATGATACTAATCCGTTCTTTTCACTAACAATGGCCGATTGCATATTATGTGGCAGATGCATCGATGCCTGTCAAAAAACCCAACATATCGGAGCGATCGGCATTAATGGTCGAGGACGAAACGGCGTAATTGGCTCAGCATTTGAATCTGACTGGGAGGACTCCACTTGCACGTCCTGTGGACAATGTGTTTCGCAATGCCCTACCGGTGCTTTACTACCCGCTACAAAACATTCGCCACGTGCAAACGCTGTCACGATGGCTCTGCCAATAATAACTTCAACTGATGAAACAACAGATGAAAAGAAACAATATCAAACAGCAGTGGGTACAACAGTCACGGAAACCACCTGCCCCTATTGTGGTGTCGGTTGTGGTTTGCGAGTGCACACAGATAAAGAAAACATCGTGTGGGTAGATGGAGTTCCTGAAAATAATTCTTCACTCGGTATGACCTGTGTAAAGGGTCGATTTGGTTTGGACTACGTCAATTCAAAAGAACGACTAACTCAGCCATTGATTAGAAAAAACGGTAAGCTTCAGCCAGCTTCTTGGGACGAAGCCCTAAATCTGGTGGCGGATAAATTTGCGGGCGTGGTCTCAGTTGATGCAAAATCACCCACACAGAAATTTGGAGGTATCGCCTCAGCTAAAGCTACCAACGAAGATGGTTATGTTATGCAAAAATTCGTGCGATCAGTTATGGGGACAAATTCTATCGATCATTGCTCTCGTCTGTGCCACGCACCTTCAGTAGTAGCTTTGATGGAGCAGATAGGATCTGGAGCTACATCTAACTCTTATGAAGATTACGAGAATGCTGGTACTTTACTAGTAGTAGGAAGCGATACCGGACGAAATCATCCGGTTGTTGCATCTCGAATTCGACGAAATATAGAAAATAACAACGCAAGCTTAATAGTAGTAAATCCCATCCGCATCGATCTATGTGATGTTGCAGAAATCCATTTGCAGCCTCGACCTGGTACAGACGTAACTCTTTTCAATGCAATGGCTAAAGTTATTCTTGATGAGGGCTTAGAAAATCAAGACTTCATCGATAATCGGACTGAAGGCTTCGAGGAATGGAAAGAAGTAGTCGATAAAATTGATTTATCTGAATCTGAAAAAATAACAGGTGTACCTGCGGAGGACATTAGCAAAGCGGCTCGCCTCTACGCACAGCCAAGACCGAACAGTAACGGAACAGATCGCGGCTCATGTTTGATATGGGGAATGGGAGTTACTCAACATACGAATGGCTCTGACAACGCCCGTTCGCTAATAAATCTTGCGTTGAGCAGTGGTCAAGTAGGAAAATCTGGCAACGGCATCTCACCGCTTCGAGGACAAAATAATGTTCAAGGCTGTTCAGATTCTGGCTGCTTGCCAAATATATTCCCCGGCTATGAACCTGTTGGTGGGGAAACACACGACAAATGGGAAACAGCCTGGGAGGCAGAAATTCCTCATACTCCTGGACTCCAATCAACGTTGATGATCGATAAAATGATGAGCAGTGAGCTCACTACGATGTATATTGTGGGAGAAAATCCTCTCGTTTCAGACCCATACCTCATACACGCACGTGAAGCATTTAATCGTCTTGATTTCCTAGTGGTCCAAGATTTATTTTTGCATGAAACGGCTCAAATCGCCGATGTGGTACTGCCAGCTGCCTCATTTGCCGAAAAAACGGGGACTTTTACCAACTCAGAGCGAAGAGTTCAATTAATTCGCCCATTCATGGAAAATGTTGGCCAATCAAGAAATGATTGGGAAATAACCACGGACATAGCTCGCCGAGTTTTGGAACGGCTTGAAAGACCTGTGCATCAATTTACTTATTCTGATTCTTCGGAAATATTTGATGAGATGGCAAGCCTCACACCTATAATTTCTGGACTTTCACACTCGAGATTAAATAAAGAAGGAGGTATTCAATGGCCTTGCCCAGACGATAACCATCCTGGAACGAAAATACTATTCGATGAAGATTTCCCGCGAGGACGTGGATTGTTCATGCCCGTAGTTCAAACTGCCTCGGCAGCTGAACTACCAAGCCGGCGATACCCATTCACGCTAATTACTGGAAGATCTCTTTACCATTGGCACACCGGTGCGATAACGCGAGAAGTGCCCAACCTCATGAAAAAAGTACCGGTAGTCACGGTGGATATAAACCCTGCAGACGCCAATGAGATGAATATTCACGATGGTCAGGATATTCAAATTAGTTCGAGGCGAGGTGAAATTATTGCGCGTGTACATGTTGTTGATAAAATGCAACGCGGAGACCTCTTCGTTCCATTTGTTGCACTTGAAGGAGTGGCCGCAAACATACTTACAAATGACGCACTTGACTTACCAAGTGGCATTCCTGAGTACAAGGCCTGTGCTGTGAGACTTGATACCCCTGGAAGTGCTCGAAAGGTACGAAAAAACGATCCTAAGATTAACTGATCAGTAATGCCACATGCCTTAAGCTGTGGCTAGGTAAAAGAAATGGAGAAAGAGATGGCAACACCGACGACAGATTATGCGTTGTATGAAAAAAATGGTCACGTAGCAACGATAACAATTAATCGACCAGAAGTAATGAATGCATTGCATCCTGCAGCATCACATGAAATAGCCGAGTTATGGGATGATTTTGCGGCGGATGACAATTTATGGGTGGCCATACTAACTGGAGCAGGCTCCCGTTCTTTTTCTGCGGGCAATGATCTGAAAGCTCAAGCAGCTGGGGCCGGTAGACTTGAACCAGGTGTGGTGCCTCGAGGGGGAGGCTTCGGCGGAATAACAAGTCGATTCGACATGCATAAGCCAGTGATTGCGGCTGTAAATGGATGGGCTATGGGCGGCGGCTTCGAAATGGCACTGGCATCCGACATAATCATCGCATCTGACCAAGCTCGGTTTGGACTGCCTGAACCGCGAGTTGGACTTTATGCTGGAGCAGGTGGAATCCACAGACTTCCTAGACAAATACCTCTTAAATTAGCAATGGGCATGATACTTACCGGACGAAATCTCGATGCAGAGACCGCAAAGGAATATGGATTCGTCAACGAAGTAGTTCCACATGATGACCTAATGGGCGCGGCTGAACGCTGGGCAAATGAAATTCTAGAGTGTGCCCCACTTTCAGTTCGTGGATCAAAGCAGGGATCAATGGAAGGGCTAGAGATACCGTTGGAATCGGCAATGAGTCGATCCTTCTACTGGCTTAATCGACACAATACCTCGCCAGACCAGAAGGAAGGGCCAATTGCTTTCAGTGAAAAGCGAACTCCAAATTGGACTGGAATTTAGTCAATAAGTTAGTGAGGCTAACCACCTTAAGTCACTAGCCCATGAGCCCACAAAGCAGACAATTTCGTGTTTTTAGGCTTGGGAACAGCGCCAACAACCAACACAGTGGTCAAAGCCTTGTAAAGAGATTTTGCTCACTATTGGTTGGGCTGTGGGTGTCTGATATTCTGTTAGCTAATGTCGAAATAGATGGCATCGGATCATTATTTGCTGGGTCAGCAATACTAGCCTTAACGTACCTATTAATTAGGCCACTTTTCATCGCATTCTCGGCCTGTCTTATTCTCATTACACTGGGATTCACGATTATTATCATCGATGCCACGATGCTACTTCTCACTTCCAAACTATCCGCCTCGCTTGGATTAAGTTTTCAAGTCAACGGCTTTTGGACCGCTATATGTGCTGCTTTCATCATCGCCTTAATTCACTTAATCATGTCAAATCTAGTAAACCGAAAAGATCAAATAGACTATGTAGGGCGACGTGAGCGCCGCATCTAATGACTTTAAAATTAAGTAATCGTTGAAAAGAGTGGATTATGAGTGAGATTGGTAAATTAGGTCAAATAAAAGCCCTGTGCTTTGATGTCTTTGGAACAGTTGTTGACTGGCGAACTACAGTTATTAGCGAGCTTCAGTTATTTGGTTCGGAGCAGGCTATAAATGCTGATTGGCCTAAATTCGCTGACCGATGGCGCACTGAAGGGTATATGGGAGGTATGAGGCTCGTACAAGAAGGTTCACTCCCTTTTCAAACAGCCGATGCTCTTCACCTTCGAATGCTAAATCTATTACTCGAAGAAATCGGATTCAATACTAAAAAAAATATTGATGTGGTTGAACACCTCAATACAGTGTGGCATCGACTCCAGCCATGGCCAGATTCAGTCATAGGATTAGAAAACTTACGAAGTAATTTCATCGTGAGTACGCTTTCGAATGGCAATATGTCCCTACTTACAAATATGGCTAAATACTCGAATTTACGATGGGATGTAATCTTGTCGGCTGAAATTACCGGGACTTTCAAACCAAATCCTGAATGCTACCAAAACGCAGCCAAACTGCTGGGACTCGACGCTGATGAAGTGATGCTCGTGGCAGCTCACGAATCAGATTTACTAGCAGCACAAGCTGTTGGATTCGGTACTGCTTACGTATTCCGACCCAATGAGTACGGGGCTGACAATAAAAAAGATCTCAAAGCAGATCTGCCGTTTGATTTTATTGCCAAGGACTTCAGCCATCTAGCTGAACTCCTTGCAGCCACAAAGTCGACCAAATAAAAAATACTTGACATCACCTAATACACTACTCGTGAAAAGCAAGGTGATTACTCAAGAAGGTTTCTTATGGCAATATATTATTCGTGTGACTCGCATGTAGTTGAACCGCCCGAGGTATTTAATGGGCTGATTGAGCGATTTGGTGACCGAGCTCCTCGACCTGTTAACGGATGGAAAGATAGAGAGGGCGTGTGGATAGCTTGGCCTGCACTCGACCGCCTAGTTCCAGTCGGGCGATGGGGAATTGCAGGACATAGTCTAGATGATCCAGAGACACACGAGCGTATCAAGCTTGGTTGGGATGGCATGAATCCCGGAGTTCGAGATCCGATCGCAAGACTTGAAGAGCAAGCTATCGACGGTGTAGTAGGTGAGGTTATGTATCCCAGCATTAATCTGCTTACCTACTCTGTCGAAGATACTGAAGTCACAAATGCGGTCTTCCAAAACTATAACGACTGGATCGTTAACTACTGCAGCCCTAACCCAGATCGATTAATCGGAGTAGGCTGTGTTCCACTTCGCGATGTCGACCTCGCAATCGCTGAACTAGAGCGCGTTACAAAACTAGGAGTGAAAGGGGTAGCGATACCATGCACGGCACCACTCGAGCGACCATATAGCGATCCATATTATGAGCCCTTTTGGGCTGCCGCTGAAGAGGCTGGTCTACCACTAACTATGCATATATTCAGTGGATCTGATTGGCCCATGGGCTTACCGCAGCACTGGGACCCTATTGTTGCCTATACACTTTCACATGCAGCTATATGGAATTCTATTAGCAACATCGTTACGTCTGGAGTTGTTGAAAGACATCCAAAACTGAAGTTTGTAGTGGCTGAATGGGAAACCGGATGGTTAGCGCACACCCTACAGCGCTGGGACCACGCATTCTACAGGTCAAGAACGGCAGCATCGCCAGATCTCTCCTTACTACCAAGTGAATATTTCAAGAGAAATTTTATGATTACCTTTGAAGACGATGATATCGGTCTTCGCACCTTCGACTATCTAGGTCCAGAAAACTTGTTGTGGGGAAATGATTACCCACACCATGATTCCATATGGCCAAATTCCATGGAAGTTCTTGATCGAATCATGACGGGTGTATCGGAGCAAGACAAAAACCAGATGGTTTGGGAAAATGTCAAAAACCTTTACAATATCAACCCAGATAAATTAGATATCTGATCTAGGATCTTGGAGCACTACCTTTGGCGATTCCAGTTTGATCGACAGGTGATTGATCTACCACGCCTTCGGCAATTAATTGTTCCACAGCCTCAGACCCCAGATCTAGATCTTCATTCAATATTTCCTTCGTATGCTCTCCTAAAAGAGGCGCTGGTCTGTAATCTACTTCATGCTCTGACATGATTGGTGCAAAGCCAAGTAATTTTAAATCTCCCTCTGTAGGATGAGATACTGTCTTTATAAAATCACGTGACTTCAGGTGAGGATCATTAAACAAATCAACCGTATCCATAACTGCCGAACACGGAACACCCGCTGCTCCTAATTCAGCCATCACTTCATGCTTGGTTCGCTCACGCGTCCATTTACAGATCTCCTCGTACAAGGAATCTCCGTTCTGTCGTCTACTTTCCACATCATTCCAACGGTCGTCGGTTAAAAAGTCTGTTCGTTCCAAAACTGCACAAAATGTGTCCCACATTCTTGAAGTTTGGGCCATGACATAGACCCAATCATTTGGCCCAAAAGGCTTACATGGGAAAAGATCCGTTGGCACTACTGCACGATTGCCATTCCTAGGAGAGACTGACTGGCCCCAGTTCGATCCGTTCGCAATAGGTGTTCGCATGTAATACGTCAGCGCTTCCTGCATGGAAATTTCAATCTCCTGACCTTCGCCAGTCTTTTGCCTGTGAACAAATGCAGCCGTAATTGCAAAAGCAAGCTGCATTCCAGTACCACTATCCCCTACACAGTATCCTGGTCTCATTGGAGGCCCATCCGCGTTTCCCGTAACTGAAAAAGCTCCGCCTGCAGCTTGAGCAATCATGTCGTACGATTTGTAGTCTGAATATGGGCCAGATAATCCAAACCCCTTGAGCCGTGCATATATGATGCCAGGGTTGATTTTCTTCATTACGTCGTAGCCGATATCAAGCTTTTCTATCACCCCAGGACCATAATTCTCAACAAAAACATCGTAATGAGAAACCATTTGTAAAAATAAATCACGACCTTCAGGTTTCTGCAAATCTAGGGCAATACTGCGTTTATTAGAATTCCAGTTAAGAAAGTAGGGCGCATTATCAGTACCCCGCGCAACTCCTCGACCAGGGTCACCTGTGCCAGGTCGCTCAATTTTCGTAACAGTTGCACCCATAAAGCCTAAAGCCTGAGTACAAGATGTACCCGCCTCATATTGGGTCATATCCAAAACTCGCATCGATTCAAGTGCACCCATTATTCCTCCTGTAAGTGAAGAGTTTTTGCCTTCACGTGACCTTCAAGGTCGGCCCTAGTGTACTCGATTAATGTTTTTTTTAAATAAGCTATATAGACAAGCCACCTAGACCTACTAAACCGCGAGCATGCTCAATCTCTCCGACATGCCTGTACCCATGAGTTAAGCACATTCCAAACAATCCCTGCCAGAGTGACATAGGAGGAACCGGTTTTATAGTTACTTCCGTTGAATGAAGATCCGCGACATTAATGCCCTGAAGATATGTATCCGTTGCGGCCCATACTTCTGTCTGGTAGTCGAGCCATCTAGAGGTATCCACCATTTGAACCGCCATAGCCTGTTCAGGTGTCATTCCAGTACCCTGGGCCGTTCTATGTAAATCAAATTCAGTGTCAAAACCACCGTCAAGCCATGAGGTACTCTTTCCTTGTATTACAAATTGCACAATATTATCCTCTGTGCGTACATAATGCCAGAGAGAGAAAAAGGCACTTACACCACCTTCTGTCGGCCAATAATTCCATTGATCCGCAGTCATTTCTGTAACAGCCTGGTCAAGCATTTCATGCATACTTTTCAAACCGCTCCGAAGAATATCCACCTCATTCATCCAACACCTCCAATTGCTTATACTCTGCAATAGATAATAAACGATAACCATATAGGAAACTCAATGAATAACACCATTCGTATCGGACTCATCGGAGCCGGCGGCAATACACGAGCAAAGCATATTCCAGAATTCCTTGCAATTCCTGATGTAGAGATAGTTGCTATCGCCAACAGGACCAAAGAGAGTGCCGAAGCAGTATCAAGCGCATTTAATTTATCCGCTCGAGTAACTGTGGATCCGTTGGACGTAATTAATGATCCCAACATTGATGCCATCTGTATCGGAACCTGGCCGTACATGCATCGTGACTTCACAATAGCATCGCTTAATGCGAGTAAGCACGTATTAGTTGAGGCTAGGATGTCGATGAATGCCACAGAGGCGCAGGAAATGCTGGATACGGCACAACAAAATCCGAGCCTTGTGAGTCAAATTGTTCCTGCACCAATGGATTTTGGCTCATGGAAAACAATCAAGAGACTGGTTAACGAGGGTGAAAACGGAGACTTAGGTACCATCCGTGAAACTCATTTTTCCGTACTGTCAGGCCAAGGTCTCAACCCAAATGCTCCGCTCCATTGGAGAGAACGCACTGAGTACAGTGGAATGAACGTAATGGTCTATGGAATCGCTGTAGAAATCATGGAGCGTTGGTTAGGACCTACCGAATCTGTCATTGCAGATGGACACACGACTATAAACAAAAAAATGAATCCCGAAACCAATTCTGAAATTGCGATTGAAATTCCAGATAGTCTAAACGTTATAGCAAGGCAGATGAGTGGTTCAAGGGTGATTTACAGGCTGTCCACCATCACAAATGATCCGGAAGGAACAAACGGAGCCGTCATATATGGAAGCAAAGGAACCCTAAAGTGGTCTTTTGCGACTGATACACTGGAATTTACACCACTCGATGGGCAGGTTGCGCCTATGCCGCACGATGAAGGCACTACCGCTGGCTGGCAAGTTGAGGTCGATTTTATTAACTCAATTCGATTAGGAAATCCAGTCATACTTACTAACTTCTCGGACGGCCTCAACTACATGAAAGTCATCGAGGCTACATATCACTCAAGAAGAGAGGGTAGGCGAGTCACTATTGAATAATAGGTTGGTAATCGGCGCTAACGTGCCTGCCCTAACCGCAAAGTAGCAGTCCTGATCGCTTCATATGCTAAAGGAATATATTCAATATCAGGTAGATCAAGCGCCACGAGAGACTCTTCACGCGTGCTCATCGGATCAGCACCAGCTGCAATTTGCTCAGCATCGAGACCAATTTGAAACTCATATAAGCCCCCGTCATTTCCCAGAATCACGCAACCCAAATCAGCCGCAATAAATTTTGGAGCGTCGATTTCAATCCCGTACGCAAAAAATGCTCCAGGGTATGATGGAAAAGGATCGAATTTTTTAACTAACTCCTTCAATAATTCAGATAGGCTTTCAGCAGTTCTTTGGAGAAGTACTTCGCTTGTTGCCTGTATTATTGACATATCGGAGCTGGAATTGTTATCTGTCATAAATTTAAATATAACTATGTATTGCCGCTACTGCAGCAATACATAGACAAAATCGCTAGAAGCAGAAGTGAGCGTGTCGCTTGACCCTCTGGATACAACAATTTCCCATGCCTTCGAACCAAGTAGAAAGAGATTCCGCACTAGTAATTCGAAAAGTTGCCGCAGCTAACAACGCGACGATAGTGGTTCTAGTCGAACCCTTGACCGCCAATGCCATTACTCGATCAGATGAAATAGCTCAAGCGTTAATAACTGAATTACAACAATCACTAATAGACCGAAATAGAAGCCGAACATTTGGTATTGAAATGGCGGTCCAGAGCATACAACAGCAGCTTACAACAAACACGCAAAATAAAAAATTTGAAGACAAGCCAGTTGTTGCAATCGCCTGTATTGAAGTACTTGAAGATCAAGCAATTATTGGCCTCGTGGGAACTACACATTGTTTTCTGCGAGATGGTGATGAATTATTCTCGCTTACAACCGAAGGTCATGCAGCAGCGGCTCCTATCGGAGCGACTAATACGCCTACGGCTATTAGGTTTTTCAACACCAACTTGCGGGATCAACAACTGTTGCTTACGACTTCCACTACACGTTTCGATGAAAGTCTTGAAGAAATTATGACCACGAAGAATACCTTAGAAAATACGTGGACAGATATCGTTAATTACGTCAGGGACATTCCTCATGCTTCCGCTGTTTTACTCACCTGGCAAAGCAGCCAATCTGAATCAACACAAAGCTCAATCCAGGAGTCAGCCAACACATATAAAGACTCCACCAAATCTCCCCACCCAACCAATTTCATCTCTCCCAAAAAGCTACTTATAGGACCAATCAAAAGGGGTTTTAAAAACTGGAAGTTAATTTTACTCGCTCTCGTTTTTTTTCTAGGGCTATTCCCTCTGTGCACAAATATACAGAATGCTGGTCGTATCGACTTTTGGAATCAGTATGACCAGTTAGTGTTAGATATTCAAATCTTGTCTACGGAAGCTATAAGCAATTCTGATAAATCAGATTCATTGAGCGAAACTAAATCATATCTGAACTCAGCACTTGTTCATATTAAGACGGGCTTATCCATTACGCCAAATGATAAGGAGCTCAGCCAACTTAAAAATGAAGTTCTCGACCGGCTCAATACGGTTAAAATTTCATGGGAAGTAACGTCATTAACCACACTCATCACGTTCAACGAGAATTACCAAACGACCCATGAAATGACAACAATCGTATTTGGTGGCGGGCGACTATGGTCGATTGATCAAGCCGGCGGCCAGGTATTACGAAGTAATCTGGAAAGGACCGATTACTCAACCATAATCTACCAACAAGGCGATACATATCAAGGAACACCTGCGGACAGTCCTCTCTCAATTACCTGGGATGAATTACGAGACCGGTTGATCATCCTCGATACAAATGGCACATTTTTTGCCTATAAAAATACGCATGATGGATTACCACGACCTCTTGGTCTACCAAGAACTATGCCTGCTAACCAAATCTTAGAAATCACAGTCTCTCAGAATCTACTTCTTGCAGTGGATTCTGAGGGCTTACTCAGTCTCTATAAATTAGAACTAAATGCGCTTCGCCCTAACAGCGAATCCTTACCTTCGCAATTTATACCTAACGTAATATCAATTAATCTAGACGAATCCGGTAACCCATTGCTTCTTACAAGCGTGGAATTCATGTCTATCCAACTTACAAACCCAATCACCATGAAACCAAAACCCATTCCACCAATTAATTCAGCTACCGCACTTGCTACAGATCCTACCCACGCGCTCGCGTACGTCGCTGAACCTGGGCAACGGCGTATTTTAGTAGTGGGCACCGACCACGCGCTCCTAGGAATATATAGACACCCCGTATTTGTTGAAATCATAGACATAGCCTCTGACGATGAGACTCTATATTTGCTTACAAAATCCAAAATTTTAAGATTCATAAAAATATTTGAAGGTGAGTAAGGCTCGATTAAGCCAATGACCAGGTGATAGCTGTTTCCTCATCAGAGTGGCTTCTCACTTCACCTCGCCCCTCTAGATAGTAAAGATGAGCTAGAGTTTCACCCAGAGCCATTCGCTTCTTAAAAATAGAGAATCCTTCAAACGGTTTGTTCCAAGTAACTCTCGATGAAATATCGCTGGCAGAGGCTTGCTTCGCACCAGCAATCCCAAGCATTACCTCATCACATCTGTTTGAATGATGCTGAATCAATTCTGAGCACCGTTCTGACAATTTGGGAATAAGTTTCTCATGAGCTGGTAAACCAACACTCGTCTTGTATTTTTTAATCTTTGCCAAAGAATCTAAAAATTCAGTCAACGGATCTCGACGACTGCTCTCATCATCCGGCGACATAGAAACATTTGGCGTGATACGACCGAGTACATGATCGCCAGTAAGGAGAAGGTCGTGGTCTGGAATATAAACACAAAGATGGCCAGGAGTATGTCCAGGCGTCCACAAAGCTTGAAGCGACCAGCTACCGATTTCTATCACATCATTGTCCTGGAGAAGTACATCTGGATTAATCTTGCTATGAAACCACGATCTGTCTCTGTCGCCAGAATCCACTATGGCAGATTTTTTATTGATGGCTTCGCTCTCAGCCTTAATCTCACTCTCCAGCACCCCATGCTTGACCATCCATAAATTATTTTGCTCAACCCAATTTTTACTTCCACTGCCATTGTCGGCATACCAATCAGCTTCAACATCAATCATCATTATCTTGCAGTTAGCTGCCGACTCCTTGATCCATGAGGCCATTCCCAGATGATCTGGATGAGCGTGAGAAATCATAAGACTGTGTATATCTTTCATCTCAAACCCAAGTCCTTCGATTTGGGCCTTTAGAGATGCTTGAGCTTTTGCTGTTCCGTGACCACTGTCAAATAAAGCTATTCCGTCAGAAGTTCTAAACAAATAGGCAAAAACCCATGGAAGTGCCTCAGAAGTCATTGGAGTTCGAAGCCTCCATAACCCATCAATAATTACTTCGGGTGTCCATTTTGAATCAGGCCATCCATCAGTAGACATTCAGGCACCCTCTATCGAATATAAAACATTATCTGCCACAGTCAATAAACCAGTTAATCGGTAAGAAAAAAACAGAACTAAAACATTCCCGAAGCAGCAGCATCAGCCGCCGCGTAGAGTGGCGTACCCCACAAGCCAAATACCACTAACGAGACAAACAAGGCGAGCGTAGTCACATACCCGGTTACAGATAGTTTCCATTGCTCGGTACCCTCCTCTGGTTCATACAAATACATTTGACGGATAACCATAAGGTAGTAATAAAGAGAAACGGTAGACGCCACAATTGCAATAGTGACTAATCCTAAATGTCCCGCTGAAACAATCGCTTGAAATAATATAAACTTTGTGAAAAAACCGACCAATAGAGGCATGCCTGCAAGTGAAAACAAACCCGCTGTAATCATTAGTGCAAGATAAGGGTTAGATTGTGCAAGTCCTTTGAAACTACTAATCTCCTCTTGACCTGTCTGATTGAAGAAATGAGTAACTGAGATAAATACCAAAAGATTAGTGATTATATACCCTGCCAGATGAACCAAAACTGCAGACGTAGCATCGCTGCCGTACCCACTACCAACCGCCACAATTGCCATGAGCATATAGCCCATTTGACCAATCGATGAATAAGCAAGTAGTCGCTTAATATTCACTTGTTGCATTGCAACAAGGTTTCCTACAACCATCGTCGCCACTGCTAATCCACTTAATATGAATTGCCAGTCAGAAGCTATCGGTAATAACGGCCCCCCAAACCAACGAAGTAATAACGCAATTGTTGCGGCCTTTGAAGTTGCTGATAGGAAAGCGGTGACCGGAATTGGGGCCCCTTCATATGCATCGGGCGTCCACATATGAAATGGCACTGCAGAAGCCTTGAATCCTAGTCCCACTATGATTAATACCAAGCCAAGTAATAGTGGCGTAGTGAGGCCCGTATCACCAGCACTCAAAACTGCACTTATTTCGTGATACTGTGTAGCACCTGTGACTCCATAAATCATGCTGAGTCCATACAACAATGAAGCAGAAGCGACTCCCCCAAGCAGCACATATTTCAGGGATGCCTCACCCGAGCGTCGATCAGACCGAGCTAGTGATACCGCAATGTAGAGCGAGAAAGATAGTAATTCAATCGCTAAATAAGCCGTCAGTAGCTCTCTCGCCGAAGCCATCAACATAGCACCAACGGTTGCCAACAATAACAATCCGTAAAACTCACCTACATGAGACACTGATTTTTCTATATATTCATGTGAACCAACAATAATTACAAGCGTGATCGCTATAAATAAGATCCGAAAGAAGTTCGTAAAAGAGTCTACCTGAATAAGTCTGGCAAAATCCTCATCCACATTCACCTGCAGAATTGATAAGGCTAAGGCAACTACCAGACCCGCCAAGGCAAGCCCGACTGGTACGTTATCGGAAACATTGAGTTGGCGTTTAAAAGCATCAATTCCAATAACAAGCATCGCTGAAAGTAATAAAACAATCTCAGGCAACAGAAGAACATAATTTAGATTAAGTGTTTGACCAAAAATATCTGTCACAGCTTTACTTCCCCCTCTTACATCATTAAGCCAGGAATTTGGCTAATTGACGGTGCAATTCTATCAATCCACGGAGATGGCCAAAGGCCAAGCAATAAAATCGCGCCCACTAAAACAGCCGCACCCGAACGTTCAATCCATGTCATCTCATTCAACGAATCCCACTTCGGATTGGCCTCGCCAAAAAATGACTGCGCCAGTGCCCTCATCAGATAGGTGGTAGTGATAGCCGCAGTAAGAACTGCTAATCCACCGACAATCGGATACGATCTAAACGCACCGATGAATATGTGAACTTCGGCAACAAAGCCTGATAAACCCGGTAGACCCAAAGATGCAAGCGACGCAAACACAAAGAATACTGACCAAATTGGCATCTGCTTCGCTAACCCACTAAAGTTCGGAAGATCTCGATTATGCGACTGATCGTACATGGCTCCAATGAGCAAAAAGAACAGAGCTGTCATTAAACCATGGGCCGTCATCTGCAATACCGCGCCGGTCATTCCTATCACATTCATGGTTCCCAACCCAACAAACACGTATCCCATGTGGGAAATCGATGAGAATCCCATCAACATCTTCATATCCGTTTGACGAAGTGCGGATATCGCTCCGTACAAAGCAGCTGTTATACCCAGAGCGACAAGTGCTGGCCCCCAAAAAAGTGCGCCCTCCGGCATCATCTGTGCCCCTAAACGAACAATGCCAAATGCACCAACCTTCATAAGTACACCCGCGTGCACCATCGAAACTGCTGTTGGTGCAGCAGCATGACCATCTGGTGACCATGAATGAAAAGGGAACATCGCTCCAAGCGTGCCACAGCCAATAGCAACTAGTGGAAAGAAGATTTTCTGAAAGCCTTCATCTTTCGGGGCACTGAGAAGGACTTCCATATCGAATGTTCCAAGACCAACCTCTGCAAAAAGTGCGAAAATAGCGACAAAAATAGGAATAGATCCGGCCATCAACATCATCATCAGTTTCATAGCCCCATACTCTTTTCGAGTGGAACCCCACACTGCAATTAATAAATACATCGGCAACAGTGCAGTTTCATAGGCAAGAAACCAGAAAAATAAATCAAGAAGAACAAATACGCCGTATACACCCGCCGTCAAAATATAAAATAAAATGAAGAAATCTTTAAGTCGGTACTGTATTTTCCAAGATACCCAAGTTCCTGGCAAAACTACTATTCCGGTCAATAACACTAGTGACGCTGTTACACCATCAATCCCAACCTTTAAAGAAATTCCATTCTCTCCAAGCAGACCGATATTTTCAATCCACGGATAAGACATTACGCCTTGAAAAGTTGAGCCGTCAAAGGAATATGTCATAAACACGTATATCGAAACGAAAAACATCACCAATGAGGAAATAGCAGTCAGTCCCACGACAAGGGCTCGTTCCTTGGACGGAATAATCATCAAAATAACTGCACTCAACAAAGGAAGCACAATAAGAGCTATAAGAAAATATCCGTCATTTTCTGTCATGCTAACTGAACTCCATTCGTTCTATTTCTAAATAAATCAATTCGCTACGCACGAGCCAGTACCATCACACTTAGCACTAATATTCCAGTAGCAATACCCAGCGCATAATTCGGGATTTTTCCTGTCTGCAGAAACTTCAAGCGATATCCGAAATATCCAATGAGCTGAGCTCCCCCATCGACCCCGGTTTCATTAACAATTTTTTTATCGAACCAAGCGACTATCCCAGCTAAACCCAAAACAACCCTATTAATAATCCCCTGATAAAGTTCATCCAGGTAATATCTATTGACAAGTAGAGCATGGAGATCTGGAGACCATGCCCGAGCTTTAATAGCCCGCTCGGCCCCACCATGCCAGTAAACCCAGCCGATGATGACTCCGGTCAGCGAAGAAACGGTTGCAACACTTGCAAATGCCCAATCGATATGAAACGCATGAGGGTGATGTAGGTACACAAGATAGCCAATACCACCGCTGAATCCAAAAAGTTTGCCAACAGCATCGAATACAAAAAAACCAGATACAGTTGCTAACAACCCTAGCAACAATAAGGGCACTGTCATTGAACTTGGGCTCTCGTGCGCATGATCGAAGGCAGATTTGTCGCGAGGACTACCAAAAAAAGTGAGGAGAACAAGTCGTGTCGTATAAATAGCCGTTAGTACGGCTGTTCCAGCCAGCACAATATAAACAAAAGGACTTGCGTAACTGGAAACCGAATGAAGTATTTCATCTTTCGACCAAAAACCAGCAAATATCGGAATTCCTGCCAGAGCAAGCGAACCGATGATAAAGGTTGCCGCCGTAACGGGTTGCTTGCGGCGCAGTCCTCCTAAATACTCAACCTCCTGTCGGCCAGTAGCGTGAATAACTGACCCGGAACCCAAAAATAAAAGAGCTTTGAAAAAAGCGTGGGTTAAGACGTGAAACATTGCGGCTCCAACTGCTCCAACACCAAGCGCAACAAACATGAAGCCCAATTGCGAGATTGTCGAAAAAGCCAACACTCGCTTAATGTCAGACGTAACCAATCCCATGCTCGCAGCTAGAAACGCGGTCAATAATCCGGTGTACAAAATCACATCTCTCGCGACTAACACAACTTCGTAAACTGGTGAGAATCTTGCAATCAGATAAACTCCAGCAACCACCATCGTCGCCGCATGAATAAGTGCTGACGCCGGAGTTGGTCCCTCCATCGCATCAGGTAGCCACACGTGTAATGGGAATTGAGCGCTCTTACCTACTGCCCCAGCAAATAATGCCAGCATAGCTACCGTGAGATAAGTCTCGCCTATCTGCCCAGATGTCGCTGCTGCAATAATGGTTTGTATATCAAAACTACCAGTGGCCTTCCACAATAGAATAATTCCAATCAGCAAACCTACGTCACCAATTCGAGTTGTTATAAATGCTTTCTTAGCAGCCTCTGCAGCTGATTGACGGTCCCAATAATGCCCAATGAGTAAATAAGATGCCAAGCCAACACCTTCCCAAGCAAGATACATCCAGATGAGCGAGCCCGATGTCACTAATAGAAGCATTGCTGCAACGAATAGACTTAGTACTGCAAAATACCAACCATATCTATCCTCGCCTTGCATGTAACCCGTTGAATAAATCGCAACCATCAAGCCTACAATCGATATCGCTATCAACATAACTACAGAGATTGCGTCTATATAGGTCGAAAATTCAATTAAAAATAAAAAGTTATCAGCAGAGATTCTCACCCAATCAAAGGCATAGACGTTTGCTTCCCCTGGGTGAAATTCACCATCATGAAAAAAACCTTGGAAATCAATAATAATAAACAGAGTGACAAGCAAAATACCAAGCATGCCTATAACAGCCAGGAAGTCGCCTTCCCTAGGTAATATCTTCCTAAAGAAGGAAATAATCAAGAATGCTACTACTGGCATCGCCGGCAGGAGCCACGCTTGCTGCATTCCTATTGTGACAGAAATATCCGGCACAATTTCCTCCTCATATTATCGCTCGATTTCATTCGAAATCGAATACTACTTCTTTTTTCTTTACTCACTACCAGCGCATGTCACTTGCTTCATCCACATTAGAAGTTCGTCTTTCTCTGAATAAACGCAGAACAATTCCCAATGCCAAACCGACTTCCGCTGCAGCCACCGTAATCACGAAAAGTGCAAAAATCAAACCAGTAAACGCGTCGGTATCCAAATAGGAGGCAAATGCTATGAAATTTATTGATACTCCTGCCAACATCAACTCAACGGCCATTAGTATCAAAATTGCACTACGGCGAGACAATACCCCAAATAACCCTAAACCAAAAAGAATTGCACCAAGTGTTAAAAAATACTCAATGGGAATCATTATTCAGACTCCTCAGGCAAATCACTCCCGGTCGAGTGTACATTGACCAACGCACCTGTAATTGCTACATCAAGCAATACAGCAACGATGATAATTGGTAAGGCAAATTCTCTAAATAGACGCTCCCCGAATAACTCAAATGGCACCACATGCGCTGTTGGGTTTCCCCAGTCGCCTGACAACAACAATGTTATAAAGGTGCCGATAAGTAGCGATACCAGCAAAAATGCAAATGGTTTTTGTGAGCCATCAGTAACTACAGGATCATCTTGAGCATTGGTCATCATTAAACCAAAGAGTAGTAATAAAACAACACCACCACCATAAACAAGAACCTGAACAAGCGCCAAGAATTCAGACATCAAAAGAAGATAAAGTGCCGCTACTCCAATAAGTGTGGCGGTAAGAGACAAGGCTGCATGCACTATATTAGGTAAAAGTACGCAGCCTAATGCACCCAGAATGACAATAATTGCAGCCACAAAGAAAACCATCTCGGGCGCACTAATTACTCCAAAGGCAACCAAAGTAACAAGCACAATACCCAATGGCACGCCGATGGCACCCACTGTAATTCCACCACCGATAATGATTCGGTCGAATTGAGAAGGAAGTGGAATTCGTTTCAGCATTCTGGTAATTCCAATTATTTAATTATTAACTTCAGTATCTTCGGCACCAGCCTCGGATACTGTCTCGTTTGTTTGACCAAGCACCGGCACCCATTCATTAATATTCCCAGTCCTACTTTGCGAAAGTAATTGTTGGAGATCCATCACTAAATCCTGTCTGTCATAGACCGAAGTTTCGTGGCCTTCCCAAGTATTATTCATCGCTATAGCATCGAAATTACAAACCTCCACGCAAATGTTACACCGCATGCAGCGTGCATAATCAATCCAAAATTTATCGATTATCTTTCTTCGAGAGGATGTGCCTTCAAGCTTCTTGTGATTCGGATTATCTTTCATAAGAACTGTCATACACTCAACAGGACAAGCCCGCTCACAAGCATGACATCCCGTACAAAATGGCTCATGGATATCCTCGTCCCATAAAAGCAATGGAAACGCTCTATCTCGTTCAGGAAGAGGCTTGTGATAGCTCGGATAATCTCGAGTAACAGGCTTTCGCAGAAACACTGCGAATGTACGAGCCATGCTCTTTGCGATGCCTCTCATTTATGAAACCTCTGCTTCCTGCACTGCAATCGCTCTAGCTCGTCGTCGTCTCGGTTGCAGAGGCCTTTTAACAATTCCCTCAGTCACCCAAAACAAAAGACCTAGCGATAATACCCCAGTGATGAGTAATATTATGTGCGGTAAGCCATAAACCAGTACGAATCCATTTATTAGTATTTGTAGAAAACTAAATGGCAAGAGTATTTTCCAGGAATATCCCATCAATTGATCTATTCTAAGTCTCGGGACCGAGGCTCTAACCCAGAAAATCAGGAAGATGAATAATCCTCCTTTACCTGCAGCGAGAAGCATCTGAAATGGAAGACCGAAATCTTCGCCGAAAGGCCATGAATAGCCTCCCAAAAATACCGATGACCCGACAAATGCCATTATGAGCATTCCCGCATACTCAGCCAAGAAAAACATTGACCACCTGATGCCTGAATACTCCACGAAAGGGCCACCAACGATTTCACTCTCCCCCACAGGAATATCAAACGGAGTTCTATTTAACTCAGCTAGTGCTGCTACGAAAAAGATGAAAAAGCCCAACGGTTGCCATACGATTAAAGGGACTACGCTTTGAAATTCAACAATCTTATCCAGCTGTAAAGATCCAGCTAACATTGATGCCGATAATAAAGCCAAGACGAGTGGCAGTTCGTACGAAATTCCCTGAGCCGCAGCACGCAAAGCCCCAATAATCGCGTATCTGTTGTCAGAGCCCCAACCTGCCATTACCCAGCCGACTATGCTGATGGAAGAAATTGCAACGAAGTACAAAATACCTAGCTCAAGAAGCCGCACGTTCCATCCCTGAACCCAAGGTACTATCACAAATCCAAGAAATATCGGAATGAAAACAAAATATGGCGCTAATTCAAAGGTCCAAGGATCCGCTGCGGCTGGACGTAAATCTTCCTTTCCTACCAATTTGACGGCATCCGCCACGGACTGTAACAGTCCCCGAGGGCCTGTTTTTTGTGGGCCTACTCGCTGATGAAATCGTGCCAGTATTTTTCGCTCAGCGTATATAAGCCCCATCACAACGACAGTCATAAATGCTACAACCAATTGCAGCCTAATTGCTGCATCAGCCCAAGGGTTAAGTGACATGCCAAAAAGATCAACCGACATTATCTATCTACCTCGCTAAGCACGATATCGATTGACCCGAGAATAACAATTGCATCCGCCATATACTCACCAACCGTGAGTTCGTGAAGCGCCTGGAGATTAGAAAGGCACGAGGATCGAACCTTACATCTATAAGGTCGATTACCACCCCTGCTAACCATGTATACCCCATACTCACCTCGCGGAGCTTCGGTTCGCAGATATACTTCTCCGGGAGGAGTTCGCAGCATACGCGGCATCTTCTCAGGCAATATCGGGCCTGGTGCTAAATGCTCCAGACATTGATTAATAATCTTAATCGACTCACGCATTTCCATAACTCTGCAGTAGTAACGATCAAATACGTCACCGTGCTCACCGGTTATTACATCCCACTCAACCTGGTCATATTTGAGATATGGCTCATCTCTTCTGATATCCATATCAACGCCTGAGGCCCGTAATGACGGCCCACTCATTCCAAGGGCAATCGCACGCTCCGCAGATATCGAACCAATTCCTTGGGTCCTAGCGAGAAAAATTTCATTCTCCGACAACAACGAGTCAAAGTCATCAATCCCCTGCGTTGCAGATATTAAAACTTCTCTAACCCGATCTACAAAATTAACTGGGACATCCCACGCTATTCCTCCTGGTCGAAAATATGCGTACATCATCCTGTCGCCAGAAACCTCTTCAAAAAGGTCGATTAATGCTTCTCGCTCTCGCCATGCATAGATGAAAGGAGTACCGAATACACCTGTATCTACCCCAAATGCGCCCAAAAACATGAAGTGGCTCGACAAGCGATTGAGCTCACATAAAATCATCCTGATCCATTGCGCACGCTCTGGAACCTCGAGATCAGCCAGTGCCTCTACCGCCATGACGTAGGATAACTCTGCATTAAAAGCAGCCAAATATTCCGTTCGATCCATGAAGCCAATACCTTGCCGAAAATCCATGGTCTCGCAAAGCTTCTCAGCTCCTCTATGCAAATAGCCGATATATGGAATTACGTCACGCACAACTTCACCATCTACAGTCATCACCATACGAAATACTCCGTGAGTAGATGGATGTTGCGGGCCGACGTTCAGTAGTAGATCTTGCGTCTCAAATTCGGCCGATTGATCGGATGTTTGTGATAAGACTTCGACCATCTAGAGTTCCTCCCCTGAATAGCCCATACCCTCACCCTGCAAAACTTCAATTTCAGCCAAAGGATGATCTTTTCTCAATGGAAATGTATCGTCAATTTCCTCAGGCATTAGTAGATTTCTGGGATCAGGATGTCCGGAAAATTTTATACCAAACATCTCGGCAACTTCGCGCTCCAACCAATTAGCAGCAGGCCATACGTCAGTCACAGTAGGCAGTCTCAGAGATTCATTTGAGAGAAATACCTTCACCGTAACATTGTGTTTCTTTGTTGTTGAATAGAGGTGATAGACAACTTCCATTCCATCACCCATGTTATCCACTGCGGTGAGAGATCTTAGATAATCAAAATTTGCATCCTCATCATCACGTAATGCCCTAGACGCCTGAACTATCTCATCAGTCTCGATACTTACTATTACATCCATAAATCCAGTTTCACGATTAACGCCAATTCCTAACAAGGCGTTATCCACGATCGACCAGATATCATCATGGTCGCCGATCTGGTTTGTAAACTGCTCCTCAACGGGCTCGGTTGTCATTTACCTTGTACTTTCCGTTCTTCCATTATGAGCTCTTGCAGAGCTATAAATGAATCAATCAAAGCCTCGGGTCGTGGCGGGCACCCTGGAACATAAACATCAACTGGAACAATCTTATCTACGCCCTGCAAAACACGATCGTATCGGGTGTAAGGGCCGCCATTTGTAGCGCATGCACCCATTGAAATAACCCATTTAGGACCTGGCATCTGTTCATAAAGGAGTTTAACTGAGGGAGCCATCTTCTTGGTCACAGTTCCCGCTACAATCATCACATCCGACTGCCGAGGCGAAGGCCAAGGCACAATGCCAAATCTATCCAAATCATAATGAGCCATATACGTTGCGATCATCTCAATAGCACAACAAGCTAGACCAAAAGTCATGGGCCACAAAGAGGACTTACGGGAGGCACCTAAAAGTAAATCTAAAGGTGCTTGAATTATTCCCGGCAGAATTTGCTTGTACAACGCTTTACCAGGTACATACTGCGCGGGTATCAGAAGTGGAGCTTCACTTGGATGCTCGGTGGGTAGTGCAGGGAGTACCGGAATTATCTCGGGTGCAATCACCGGAGATTCAGTTGGAACCGCTGCAGGATCAGCAGGAGTTATCGCCATTGTAAAGCCCCTTTCTTCCATGCATACCCTAGTGACAGTGCCAATATACCTATAAAGAGCACCATCAACCAATAGGCGAATACGCCCACATTGAGAAATGACATAGCCCAAGGAAATATAAATATTGCCTCGACATCAAAAACTATAAACAAAATCGCATACAAATAAAAGCGCATACCTATGTTTGTGGAAGCACGCCGTATAGGCAGCATCCCACACTCATAAGTCGTCAACTTTTGATTTTCCTTAGAAAACGGAGCCAGCAAACGGGCGCCTATTAGCGCGCTGAATACCAGAATAAATCCTACCACTCCGCCCAGCATAACCGGCAAGTAATTAATGTATAGTGCGGTCTCAGATTCCATCAATAATGTTACCTTTACGTCGTTTAAGGCATTCGAAAATTAACATCGCGTCACCCGTAAGGTCAATTCCAATGTGAACTACTGAAGTTTATCAAACTTCGGTCTCAGAAAACATCGAATCGGTGAAATTACTTGAAAGAAAAAAAAATAGAAAAATCAAGACGTGTTGTATGGGTGGGTCAAAGTTGACCTAGCACGAATATTATTACTCCTTTTCAAGATCCATCACCACCGATTCGATAGCACTACGCACATGTTGGTCCTCAATATATGCCGCACCCTCAGTTTCACGAATCGAGGCAGCACGTTGTAAAATTAGAGCACGCGGCACACTACTAGGCGGTTCAACCCCCCAAGCTGTCAAAGTGATTAATACCCCGTTCGGGTCTTCCAAAAATACGATCCTCTCGTATCCTCTAGTGATCTGCTCTGAACCCTGAACGCCTGCCCGTGACATCTCATCCCACATATTATTCATTTGATCGAGTGAAATATTAAAGGACAAGTACTGCATCGACCCCACTCCCGGCGATGCCGCAGCAATATTCACCACATTACTCTCTCGGGGACCCACCAATTGAATAAAGCTGTCTCCTCCACCGGTGTATAACATAGCTACTATCGACTCTGGATCGTCTCGATTTGGTTCGATATATAGTGGTCGAAGTCCTAATTTCTCATAGAATTGAATCGACTCTTCAATATCTTTCACGATGATAGCCGGATAATTTATACCTAAAGTCTGGACCATTTGTACGTACCTTTCAGCCTTAATTTCTCTATTTCAACACTTCAATATCAGTTAACTGCCTGCGGGTTAGTAACACTATAAAAAAAACTTCTCTGAATGTAACATCTGGACATTAGGTATAGAAGATTTGAACTTATGTCACTAAGTCTGACTTGACGCTTTGTTCTTCGCCATGGAGACTATATATACCTAACAAACATTAACTCCTGAAACCATTGGTAAATCGAATCTATATGAAGTCCGCGTCAAAATTCGTTCCAATCAACCACGAGATGGCTGCGAGCTACAACCCTGCAACCGTTGAATCACCAATTTATGAGTGGTGGGAAGAAAATGATTTTTTTAGTCCAAGTAATCCAGAAAATGAGCCATTCACTATCATTATGCCTCCACCGAATCTCACTGGAGCGCTGCATTTAGGACACGCGCTCACAGTAGCCATCGAAGATGCACTCACTCGGTGGCACCGAATGCTCGGCCATGATGCCCTGTGGTTGCCAGGCGTTGATCATGCTGCAATCGCTGTGAATGCATTAATAGAAAAACAATTACGCGAAGAAGGTAAATCACGTCATGACGTGGGAAGAGATGCGTTCCTCGATCGCACGTGGGCATTTGTCGAAAATAACCGAAACCGAATCAGTACTCAGCATAAAAGGCTGGGCGCATCGGCTGACTGGAAGCGTGAAGCATTCACAGCTGATGCTGAACGCGAATTATCTGTGCGAACCACCTTCAAAAATTTATATGATGATGGTCTAATATTTCGTGCTGAAAGACTGATTAATTGGTGCATCGGATGCCGCTCAGCCATCTCTGACATTGAAGTCGAATACGATGACGAAGATGGCTCATTTTGGTATATAAAATACATGCTTGATGATGAGTCAGGTGAATCAGTGATTGTCGCCACAACGAGGCCGGAAACAATACCAGCTGACGTCGCAGTAGCAGTAAATCCCAATGATGAAAGAAATGCCCATTTAATCGGTAAAAAGTGTTTTGTCCCGACAACCAGTCGCACAATCCCAATAATTGGTGACGACGGAATTGATATCGAATTAGGCTCCGGTGCGTTAAAGGTTACGCCGGCACACGACCAAATTGACTTCGACATAGGTGAGAGACATAACCTCGAGATCATTAATATTCTAAATCCTGACGGTACTTTAAATGAACTGGCGGGTAAATATGGTGGACTTAGCCTCGATGCTACAAGGCAACTAATTGTCAAAGATATGGAAAAATTAGGACTCATTGAGCGAACTGATCCTTATACACATGCTGTGGGCCACTGCCAACGATGCTCGACCATCGTTGAGCCACTAATCTCTGAGCAGTGGTGGATAAACGCAAAACAACTTGCAAAACCAGCAATTCAAGCGGTGACAAGCAAACAAATAGCTTTTGTACCTTCTCGATTTCAGAAAACATATCTCGGATGGATGGAAAATATCCGTGACTGGTGTATTTCGAGACAAATTTGGTGGGGACACCGGATTCCCGTCTGGTACTGCACTGACTGCGGACATCTTACGGTATCGGTAATTGATAGAGATTCGTGTGAGTCATGTGACAGTGTGAACGTTAGCCAAGATGAGGACACCCTTGATACCTGGTTTTCCTCTGGACTTTGGCCGCACTCAACCTTGGGCTGGCCTGAAAATTTAGACGGTGATCTTAAGCGTTTCTATCCGACTCAGGTCCTTGAGACAGGTTACGACATCATTTTTTTCTGGGTAGCCCGGATGATTATGCTCTCAATTTACAACATGAACGGTGTTCCTCCTTTTAAAACGGTCTATCTACATGGCCTAGTTCGCGGCGCTGACGGTAAAAAAATGTCGAAATCTACAGGGAATATTGTTGACCCGCTCGAAGCAATCGAAACTTATGGATGTGACGGTTTACGGTATGCGCTAATATCCGGTACGAGCCCTGGCAACGATCAAAAGTTGACAGATGATCGACTAGAGTCAGGTCGAAATTTTGCCAATAAATTATGGAATGCAGGACGATTTGTCATCAGCCTAAGGGAACAGCACAAAGACAAGGTCACTGCAGCACCTTCTCAACCAGCGCTGGAAGACAAGTGGATTAGTTCTCGACTAGCGGCACTCACAGAGGAAGTAGACAGGCTGCTCACTAATTACGAATTGTCTGAAGCATTACGTCAAATAAGGGACTTTTTCTGGGATGATTTTGCCGATTGGTATCTTGAAATAGCGAAAATCAGAATTCGGAACGAAGATTACACACCCCTTGCCGTGCTAACCGAAACATATGAGACTACTCTTAGGCTAGTCCATCCTTTCATGCCTTTCATATCGGAAGAAATTTGGCAAAGATTACAAAATTCGATTGTTAGTTCAGATGAAGAACAAGCTTTGATCGTAGCAACCTATCCAAACTCTGAAGAACTCAAGTTAAAAAAAGATTCCGATGCTATAACCCGATTTAGTGCCATCCAAGAATTCATTCGCTCAATCAGAAATATCCGATCAGAAAATAAAGTAGATGCCGCAAGAAAAATTGAATGCTTTCTTGTTACGTCGGAATATACGGATGAAGTCAAAAATCTAAGTGCTGCTATTAAGTCTTTGGGTCGGATAGAACCGCTTCACATTGTCAGTGAAATTAATCAAGCTCCGACCGAACAGGTGGTATCTCAAGTGACAGATGGAGGCACAGTGATAGTTCCACTGGGCGGATTGTTTGACCTTGAGATAGAGCGCAATCGCCTAAAAGTAGATCTCCAGACTGTTCAGCAAGAAATTAAACGACAAAATCAAAAACTTGAAAACCAAGAGTTCCGTCAAAAAGCACCGGAACCAGTCGTACAAAAAGAGCTTGATAAATTAGAAGCTGCACAGGCAAAGGCTGTCAGTATCTCAGATAGACTGCAGGAGCTTGTTACTGACTAGACCTCTTCGGACAGCCATAGTACATCGCCCTTAAGTGAATCATTCCAAGGTTTCTCGGCAAAAATAGCGTACTCCCAGCGCGACTCGAAAATCGTAGTCGTACCACCGTGCCCCGGCAACACAACTGTCTGTGGTGCTAGAGGATGAAGTCTCGAAGTAATGCTTTCGACGCTCGTCAGTAAATCGTTATTCGACCCTGTTAGCCCAGGCCCCCCCGGAAATAACACGTCACCAGTAAGCACGGCGCCAGCCACCAAGAAACAAGTGGACCCAGGCGTATGCCCAGGCGTATGCATTGCGACAATTTCATTTGTGCCTAATTTAAAAATCTGGCCCTCTGCAATTGGCTCTATCTGCTTTTTGGGATCAAGATTGATTTCAGTAGCACCGGCATATGCCGGTGCCATGGTCATTGCTCGAAGTGTCTCAAAGCCCTGCCAATGATCACCATGATGATGTGTGAACAACAACGCTTGTACATCTCTATCGCCTATTGCCTGCACAGTAGACTCTGATCCCAAAGGTGCATCAACAACAATCACAGAACCTATTTCATTTGAATCAGAGATGATATATGAATTATTGCCAAAAGGACTGATCTCGCGCAGGCGTTCTATCCTAAATCCTTCATCCTCATATACAACATCGGCCGTAACTATCTTCGAAAGATCCGTCATCAATAAGTCTCCAATCTCTGCTACAAATAAATCTTCTATCAGTTTCCGCTACTATGTGTAAATATTTCCACTGGATGGTAGCGCACTCACCTCCGGACCCGCATATAATCGAGTTTCCGGAGTCTACTGGCTCAAGTGAATTGGTGATGTTAATACGGGGGGCAATATGGCTAAAACAGTTAAAACTCTTGGACAGCTAAAAAAATCGAGATACGAGATTCTTCCGATTCGCGAGGAATTACGAAAGAACTTAATCTCCAAAATAAAATCTGGCGAAGATATATTTCCGGGAATCGAAGGGTATGAAAACACTGTCATCCCGCAGCTTCAAAATGCAATTCTCTCCGGTCAAGACATAATTTTGCTTGGCGAACGAGGGCAAGCTAAGTCAAGAATTATTCGCTCACTGACCACATTATTTGATGAGTGGACACCTATACTCGACGGGATTGAACTGCCAGAAAATCCCTACAATCCAATATCTCCTCAGGGTAAAGCAGCAATTCGCGAGTTAGGGGACAGGACGCCTATCCGCTGGATGCATCGTGACGAACGATATGGTGAAAAATTAGCTACGCCAGACATAACGATTGCTGATCTAATAGGGGAAATAGATCCCATAAAAGTTGCCGAAGGTCTATATCTTTCAGATGAAATGACGATTCATTATGGCCTTATTCCGAGAACCAATAGAGGTATTTTTGGACTCAACGAACTTCCTGACTTAGCCGAGCGAATTCAGGTTGGTCTCTTAAATGTGATGGAGGAGCACGATGTTCAAATTAGAGGGCATAAAGTACGTCTTCCTTTAGACGTGCTCGTAGTTGCAACTGCAAATCCGGAGGACTACACAAATAGAGGCCGAATTATCACTCCCCTTAAGGATCGATATGGAGCTCAAATCAGAACGCACTACCCGCCCACTATTGAGCATGAAATCAAAATAATGCACAGCGAAGCCAACACAATCAATATAAATGAATGTCAGCTGATTATCCCGCACTATATGGAGCAAATTATTGCTGAAATTACTCGACTCGCTCGTCGATCTCCAGACGTATCTCAAAGATCAGGAGTTTCAGTTCGCGCGTCAGTGGCCGGGTATGAAGCTATTCAGGCAAATGCCGTCCGACGAGCTATCAGACTTGGTGAATCATGTGCTGTTCCAAGGATTTCTGACTTGCATTACCTAATTCCGTCGCTTCAAGGGAAAATTGAATTCGAAACAGTCGAAGAAGGTAAAGAGGATCAAATTATTGCGAAATTAATTAACGGCGCTGTAGCATCGGTTTTTAATGGCATGATGGAGGGCATCGCAAAAGATTCCGCGTTAGACGGAATATCAGCTGCATTTTCTGAAGACCTCTCGATCGATGTTGGTGAAGCAAAAAAAGCTGAGGAATATGGAGCCATACTCGACTCACTGGATGGCATGAAAGAAATAGTCAGCTCTATTACCGAGGATAATACGGTCGAAATGCAAGCGTCTTGTGTTGAATTGGTGTTAGAAGGCATGCATCTCAATAAGCTTCTCAACAAAGACAAACTTCAAGGAGAAGCTTTGTATCGCATGTAATTGTTATCCAGATTGTCGGGCGGTAACAAGGTCATCCCTGTTACTCTAGTTGATAAGCATTAAATAATAGGAATAGCTGAATGACATCATCATATCGATATACAAATTGGGATGGTTCACAAGCTGAAGATTCACTTGACGCGGATGACTTACTCTCATCAATCGCAGATGACTTGCTAAATTTTGGTGACCTGCAACATGCGTTGCGCAATCTTATGCAGCGTGGAGTGGAGACTCCTCAAGGCGACAACATGCAAGGTTTGCGGGATATGCTTCAAGATCTCCGCCAACAGAGGCGTGATCAACTCGATAAATACAATCTCAGCAGTGTGCTCGAAGAACTCAAAGAAGCCTTATCAAACATCATTGAAGAAGAACAGTCCACGGTCACGGAACGACTCGAACAAACGAAAGCCTTCAATGAGCACAAGCCGGATGAGGCAAACTCACCCTCTGAAAAACGCAATCAAGCAGAAGATAACAACAGTGATAAGGAAGAAAGTAAACGTCTAAATGACCTACTTAAATCAATAGCACAAAGAAAACAAAATTTTCTCGACGACTTGTCTGATAAAGAATCAGAGCAGCTGAAGGCGCTTCAGTCCTATGAATTTTTATCTCCGGATGCAAATGATCAATTTCAAGAATTACTTGAGCGGCTCAAAGAAGCTATGTCATCGCAAATGTTGGATCAAATAAAAGAGTCGTTGACCAATATGTCGCATGAAGACAAGCAACGAACAAAAGATATGATTAGCGATCTTAATGACATGATTAATCAAAAAATTAAGGGCGAAGACCCTGATTTCAATTCTTTCATGGAAAAATATGGAGATATGATGGGTGACAATCCACCCCAGTCACTCGACGAATTGCTTGAACAACTTCAAGAACAGATGAACGCAATGCAGTCACTCATGTCATCAATACCAATTGATGAACAAGACCAATTGCAACAATTACTTTCTAATAGCCTTGGAGATTCTGAACTGCAGGCAGAGCTAAATGAGCTCTCAGAAAATCTATCTTTTCTGAACTCAGGCAAAAATGGCACAAAGTACCCCTTCCGTGGTGGTGAAAATATAAGTCTTGAAGCTGCTACTGATTTGATGAAACAAATGAATGATATGGATTCGCTTGAAAAGTCACTAGAACGAGCCCAATACCGAGGTGAGATGGACGAAGTTGACCTAGATCAGCTCGAAAGAATACTCGGTAAAGATACCGTGGATGAATTTGAATCTCTTAAAAATCTGGTTGACGCACTTGAAGATGCTGGCTACATCCAAAAAGACGGCGAAGAGTGGCGATTAACCCCAAGAGGCACAAGGATGATTGGGGAAAACGCGTTACGTGAAATATTTAGGCAACTCAAGCTAGGAACCGTAGGTAATCATCAAGTGCCTGAAAATGGGAGACAAGGTGAACGACTAGATGAAAGTAAGCCATATGAATTTGGCGATCCGTTTCACCTGGATATGAAACAAACAATCATGAATGCACTTGAACGGGAAGGACGAGGCTCACCTGTTCAGTTAGATCCCGATGATTTTGAAATTTATCGGTCTGAATTACAGACTACGACGGCGACTGTTCTTCTTGTTGACCTATCTTGGTCAATGGCGTTGCGTGGGTCATTTGTCGCAGCCAAAAAGGTGGCTCTCGCACTTCAAAATCTAATTAAAGCCCAGTATCCACGAGACACGTTTTATGTAGTCGGCTTTAATGCGTATGCACGTGAACTTAAGCCAAACGAGCTTCCCTTCGTCAGTTGGGATGAATCGGTTGTGGGAACAAATATGCATCATGCGCTCATGCTTGCGGAAGGTTTACTTGCAAGACATTCCGGTAGCTCCAAACAAATACTTATGGTCTCTGACGGCGAGCCAACGGCGCATATGGAAAATGGTCGATCCCAGTTCTCGTACCCGCCCAGTCCAGTGACCATTAGAGAAACCTTAAAGGCGGTAAAAAGACTGACACAGAAACAAGTCACGATTAACACATTCATGCTAGATCGAAGTTATTCCCTTAAAGAATTTGTTAATCAAATTGCCAAGTTAAATGGCGGTCGCGTGTTTTTTTCAACCCCTGACCAACTAGGAGAATATATGCTAGTCGATTATGTTGAACATAAAACAAAGCAAATTAGTGGTCGAAGATAACCTAAGGTCACCACAGAACGCATATGATAAACACCTTGCAATGGGATCACGTAAGTATCGCTGCCAGAGCAATTGCTCCGGTATCAGAACTCTGGAAAAATTTATTCGGCTTTCGAGAAATCGGTACCTTCACCGGTAGTTCAGGGTTAAACGGACTAACTTTAGAGGCGCCTGGTAGGTCAAAAATTGCTCTTGAAATAATAGAGCCAGCTGATGCTGACTCGTACCTTCATTCTTTTCTAGATGGGCCTCATGGCCCCGGACTTCATCACATAGCATTTCAGGTTCCATCTATAGAAGAAAGCGTAGATTTTCTTCGATCGAAAGGGATAACTCCTTGGGGAGAAACCATCGACGACGAAGGCACAAAATATGCCTATATTCACCCGCGCGGAGGTGGACAAGGTGTATTATTCCAATTATATGAGTCTGAATTTGCATGGAACCAGGCCCCAGGATTCCTCGACACAGACATTTCTCATCTGGGAATTACAGCACTGAACCACGTGTGTCATGTCACAGAGTCTCGTGAACAGACTGCGAGCTGGTACAAAAAGTTTTTTGGGCTCTCTACAGTCTATCAATCGCCATTGGGAACTAGCTCAAATGACGCAGGCCATAAAGTTCAATTCAGCTCACATGTACTTGATTGGCCAACTGAACAGTCCCGAATTGAACTACTAGAACCTCACGGAGATAGTTCCTTTTTATATGATTTCTTAGACAAACGTGGGCCTGGTTTACATCATCTAACATTCCAAGTCACTGACTTTGACCAGGCCCTAGCTGCGTGCGAAAACTACGGCGTCAGTGTATTTGGCGGAAGAGAAGGAACGACCGATGGTGCCCTCTGGCGCGAAACATTCATTCACCCTAGAGACGCATTTGGCGTTTTAGTTCAATTTTTTTGGGAGGAAAAATCGGGAATTTGGGTGTAACACATCACCGATACCTAGAATGGAACTTACCAAACTAATACTTAAAGACTATCGCTCTTTCCACAGGTTTCACTGGGAACCCAGTTCAGGTGTTCACATAATTTATGGTGAAAACGGATCAGGAAAATCCAACCTTCTAGAAGCCATCGCAATGCTCAGTACCACTCGTTCTCCTCGAACACATAGAGATACCGAACTCGTGTCATGGCGAGCACTCGATGAGGACCCGCTTCCAGGCGCTTTCATATCAGCTGAAAAAATAAATGCCTCGAAACTGAACGATACGAGAGAGTCAATTGATATCAGCATCAGTGCGGCTGAGCCAATAGGCTACGACCCTGATATCCCTCGCGACCCAAAACCAAAGATGATCAAACAATTCCAACGAAATAAAAGTCCAAAAAGAGCCTCTGACGTTATTGGCTGTATCAAAAGTATCTTGTTCTCCGCGCGCGACCTTAAAATCATAGAGGGCACACCTGCCGACCGAAGGCGATATATTGATGCCACAATATCTCAACTAAGTCGTGATTACGTTGTCGCACTTCGTGAATATAACAAGGTATTAGAAAACAGAAATTCTCTTCTCAAACAAATAAATACAGGTAGACAGAAAAGTCCTGCGCTAGATATTTGGGATATTCAAGCTGCAAAAGCAGCAGCAATAATCATTACTATACGTGGAAATATTTTGGATACGGTAAGTCAGACAACATCAGTATTCTTTTCAGAACTAAATCCTAAAAACCCGGAAAATAACAAAATCACCCTCCGATATTCACCAAATGCAAAAGTGGATTTAACTGATTCTATTTCAAATCTTGAATCTTCACTTGCTGACTCCTTTGCTCAAGCCCGCGCAATAGATATTTCTCGGGGAGTAACAACAGTTGGACCCCACAGAGACGATCTAGTATTTCAGCTAAATCGCTCAGATGCTGCCGTATCTGCATCTCGAGGTCAGCTTCGCTCACTTGCCCTCAGTTTGCGACTTGCTGAAGTGGATCTCTCCCGAACAAGTACAGGAGAACAACCTATTCTATTATTAGATGATGTCCTCTCTGAGCTCGACGAAGCACATCGGGAACGGGTAACGCACCTAGTGCAAGAGTCAGACCAAACCTTCATCGCTACCCCTGATCCTGAAAGACCTGGAGTTCATGACTTGCCTAGGTCAAATCGTTGGCTTCTTGAACATAATGAACTGTCGGAAATGACGTTTCCTATCTAGTCCATCTGAATGTGCAAGCTCATGAATATAATGAATACTCATCAATTTTCAAAGGATTCGGTTAAAGTGCAAACACAAGCAGCTGTGCATCCGTGTACGTCAGGCTACATTAAATGATTAGCTAATTGATCTCGATCGACAGGGCCGATCACAGATAAATGGTACCGACTCGGCTTCAATATTAACTCCGCAACTTCTCCAATTGACGCACGATCAATCGAATCAATTTTTGATAGCAACTCGTCAGGTTGTAAAGCCGGAAGGTTCAGAGAAGCTTGTGCGCCAACAAACGATGAGACAGCTCGAGAATCCTCTAAACGTAGCGTCAATCTTGACCGAATAATTTGTTTTGCTAGTTTTACCTCAGATTCAGTAGGCATCTCGACTGCTCGTTTTAGTTCACCTAATAGTTCCTGAATGGTGGCATCGACATTTTTCGGATCAACTCCGGAATATATGCCAAACATTCCAGTATCAATCAAGAAGTTTGGATATGAGTGAATGTCGTAACATAATCCTAACTTTTCACGCAGTCGAACAAACAATCTTGAGGACATGCCCTCTCCCAAGATTACCGAGAATAACTCAAGCGCGTAACGCCTTTCGTCGTGCAGTGCCAGTCCAGGCATTCCTAGCATAAAGTGCACTTGTTCCGTATCTCGCTGAATGAGAGCTAATCTGCCATCCAAGCCCTCACCTGAATGATTTTCATCCTCGCCATATATTGACTTATCTCGAATAAACTCGGCAGGAGAGCCTGATTCCCATTCACCATAAAGTTTTCTGACTGCATGCTCTGCGCTAACAGGATTGAAAGCACCAGCGATTGATAAAACTGCTGCATTTGGCACATATTGCTGCTTGTAATAACTAACAATCTTGTCACGCGGCATATTCGTAACAGAGTCGACTGTTCCAGCAATTTCTCGACCATGAGGCTGATTTGGCCAAAGTAAGCCATCAAGAGCAACCGAGACTAGTTCTGGAGGGGAATCCTCAACCGCAGCCAACTCCTCCAAAATAACCCCACGCTCTCGCTCAATCTCCTCATCCAAAAGAATAGAATTTTGTATCAGGTCGGATAAAAGAGTCAATCCATGTAACGCCGCATCAGGTGTCATTTTTCCGTAATAAACGGTCAGTTCCCGATCTGTTACTGCGTTAACTCCGCCTCCCAGTTGATCGAGCTCTCTTGAAATCTCGACTGGATCTGGTCGCTCCGAGGTGCCCTTAAAACAAAGATGTTCTAAAAAATGTGAAAGCCCGCTATCAGATTCAGTTGACTCATATCTTGAGCCGGCCTTCATATACAACGAAATTCCGACCGAAGTTGCGCGATCCATGGGTGTAAGGAGAACTCGAAGTCCATTATCAAGGGTTATATCTCGGGTATCAAGACGTACACCATTTAAATCATGATCCATGGGAGCAATCGAATTAGGAATATTATTCGAACTGTCTGTCATTTATACGGCCGTAACAACTCCCATGATACTAAATAACTTTCTACCTATAAAGTGTAAAGCTACGCGTCAGTCGCAATTAATTTGACCGATGGAAGTCCATCAGCCACACCTTCGAAGGGAAACAAAGACATAATCGCGCCACCGCGATAGTAAGATGGTACGTAGACGGTACCGGCAGCTACTCCATCATCTAACTTGATATTCATAGTAATGGAATGCAACCCATTCTGAAGAGTTACCGCAGCACCCCCAGTTACTCCAGCTTCCTGTGCATCCGCCGGATTAACCCAGGCAGTCCCTTCTCGATCCAATTTGTCTGCTTCCTCGGATGAGCTAGATGCGCCGTCCCAAGACGTGTATAACGACCGAGAGGTAAAAACTGCTAGGTTGTCTACTCTCCCAATAGGTGCCTCAATATCATGGATCACGGCCTTAAACACAGACTGTTCTGGTATAGCCCTCGAATGACCTTGCTGCTGGACTACAGTCTCCTCCGAGGGGTATTCAGCAAGCAAGGAATATGAGAATGATCTATCGAAATCAAAGCCGAGGCCAGTCGCTATTCGCTTGATAATTTCAATTCCAGATTTCTCCTTCTCAACGCCATTGTCAATAGAATTATGAAGTAAGACTCGTCGATCAGCTGTAGTAATCGAACCAGATCGATGATAAAAAGCAGCCTCTGAAAGCATCACAGTTGCATATTCAGAAAGCGTAGACTTCACCGAGTCAATTACCACCAACGACTCTAAATTTGAAAGCGCAGCGACAATCATGTCAGTATCAGGAGAATTCAAAATAGGATTATCATCATGAATAACAAGCCCTTTTATCGAACCAGAAATCGCTCCTAGAATAATCTCTCGGAACGCTTTACCATCGGCTCTCGGAGAAATGCCGCCGTCATGCACTCCATGCGTATTGCCATCTAATGGCAGGTAGAACAGGTGCTCCGCGGTCGTATCGCCAACCATCGCAATAGCCAGGTTACAGGCGGCTAAAGCTAGACCACTGGCCGTGCCAGCATCAATCGCGTTCGGTGCGAAAATGACGGAAGTAATCTCGTCGGAGAATTCCTCATTAGAACCAACAATGGCTAATGCTGCATTCCACTGTTCAGTCGAAATTCCTAGTGGTGGATCGGTCTCCAGCTTACCTAATGAATCAGCGACATTCGCCTCAGTACCGGGGTAGCAACGCAAAACGCTAGCCGCAAACTTATCCAGTTCGCTCCAACGTGGTGAAATTAAAATTACCTTAGCTTGGTTTTTTCTCGCTGCTCCTTTTATTCTGAGCGAGACGCCAGGGTGCGATTCTTCTAAATCAGTAGCAACTATCACTAGTCTCGACGACTTCTCAATATCTGTAAGATCTGCCGGAAGTTTGCTCGTACCCAGCGCTTGATCAAGGCTCGAAAGCACTGCTCTATGAATCGCACCATGGGAAAAATCAATGTTCGGGGTGCCAATTGAATCCGCTAAGGCCGAAAGAGCCATCGCCTCTTCCGTGGTTGCCAAAGGCGAACCCAATAAACCTACCGCTTGTGGCCCATGAGAATCAATCACTGCTCTTAATTGATCTACCGCAAGATTCGTTGCGTCCGAAAGTGATCTAGGCACCAATCGTTCATTTTGTCTTTCAAGTGAAGTTGTAAGTCGATCTTCCGGACCAATAGCGTCATAGCCAAATCTACCTCGAACACATATCTGATCCTGAGATACCGGATTTATTCGCTCTGGCCGTACAATGACTGGAATATTCTCCGACCCCACCTGATCGCTCGTACCATATGTGATCGTACAGCCAACAGAACATGAATTACATACGGCACTGGTCCAATCATCGGCTCGACCATTCCATTTGTTAGGCTTTTCCATAAGAGTGGCGGTTGGGCAGACATCAATGCAAGCTCCGCAAAAATTACAATCACTCTCATGGATTTGTCCACCTGCCCCAAAAGCAATCATCGTAGTATGCCCCTTGCCAGACAAAGCAAGTGCACCCGTGTGGCGAAGCTCGTCACACGCTCTCACACACCTAGTACAAATAATGCACATCTGCGGATCAAATTCTAAAAATGGATTTGCACGATCAGGTTCCGGAGGAGGAGTTTCATAATATGAACGTTTCTCGCCTACCCATGGCTCAGAAAAATCACCCTGATCCACATTTTCACATGATGTCTGAAGCTCACACCTATAATTTTTACTACAGGTCAGGCAGCGGTGAGTTACCACGTCGTCACGCAGACAGATATCACCAGGCATGCAATGGACTCGCCTATGACAAGTCAGACAGCGATCTGGATGATTTGCCAAAATAACTGACATCACCGACTGTCTGGCTTGTTTTACTTCCGGCGTATCAGTTTGAACAACCTGTCCTTCAGTAATCTGTGCCGTGCAAGAAAGCTGCAAGGACGACGGACGCCCACCTTCTATATCAACAATACAAGTTCTGCAGCCAGCATATGGCTCCAAGCCATCGATGTAACAGAGGTTTGTGATCGTAATTCCCTGTTCCTTGATCACCTCGACTAGACGGCGACCTGGCTCAGCATCAACTGTTTTTCCATTTATTGAGATTTCAGCCACAGTAATAACCTCAGTGTGAACTATTAACTTCTTCTTTTGGAGCAATACGTATAGGTGAATTATGACGACCTTGCAAACGTTGTGGGCCTGGAGTCGCGTCAAGGCCTGATACATCAACTCGAGATCGAGCTGTCGGCATTGAGGTGATCAGAGGAATAGCATCCTGCAATTGACCATTGGGATAACGCCCATCGGTCTCAGCAAGATATTTTTGAGCCTCTCCAGTCAATGTGTCTCGGTCACGGTACATATTCTCGAAAAGATAAACCGCATCGTCATAACGACCACCAGCTTGAATCGCCTGATATGGACAAGCCTCTGTGCAAAGGCCGCAATACATACAAATTCTGAAATCGATCTCGTAACGTTCAATTTCTAACGTGCCATCAGAGCGGGGTGATGTTTCAACCAAAATGCACCCGTCAGGGCATGCCTGAGCACAAGTAGAACAGCCAGTACAGCGTTCCTCAAACCACAACAGGTTAGTTCTCGCACGGGCAGGAATTTCTCGTTCTTGCTCTGGATAGTTCACGGTGATTGCTGGGCGAAAGACGTGCTTCAACGTCAACATCATCCCTTTCACAACACCCATACCGTAAATCATTTTTGTACTGAACCCTTCAAACTAAATAACGTCTACTGAGGATACTCGAGCCCTTACTTCTATGCACGGACCTCTCATTTGGAATCATTGTTAAGTTTAAATAATAATCGGGCATCGCTCACCAAATTCGGAGTATTAAGATTTATTTTAACTATTGGTTCGTGGGACATATTTAATCTTTGTGATCCATACAACTTAACAAGTTCTCGCAAGCCTTGACCCTCTTCAGTAACCTGTTGAAGCTCGTTTAACAATTGGCCTTCTAGAACTACCGGATGGCCTCCATGGAGCACTCCCGACTCATCCAGATATTCTGGCTGCACCAGCCCTGCATTGTTTGTGGCTAATTCAGTTATAAGCGAACGAATGATAGAACTGGTAGTAGGTTGATCGACATTTTGTATGACTACAGCTTGGTAGCCATTAGTGTTGTTACCCGCTTCCTGAAGCAGGGCAATTGCACCAGCGCTCAGAGATGTAGCACGACCCTGCTGCCATTGAGAATTTATGACAATTGTGCAGTCCAAGCCAGAGATAGTCTCGCTTATTTCAGATGAATTATTACCCAGCACAACAATTGGCCGAGTAACGCCTGCACAATTTAGTTCGCGGATTTCCCACTCGATGAGAGTTGTATCACCCCATCTCAACAACTGCTTGGGTGACCCCATTCGAGTCGAGGCACCCGCCGCGAGTAAAATGCCACCAATCATCAGTTGAGCTCTTTTTCACTTAGCTGATCTTTAAACCGAAGGTTTGTAGCAACTTGCTTGACAACAGCCTCTGCCAGTACCGAACAGTGCTGCTTAGATTTTGGAAGTCCACCAACTGCCTCAGCGTAATCTGCTCGTGTGAGCTGACTTGCTTCGCTCATGCTCAGGCCCCTAAGCATTTCTGTGGCTATGGACGAGGTCGCAATGGTCGCTGGACAACCCGATGCCTGAAATGAGACTAACTTTATCACGCGCTCTTTCCCTACCTCGGTTTTCTCAAACTTGAAAAAGAACTTAACTTCGTCACCACACACTGGATTTACTACTTGTCCCTCTATGTCCGCATCTACAATCTCTCCCACATTACGCGGATTATCAAAGTGCTCGATAGCAACAGCAGAGTAATATTGAGAAGATAAATTATCATCGGGCATTGAATCCTCCTAAATCTTTACGCCCTGATGTTAACAAACACCGTCAGTTCCCGAATATTGCCGCACCGGAATTAGATTACCTAGCATCACAAACTGATACTAATATTAAAAACTATAATCTCGATCAATATCCCAAAACTGAAAACAAATTGACCACTTGCTGAGAATCAGCCGGCTGGAAGAACTTATTCAAGTGAACTATTACCCCTTCTTGGTCGACGCATACGATCGCGCGATTCGAGCTTGCTCCGTTCTCATTCAAAACACCATAAGCACGGATAGTTTGACAACTTGGATCTGAGGCGAGATCAAAAGGAAATTTATTAACCTCGGCAAATTTAAGGTGTGATTCTACTGAATCAGCTGATATGGCAATCACCGTCGCATTAAGTTGCTTCAAAACTGAAAATTCATCGGCCAGTACATTCAGAGAATTTGTACAAAGCGGCGTAAAATCCGTCGTGTAAAAAACAAGCACTGCAGGCCCTGCAACATGTAAATCAGCCAAACAAACGTCTCCACCCGTACTCTGGAGACAAAAGTCTGGTGCCCGATCACCTAAATCCAAAATCAATCTCCCCCGTGACATTAATTAAATAAGTACCTCTGATTGGCATAATAGTTTCTCAACCGGAACACTTCGGCGCATCACTCGAACTCTTATTCGACCTAAACCATTTGGGTCTGTCAGTGTTTCAATGGCCTTTCGCGCTACGAGAAATCGATCAGGCCTCCGTTGGGCCCATTCAGATTGCGAATTTAGTAATCCGAAGGCACCAAGTGAAACTAATACTTCAGCCTGTGAAACAAGTTCATCACTCACCCAAGGTGGATCTGCAGCTCTTGCAAGAGCGGTAAAATTAACATGGGAGGTGAGGTCTGTAATACCTGGTAAATCCAGAACGTTTTGCTGTACATTATGTCCACGAAAGGCCATAAGTGTGCCAGATTTTCTCCAGCTGGAATAGAGATCAAGCGCCTCGTAGCCATAGTCACTTATGAACATGTAACCGTTAGCTATCTTTGCTGACACTCTCTTCATCAATTCACACGCTGCGAGACTCACTTCTATTCGCGTGCCTGAAATCGGAACCCGAGTAGGAACATCGCCAGATAAAAACAGTTGATCAAGATGTGCAATCACTGTCTGATCGGTCAAAGCACTGCGTTGAAATGCCAACTGATTTCGCTCGTCCAACACGATCTGAAGTTCCGATACTACTGACTCAGGTTCATCGCTAGCCTCAAGTAAATGAACTGGCAATGCATCGAAAAATTCGTTAGCGAACAGCACACTATCTTCAAGTGGAGTTTGCTTACCTAACCAATCATCGAGCAACCTGAATTCGACACGTCCCTTTAAGTCCGGGTGAGCCAACTCAATTTTTTCTCTCTGTTGGTCCAGACGGTGCTCGGAACCATCCACCATAATTAGTCTTAGTGAATTAGCACAATCAGGCGAACTTATTTTCAAAGATGCAAGCATCGCAAGCAAGAATGAACCAGAACCGCCACCTAGTTCGATAAACGTAAATATCGAAGGTGAACCTAATAAAGTCCAGCATTCAAGAAGTTGTCGAGCCCAAAGGCCTCCGTACATAGGATGAACCTCTGGGCTTGTCTCAAAATCACCATCTATTCCTAATTTAAGATCTGGCTTGGAATAGTAGCCGAAATCAGGATAATTTAAAGCTAAATCCATAAACTCCTTGAACGAAATTGAGCCTCCATTTGCCTGGATAATTCCTCGAATAATCTCGAGAAGCGGCGCTTTAAGGTCTTGAGTTAAGTTATCCGCGGCAACTATATCGTCCAAAAACTCTAGCTCATCTGGAAACTGGTCTTCACTCATTTAGAACCTCACAAAATATTCAGTACGGTGATATGCTGCGATGCAATTTCTGAAACCGACCAAGTACGCAGTTCAAGCGCACGCTCCGGAGTTCTAACATTGGTCACAATCAGGTGAGTAAAACACTCTAAAAGATTCCTCGTGATATTTTCTGAATCTAGTAAAGTCTCATCTACTTCTACGAGAACTCCTAATTTGCCAGTCTGCTGATTTATCTTGATCGTATCTCGAAGGTTCTTCTTCGACCTCACAATCCAAATAACTTCAAGTTCAGGCAACGCCGCCGCCAAAAAAATTGATCTTCGTAGATTATCGACAGATATTCGGGTAAGGCCCAAGGAATCAACGACTAATTTAATATCTGGTAGCAGACGTGCCTTGGGAATAAAAAAAGGCAAAACGAGATGGGCAGTAATAGGAACTTCCCGAGAAAACGAACAATCTTTGTTGTTCAATAATGAAAGTGCTTGAAAATCAGCTGCCTGAATAGCATTATTTTGAGAAAATATTCGAATAAATTTCAAAATATTTACTATTAGATTGCCCCCCCGTAATGAAACACATACGGCATTACGATCGACAGCCGGATGCTGAACACCTAGCAACGCCTTGGCTGCTGACTTATTGGAAATTAGTAACGTGCGGACTACTCTGCTCATGCAATCGACTCGTTTTCCATTTATCTGAAGGAGTTTCCGCGACCTACCCTTGGTCTACATCAGATTTCTTCATACCGATTGCTTGTAAATAAAGGCTTCTCGGACGAGCATGATCTAATTCCACAAAAAAAATACTCTGCCATCTTCCTAGTCGCATAGATCCGTTATGCACTGGAAGAGATTCGCTACCACCCAAAAGTAGTTGCTGACAATGTGAATGAGCGTTGGCACTTTCAGCTGAGGTCATGTTGACCGTCCGTATAGAAAAATCATTATGCTCGTAGTAATCACCGGTCGGCGCAAATCTTGCAAGGACGCGGGCCATATCATTCAGTAAAAGTGGTTCATTTTCGTTCACGATAACTGCGGCTGTCGTGTGATCAGACGTAATCGACACTTGACCAAAATTGACCTTCGATCGGCGAACGAAGCTTTTTACATCCTCTGTTATATCAATGAACTCAAGCGGATGATTAGTGTCGTAAGATAAAGTTTCGGCAAATACGACAAAATCTGATGCCGTTGACTCTACCTGATGGAGATGAGTAATTTTTTCTTCCATCATTGCCTCCCCCGTTCATCATTCAGTTTCAATCTAACATAGCAGAATCGTTCTCTAACTGAACATGCTCCTTTAACGATAGAACGATTTCACGAATTGTTCCAACATCGCGTGCTTGTGGCCTATATCGTAGGTATGGCTCAAGATCGCCTATCGCATCGCTGGCGTCATCTGTCTTCGCTCGCAGCATCCCTCTGTCGCGCATTTCGTCAAGATCCCAAGGATACATCGCTACCAAAAAGTCAATTATCAGTGCGGCATGTTCCTCGTCACCCCTCTGTAGATATATGGTCTTGAGCAGCCTTAGAAAGCGTTGCATAAACTGCCGAGGTTCCAAAGGATCGAAGTAGTGATCCTCCAACTGAATCCTACCGCCAAAACGATTACGAATAAGGATATGGGCATCCTGTCTACGAATATTCTTCCCTGCAGCATAAGGATCTATTAAAATTTCTGGAGCTTCCTGCTCAAAATCGCTCTCTGCGACGCTCGGATAGAACCGACAAATCATATTCCCTGGCAGTCCTACTGGTCTGATGTCTAATCCCGCCCGCCGACCCAACTCACAATAGAGAAGTGTCAATGAAATTGCGACACCAGTCTTCCTATCAAGCATTGAATCTAAATAGATATTCAGTGGATCATCTGGAAACTCGAGATCTGGAATGAATCCACATTCCTTAAACAAGAAAGTTGACATGCTCCTGATTATCCGGCGGGCATTGTAGCGAAGTGTGTCTAACCGAATGGCTTCAATTAGTCCGGTACCAAGCCTCGAAAGCTCCTGCTCGTATAGATCGGTCTGCAGGTCTGGATTATTCTCTTTTGCTATCAGAAACGCGGCACTTGAAAGACTAAACTGCGAGTTATCGCTATTGACCAAAGCAGCAAATTCGCCAACCAACCGGTCATGAGTCTCACTGTTTTTCATTACGCTACAAATTTTCCAGAGCCAGAATCATCAAAAGTTCATCAACCTAATCGATCCAGTTCCCAAGCTCAAAACTATTCATCCTTGTGCTGTTTGACTAGATCATCGGGCTGACGAGTTCTATCTGCTGAAAAGCCCTCAAATCGGACCACCTTCAGCACGGCAAGAGTGAATACCATAACCGCAACCAAAATTCGCGATTCGTCATAGCCAAATAGGTATCCAACGCTAGGTATCAATGCTAGCCCAATAACTCCACATGCGCGTTTGCGGCGGGTGACAAAATAGAGAGCGGCAATTGTTGCTAGAACGTACAAAGTTGTTATAGGTAATAATGCGATGACCGCACCCACAGCGGGCGCCATCCCATTTCCACCGTGGAATTTCAAAAATACAGAAAAGTCGTGCCCGAGCACCACCGTGAGGGCGACAGCACCTACCACCATAATGTCGGCGTTCAGCCAATATGCGAGTCCAACCGCGATAGTTCCCTTGCCAATATCACCAATTGCAACTAACAGAGCTGATGCGAATCCTAGATTATCCCAAACATTCATCATGCCAGGATTAGTGGTCCCTAGTCTTCTTATATCCTTACCATGAAAAAACTGGACCACCAAATATGAAGTCGGAATAGATCCTAAAAGATAGGCGGTCAGCACAAGAAGAGCTATTGTCATCAGAGGCACCTAATCTCATAATCCAAGTCGTCTTGCTTCGATCTTATCATCCTCATCTAACTCCAAAGATCATTGTCAACGTTTAAGGTTTCCATTGCGGATAAGATACCTTCAATATCGATACCGCTATTTTCTTTTACGACTCGGGTGATAGTCTCGCGGACGTTGTCCATATCACCTCCAGCAACCGAGAAAGAAAAATTTACAACAAAAGCAGTTAACCACATCGGTATTTTAAGCCAAACCCATGGGACGTCACGGGTGCGTCCAGCTGCTACAAGGCCAGGAATTAGATCAGGTATGCTCAAATTCGAAGTAGAGGTTCGAGATCCATCTTCATTTGGTTGGATATAAGACTCTCTTAATAATCGGCCAAGTACTGTCCCCAGCACCGCGGCACATAAAATTCCAAATGCACTCTTTACTCGACGATTCATGGACATTGTCCTCCCACACATCTAACTCGCTGCTAAAGCACAGATTCATTCAACAACTGATTTTTGGAAATTAAAATCCAAAAACACTCCTGAATGCGCTAGTTGAGATCAATACATACACTCACACACTATACACACATCATATTAGGTATTACTTAAGCAGTGAAATGAAAAATAACAGAAGCCGGTTCCCTGCATTTCATTATGGATGGCTAATTGTTGGCAGCGCTGTTGGAACATCCTTTGCTTCAGTAACATTTTTCAATCCAGTACTCGGTGCGTTTACGCAATCATTAGAATTCGAATTCGGTTGGAGCAGAGCCGCGATAGCAAGTGCCATTTCTGTTGGCTCGCTTTTGGGTGGGATTACTGCACCATGGTCAGGTGCAATTATCGACCGTTGGGGTGGTCGCTGGGTTATAGCCGTCTGTGGCACGGGTATGGCCATCGCGTGCATCAGTCTCTCTACGATTGACAGTTTATGGCAGCTCATTCTGTTCTACGGAATTGGTAGAGGTCTCTCCATGGGAGGTATGCAAGCAAGCTCATATATTACTGTTTCAAATTGGTATATAAAAAAAAGAGCGCTGGTCGCGAGTATTGTCGGAGTGGGTCAACGATTAGGTATGGCCACTCTACCTCTCGCCGTCGCCCTTACTATCCAGTTCACTGATTCATGGCGTAATGCTTGGGTAATTCTCTCGGTGCTCCTACTCATGGCATTTTTACCGGCTCTTCTCTTCATGCGACGACGACCAGAGGATATTGGATTATTGCCCGATGACGAAGTTCAATCACCTCAAGACAATTCCACTAATCAGCTCTCAACAACGGTTTCAGAATTGGACCGCACTTCGTCGTTCACCCTGCGTGAAGCATTACATTTAAAGGCATATTGGCTCGTTGGCATCGCGCTCAGCATTACAATGATGACAAGTGGCTCAATAAATTTCCACCAAATCCCATATCTGATCGAGCACGGATTGAGACCAGGCGAAGCCGCTCTCGTGATTACTGTCTGGTCCATAATGGGTGCCGCTGGCAGTCTCCTTGGGGGAATCATTGCGGAACGCATAACTATGCGGCGAACAATGATAGCCACGCTTATTCTCATGGCATTAACAATTCCGCTTCTTGCTCGTGCGACCACACTCCGTGACGGGATGCTCTATGCGCTAACAAACGGACTCGCCTTCGGATCTCATGTGACATTCATGCAAGTTATCCACGCTGACTATTTCGGTCGATTCCACGTCGGGAAAATAAGAGGCTCATTCCAGCCTATTCAATTAGGTATGAATGCCCTAGGACCGCTTGTAATAGGTATCTGGTATGACCGATTAGGCTCGTACGACGGCGTCTTTATAGTCTTCGTCAGTATGTTCCTAATAGCGACAACCTGCTACATCTTTGCACCTTATCCCAAAAAGTCGCTGACCCTTCCAAAATAACTCGCCAGTTAACTGTTCACTTGTATAGGCACTTGACAGTTTAACGAGAGACAAAGATACTTCTTATCAGGTAAGAGAAATAATCAAATAAGGAAACTCTTTTGTCTTCTTCACTGCTTTTCCCCAGATTAATTGCAGAAGCAATCGGTGCTTTCACCCTTGTATTTATCGGTGTGTCATCAATAATCATTACTGGAAATATAATCGCAATCGCGTTTGCTCACGGCCTAGCTATTGCTCTGATGGTGTCTGCTCTTGGGGGAGTTTCAGGAGGCCACTTTAATCCTGCTGTCACTATAGGATTTTGGGTCACGCAGCGAATTGAAAGTGTTTCTGCTGTCGCATATATAGTGGCGCAGCTCGTTGGTGCAATAATCGGCGCGCTACTAGTAAACGCACTATTACCAACGAGCCTGTTGGACATCACCGGTACGCTTGGTACGCCCGTGCTTGATGGTCAAATAGGCTTCATAAATGGAATCGCGATTGAAGCAATACTTACATTTTTCTTAGTTATCGTAATATTTGGTACTGCTGTTGATAGCAGAAGGCCAGCGTTAGGCGGTATGGCAATTGGGCTGGCAATTACTATGGATATTTTAGCTGGGGGACCACTCACCGGAGCGGCGATGAATCCAGCTCGAGCTCTGGGACCCGCGCTTATTAGTGGAACGTGGACTAATCATCTCGTCTATTGGATTGGACCCATTATCGGAAGTCTTGCAGCAGCGCTGCTGTATCACGTAGTACTTATTTCAAAAGAAACAGAAGGGAATTATTCAGAAGCTTAATAGCAGCTGACGGCTAACGCTGTCGCTTTTATAAATTGGTTATAACATCTGCCGCAAATACGTACCCCCGCCGCACGGCAGATGTATAGCAAAGAAAAGGCCTGTAGTAAATTACTGCAGGCCTTTTCTAATTATCCAGCTCTAGAAAATATTATCGGCCTGTGCTGCCGTGCCCGCCCGAACTTCGGTCCGTTGAATCCAAATCGTCAGGCGAATTCACGACCTCGACGTCCACTACCGGAACGGAGTTAAAAACCAGCTGTGCGATTCGATCTCCAGAGTTAACCACATACGATGAGTCATCATTCAATAAATACATTGTCACAAATAATTCACCTCGATAGTCTGCATCTATAGTGCCGTACCCAGAGATAATTCCTTTTAGAGTGAGTCCTGACCTTGGTCTAATCTGTGCATCGATTCCAAAGGGAACTGAAAGCGCAATACCGACCGAAATTAATTGCGGACTAGATTTCAATTCAATCGGTGATTCAATGCATGCGTATAAATCAAATCCAGTGGACTGAGCCGTAGCACGTTCAGGAATCCTAGCTAGGGGGTGTAACTTCAGCACTTGGATATTTTCCATACTGGCTTCCATATCAAAATAGTCGCATACATGAATTAAGAACGTTAACCTAATAATAATATTAGAGTGCTGGAGGCTACCGTCCATGACAAACGAAGGAATTGACAAAAGTACTCTGGAAGAAGGTGCTGACTGGATAGCAGAAATGGCGTCCGAAGATCTCAACGGATTCATTCCTTCTGAGCTTTGTGACTTAATAATTGAGACAGAACTTGTAATTCGAGAAGAGAAAAAAGATCCGATGATGTCTCATCAATCAATGGCCACTTTGCTTTACCAAAAGTTTGAGTCTGATCCAGAGATCCCAACACAAGAGGGTGCAATCACTGAATTCCTAATCCGAGAAATCTTGTACTGGGAAGATGAATTCCGGTCAATGGCCGGCTATCCCAGAAAAATTAATCCGTCGTAAGCTCCCAACGCTTAACCATCCCGCAATTTTTTTAGGTGGTTCACGTTCTCTAAATCAGGCCCGTTGCCTTTTTCGCTGTCCCCGGTTGGATATCCAGGCACCTCCAGTAAAAAGGGAACTCCCTCGAAAGCAGGGTTTCTTAGTAGCGCTCTGAAACCCTCGTCACCAATAAATCCTTGCCCAATATTCTCGTGCCTATCCCTGTTTCCACCCAATTCCATAAGCGAGTCATTAGCATGCACCACCAGCAACTTGTCAAACCCAATAGCCGCATCAAATTCTTTCATGGTTTTATCAACACCCTCTGAATTACTAATATCGTAACCAGCAGCAAATGCGTGACACGTGTCAAAGCAAACTCCAAGTCGATCAGAATCTACTCCTGCTATTAGCATTCCAAGCTCCTCGAATGACGCGCCGATCACTCCACCCTGACCAGCCATATTTTCAAGCGCGAGTTTAGTATCACTTGGAGTTTGATCTAAAATCTCCGTTAATACCGTAATTACTTGGTCAGAAACGGCATCAATCCCGAGTCCTTTGTGAGATCCCGTGTGAAGCACAACGCCGGTGGCAGATATCTTATCCGCAA
>Ga0302122_10000023_pt1 | contig 74700 bp, 58 predicted proteins | sample CB21_SCM_MG_FD_203115 | JGI IMG/M metagenome (GOLD analysis project Ga0302122, IMG submission 203115) | Marine microbial communities from Western Arctic Ocean, Canada - CB21_SCM | ecosystem: Environmental > Aquatic > Marine > Oceanic | place: Canada: Western Arctic Ocean | collected 2017-09-28 | reverse complement strand
GCAGCAAGGCCTGGACGTCCGCCGACACGGAGCCCAGCGCCCGCGCATCGGCCCCTTCCAACGCGTCGTCAATGAGCATGAGGAGGGCGCGCCAGAAGTCGCGCCAGGCGCCCGTGGAGCCCTCCTCGCGCGCCGCGTACTCCTTGGCGTCCCGCGAGATCTCACTTAACTGCCCCGGCGAGAGGCCCTCGAGGACCTTTGGGGGCGGCTGCACTTCCACATCCAAATCGGCTAACGCCTGGAGCGCGTCGCCCTCGCACCGCTGCGCCGCGGTGTTGTCCTTGCTCTCGCCCGTGACGCGCATCGCAGCCTCGCCCAGCTCCACTAGAATCACATTTCTCGCGAGTCGGTCCACCGGCCGGCTCCGCCCACCGGCCAAGCGCAACAAACTCCTTAGCCGCGTCTGGTCCTGGTGGAACTCCTCCTCCTTGCTTTGCCAGTCCTCGAACTGCTCCGCGTCCCGCAGCCGCCGCTCCTCGTCCCGCAACCGCTCCATCTCGGCCAGCTCCGCCTCGCGCGCGTCCCTTCTTCGTCGCACCTTCTCGATCTCCTCGATGCGGTCCTCCTCGTCCCGCGCCGGCGCCGGTCGCTTCTTCTTCTTGTCGTCCTTCTTCTTCCAGACGAAGGACGCGCCCAGGTCCCGGTCGCCGAAGGGGTTGTCGTCGTCCGTGTAGCCGACGCGCTCGTGGAGGCGGGGTTTCCTGTCCTTCTTGTGCTTCTTCTTTTTTTTTTCCTTCTTGTGGTCCGACATCTTTTGATGCGCCGGCTGGCTGCTGCGCGCGCGCGGCCGCTGCTGCGCTTTTTTGTGCTTTTGAGGAGCTCCTGTAAGGCTGCACGGTTTTTGCGCACGCGGCGCGCTGGCGCTTCTTGAGCGGTCCGGCTAGCCGCTTTTGCGTGTGGTGCGGGTGCAGCCAAACGTGGTACCCGGCTCCGCGCTAAGCATGTTTTAGTGTGATTACAGCTTGCGACCCGCACTCAGTAAAACCCGTCCCGAGTCTGCAGCTCTAGCTCGATCTCACACACAAGCCCAGCCGACTGCATCGTACAGCAATGCTGGCCCACAAGGTCGCCGTCGTGACGGGGGCAGGCAGGGGAATCGGCCTGAGCATCGCGAAGCTGCTCGCGGCGCAAGGTGCCAGCGTCGTCGTCAACGATTTGGACGCCAAGGTCGCGGAGCAAGCAGTTGAACAAGTGCGCGCGTGCGGAGGTGAGGCCGTGGCCGTGGCGGGGTCCGTGGCCGACGACGGCTTCGGCGAAAGAATAGCAGAGGAAACGCAAAAGGCCTTCGGCCGCGCGGACATCCTGGTGAACAACGCCGGCTTCCTCTGGGACGGCATGCTTCATAATATGGGAGATGACCAGTGGCAGAAAGTGTTGGACGTGCACGCGACGGCGCCGTTCCGCCTCATCCGCGCCTTCGCGCCCCTTTTAAGAGATGCGGGCAAGGCGGAAACGCTGAACGGTGAGGCCGTGCAAGACCGGTGCGTCGTGAACATAAGCTCGACGAGTGGCCTCCACGGTAATTTGGGCCAGGCCAACTACGCGATGGCCAAGGCCGGCGTGCTGGGCCTGACCAAGACCGTGGCCAGGGAGTGGGGCCCCTTCGGCGTGCGCTGCAACGCCGTGGCCTTTGGCATGGTCGACACGCGCATGACGCGGTCCTCCGAGGCGGACGACGCAACAGCGGACGACCTCCTGCCGCCGCAGGGGCTGCCGCCGGACGTGGCGGCCGCGTGGTCCTCGCCCAAAATGCTCAAACTGGCCGTCCCGCTGGCGCGGAAAGGGACGCCCGAGGAGGCCGCGGGGGCCGTGCTCATGCTCGCGTCGCCCTACGCGTCCTACGTGACCGGTACTACATTAGAGTGCACGGGGGGCATGGGCATCTGACGCCGCTGCGGAGGCGTGGGGGGCAGGCGGCTCTCGCGGACGCCGCCGGCGCGTGGTCCGTGGAGGCGATACCGCGCCTAAGCGGCGGTGGCGTGGAAGGGCGCCGTCGACGCGGCGCCAGTCTAATGTTGTGCTAGGGTACGGACCTTAGGCGGGACGGCGCCTAGAAGCAGAGCGAGTCCTGGATGATCATGGCCCGCGTGCCGTCCATGGCGACCTGGACGTTGGCCGTGTCCGTGGCGCAGGTGACGTGGTGGAATATCTTGCGGTCCGGGTCGCGGTTCTGGCGGAGGAAGTACTGGACGAAGTAGTCGACGCCGTGCTGGTACGAGTTTTGGGGGCCGGTATAGTCCCGGAAGCAGCCGTCCTGGTTGATGCCGACGTCCTTTATTTTGGCCTCGAACAAGTCGCGCTTGTTGAGGAAGAGGATGATGGGCGTCTCCGCAAACGCCGGGTTCGCGCAGATGTCCCGAAACAAATACACGGCGTCCTTCATTCTATTCGTGGTCTCGTCCTCGAACATTTTCTGGTCGTAGTCGCTTAACGAAGCCACGAAGATGATGCCCGTGACGCCCTCGAAGCAGTGGGCCCATTTTCTACATTCATTTCTTTGACCACCAACGTCGTACATCTCGTAGGGCCGGTCTTCGATCGTGTACTTCGTCGTAACAATACCGTGGGTCCGCACGCGAGCCGCCAGGATGTCTTGGTTACTGGGCACCCAGTCCTCTTTCCCAATTTCCTCTAATTTGTTGAAGAAGTAGACCACGCTCTCCACGAGTTGGACCCGCCCGCGCAGTTTCCACATGGCCTGGATCGCCGGGTCCTGCCACAACAAAGCTAGGGCTCGACCCAGTTCCTCATCAATGGGCTCGTCCACCTCCGCCGCCTTAACTAACTCCAGAGCGTCTGCGGCAACGTCTCGTCAAAATTCTCCAAATTCTCGGCCATGGTCTGCATGGCTTCTAACACGTTCTCGTGGATCACGGCCTTGATGTAGATGGCCTCCTCGGCCGTGAAGGGCGTCCCGTACAAAATCTTCATCTGCTTGAAGAGGGTCGACTTCCCGCTCTCGCCCGCGCCCAATATTTAAGTTTGATCTTCCGCTGCTCGGCGGCGCAGCTTTTCGTGAGGGAGCGCGAGAGCTGCGAACGGGGGGGCGTGTTGGTCGCGGCGGCGGCGCGCGGGGGCGGTGCGATCCGGGGCCGCGGCGGCGGCGCAATGGGGTGGTGCGACAATGGGGGGCTTTCGCGGCGCGCGCGGGCGGGAGACGCGGCGCGTACCTCGGAGTCGCTCGTGCGCCAGTCGCCGTCGCCGTCGGCCGCGGCGCTGGCCCCGCAGCCCATCTTGTGTGGGCTCTGCTAAATCGGCAGCGTGCGCGCGCGCGTGCCCGGGTTTGGCCTCGCGAGGGCTGCCCGTGGGTCGCCGCCTCCGCCGCGGTGCCTTGTTGGCCTTGCTCGGCCTCGTCACGCGCGAGTGGAAGCGCGGACAAAAAGGGCAGCGGGCAGCCTCTCTCAAATCCAGACGGTCGCGACGCCGTCTTCGCAGGTGCTCCTGTGCCTCTTGCCTCGGAGCGCTGAGGGGCGCGACCGGAAGAATGAGGTTTTGCTCGAGAGCGGGTTTTCCGCACGGGTTTCACAGCCTTATTTTACATCCGCGCAGCAGAGAGGCTTAGCGGTCGGTTGTGGGGCTCACATCACTCTAAGAACCCGCGTCGAGAGCCCACCGCTCGTGCTGCATCCATTCGCACTTCTGTCAATGGCGCGCCTGCCATCGGTTGCCACGCTCAGCCTGCTCGGCCTTGCCAACGCGCTCACGCTGCATCGCGCTGCTGCACGGCGTACCCTAGTCGTCCGAGCGAATGCCGACGCGCCGCCCGCCAACGCGCCCGACGTCGACGAGGGGATGATGGCCCTCCGCACGCCGCTGCGCATGCTGGGCCCGTACCCGGTGCTGTCGCTCCGGTTCAACGACATGGCGACCCCGGAGCAGTTCAAGGCGCAGCAACAGGAGACCGGCGAGCGCGGCGTCGCCCTGGACTTCGTCGTGGACACCGGCGCTAATGTGAATACGATCAACGCCAAGCTGGCCGCGGACCTTGGGTTGGAAGCGGTCGGTTTTGATGAAGGCGGCGTCAGCGCCACCGGCGACCTCGCGGGCGGCACGACGTTCATGCTCGGCACAGCGCAGCTCAACGACCTGCCGAGGGAGGAGCGGATCGACTTTTGTGGCGGCCTCACCGCCAGCGCCCTGCCCGTCGCCTCGCCGTCGGGCGCTGGTTTGTTGGGCGTCGGTTTCCTCTTCGCCTTCCCGGGTGGCGTCGAGTTCGATTGGGGCGACGCCGCCGCTGCGGTCAGTCCCTCGCTGACCATGTTCGGCGACTTGGTCGGCACCGAGGATTTGATGGATGTGCGAGGTCCCCGCGCGGCAGCTGGAGAGCGGGCTCGTGTGCGTGACGATGACCATTAATGGCGTCAAGATCCCCTCGTTGCTGGACACGGGCTCGCCCATCACGGTGCTCAACGCCGCGGCCGCCGAGGCGGCCGGCATTGCGATGCCGCAGCCGGAAGCCACGATAAACCCGTTCGCCAAGGCCAAGGCCGCCGTGGAGGCCGCCGCGGCGATGGCGTCTGGCGAGGTGGCGATGATGGGCGGCCCCAACGGCCCCATCACCCTGCGCAAGATCCCGGAGAAGGCGCCCATCTTCCTCGGCGCCGCTGACATCGGCGCGGGCCGGCCGTACGTCGGCGAGTTTCCTGGGCTCGCGGCGCTCGGCGGGCTGGACGCGGACTCTGGGCCGGCCGCCGTCCTGGGACGGACGTGCTGCGGCAGCGGCGGCGGCTCGTGCTGCAGGACGGCAAGGTCTACGTCTAGGCGAGACCGCCAGCCGATACCCTACTACCGGGGCGGGCCGGCCGACCTTGGTGATTGGCTCCGGCCCGACTGCACCGCGCCCATGCGAGCGGCGCTGAGTCGCGGGGGTTCCTGTGGGGACTGCTAAGCATGATGTCCCAAAGTCGACGACGGCCAAAGGCTCGATGAAGAGGGCGTCGATCAGCGACCCGGGGCTCGCCATGGCCGGGCCGCTTAACCCCCACGAGCCCCCGGCGCGGACCTCGCAGTCCAGCTTGAGGTCTTCACTAAGGTACGAGTCGGCCCGGTGGAGCATGCCCGCGCACTCGAGGAGGTAGGCGTCGCAGGTCTCGCGGCCTGTGCGATGTACGAGTGAGTCGATGTCGACGCGAAGGAGTAGACGCCGCGGCGCGCCGGCGATGGCCGGGAGCACTTGCGTGGCCGAGGCGACGGGGATGGCGACGTGCTGGCTCACACGGCCGCGCGCGCGGCGCGCTGGCACGCGACCGGGGCCCAGGGCGGAATTTTGTCGAAGATCCATTGGACCCGGTCTTCGATCAGCGCCTGGACCATGAGAGGAGGCTGGAGCGGCGCGAGCAGGGGGTCCACGACGGGCCCGGGCGGCACAAGAGCTGACCTACGCGGCTGACGGCGGGCGCCGCTTCTGCGGGGGGCACTACAAATGCCCCAAGTTCCGCAATCACGTTCAGGTCAAAGGCACGGAATCGTCCGAGTCGAGCGAATTCCCGGAGAAATTCGCGCAGTGGCTCGCGCAGAATATTAATGCCGAGGCCGCGCGGCGGAGCAACTAGGTAATAATATGTGTGAAGACTGAAATGGAATCGTGTGTGTGACCGCTTATTGTTGCTAGCCCCACTAGTACGGCCCGAGCGATCCATAAATCCGCATAGTACCCGCACGTTCAAGGTTTTGCCGCGAATCGAGTTTGCGTGCGCTGTAACTTGCAGGTCGTGCAACGGCGACGGCTGTTGTTGTGCGCATTATGACGATGGATGCCGACAACGGCCACGTGCCGGCCACAGCGACAAATGGCGCCGCCGACGAGCCGCTTGCACCGAGTGCATCGAACGCCCTCGATAGCTCACCCGCGGAACAGAAATGCACAAACCAAGGACTGATGGACGCAGACGAGCCACCACCACCACCGCCCGCACGCGCAGCCGCAAACACCGACGACGCGGACCGCCCCCTCGAGGACCATTTACGAGAATGCGTCACTCTCCTCAAGCGGCGCAAGGACGCCAGCGAACCGGCCGCCGGTTTGTTGCGCGACTTCTGCGCGGCGCACCCGCAGGAACGGAGGAAGGTCGTGGCCGCCGGCGCGATCGGACCCTTGATCGGTTTAGTCCGGTCGTCAAAAACAGGAAGCTGCAAGGGCAGCGCCGCGGGGTGCCTGGCGCAGCTCGCGTATTGTGAGGAGGGCCATCGCGCAGCGATCCTGGAGGCTGGGGGCGAGGGGCCGCTCGGGGCACTCGTCATGGATCGCAACGCGCCGGTCGAGGCCCGAGCCGCGGCCTGCGACTGCCTCGCGAATCTAGCAGCCGGGGGCGCGGACGGTGTCATTGCGGCGCGGTTGCACATGAAAGCGTTCACGGCCTTGGCGGACGACGATGACTTGGACGCCAAGGCGAGTGCCGCTCGCGCTTTGGCCAACGCCCTCCGACCCTTAGACGACGTGGAGGACGAAGTGGTAAGCTCCTCTCTCAGTAAGTGCGCGTTGGAGTTACTGGGCGCCGTTCAGGACGTCCCTCTGGAGGCTCGTCTCCCGGAGCTGCGCGCTGTGGGCCCTTGCCACCGGGAGGCCGGCGCCGCGTTGGCGCGGGCGCTGGTGCTCGGCACGGAATTGGACGAGGCCGCGGTGGCGCGCCTCGCTGCGGCGCTGGTCGCGGCCATCCATCGTGGAAGCGTCAATGCAATTGGAGCTTTGGCGAACCTCCTCGCGCGCGGCGGCCAGGCCGACGCGAGGGTCTTGCCGGCCCTCGTGGCGCGCGTCCGGGGGCGCTCGGATGACGCGTGCGTTGCCCTCGGGAACTTTGCCCTGCGCGACGCCCGCGCCGTCGTCGACGCCGGCGCCGTGCCCGCGCTCGCCGCCTGTTTAGGCGACGAGAACTTGCGACGAAGCGCGTGCGCGGCGCTGCAGAACGTGGCCGGTGCCGCCCCGAGCGCCGTCGCGCCCCACGCGGCAACACTCGCGGGCGCCCTCGGCGCCGCGCCCGGGGAGGCGGCCCGCGCCCTGCAGAACGTCGCCCTAATGCAGCCGGCGGGCGTCGCGGCGTTCGCGCCCGAGCTCGCCGCGGCCTTACACGACGCGCCTCGCGCGGCGGCCGCCGCTCTAGCGCACATCGCGGCGCGCGACCCGATGGCCGTCGCGGTGACGCCCCTCGTGGAGGCCCTCAAGAACGCGAAGAGCACGGAGGCCGCGTGCTGCGCGTTGGCGTGTGCGACACGGGACGCGCCCGGTCGGAGCGCCCTCGTCGAGGCGCGGGGCGTGCCGTTGCTCGTCGCGTTACTGGAGGACGACGACGGCGCGTGTGCGTGTGCGGCGGCGCACGTCGTGCGGAACCTCGCGGCCGACGACAAGGGGCGACGGGCTTTGTTAATCAACGGCGGCGCCGCGGCGCTGGCCGCCGCGGGCCTCGACGACGACGACGAGGCGGCGCGACTGCGCGTGGACGCCGTTGCGAACCTTTGTCTAGGTGACGCGGCGGATCGCGCCGCCGTCGTGAACGCGCGCTGCATCCGCCCGCTGGCGAAGCGGGCCCACGCTTTGAAGTGCGGGGCGGCGGCGGATGCGCTCGACCGCCTGGCGGTGGATGAGGCCTCGCTGGTCAACAAGGCCCGGGCCGCCGTGGCGCCCAAGATTGCGACCCCGCGGCGCCTGGGTCCGCGGCGCCTCGGGCCCACAAAGAAGCCCGCGCCGTACCAGTGCGTGTCGCCCGTGCAGCCCGGCGCGGACTAGTGGCACGTGGCGAATAAATTTGGTGTGTTGTGATTTTAAACTTGGTGTTTTCTTAGGGGCGCCTCCGCTCGCATAGCCGCTCGAGCGCCTCCAAATCGGGCATGGGCTGCGTATTCCGCGTCGGGAGCAGCTTCGCGACGGCCAGGGCTACAATCGGCGAGGGCCGCGCGGGCAGGGCGGACCGCAGTACGTGAGCGTCCCGCTTCGCGGCAAGCTGCGGGATCCAGGTCGCCGCGCGCCGCGCGTGCGCCGCGCTGGCACCCGACCGCTGAACAAGAGCGCACGCGAGGGCTGTGGAAGCCCCCGGCCAGAGCGCCCCGAGCTCCTTCGTGACCGCCTCGGCGGCGGGCCGGGACCCGAACAACTCCGTCTCGACCAAAGCGGGCACGACAATGTTCGCCAGCGTCGCCGGGGCGCACGTCGCGAGGAATTCTTTATTGATCTTCCGCTTCCGCTTCTTTTTGGACGAAGCAAAGGCCTTCGTGACGTCACTGGCCATATGGTGCGTGTTCTCCGTGAGCGTGACGAGGTGCTGCGACTGCGGGCGCCAGTAGCTCGCGTCGAAGAAGCGCAATAACTCGTCGGCGGCGGCGCGCAGCACTCCATCTGAAGGTATTTTTTGGTGCGTGATGCCGTGCCTGACGTCCACGAGCCACGCAGGGAGGCCGGCCTGCTCCGCGAGGAGGTTGAGCGGTTTCGCATCTCGTCCCGTCTGGCCAATGTCTAGGGCGCCGTTCACCGCTCGCGTGACGGCCGCAGCTCTCGCTAACGACGCCGTCTGCGGGTCCGAGTCATCAATGGCAACTAAAGATGTCGTCGCTTCCACAGCGTGCGGGACGTTGCCGCGCAACCGCCACGTGCGGCAGCGGGCCACCGCGCGCCGCCTCACCTCCGGGTCGCCGTACAGCCCCGCGTACACGCCTTGCCACTCGGCCCAGTCGCGCCAGGGCACGACGCGGGGCAGGGACATCTTGTAGCTCGGATCCTCTCCCTCGACGCCGTGTGCGGCGATGCAGCAGCTTAATGCAGTGCGTTGCACTCTGCACTCGGCGCGTCGCAGCAGCGCTGCGGCCTACTGCTGTGAGCACTCGTCGTGGGCGTCCTGCTGCACAATGAGCACTCGTGGGTATCGATGGACCGCCAGCTGTCGATTTTGCGAGCTATTTTGCGCATATTGCTCAGACGGTTTTTTTGCACGGGTTTATTTTTCACTATCGCACCATTCCGTGCACAGAGCCAAACGCCGGCCGGGTAGCAGCAGCCGCGCGGGCAGCCCACCGGCCCCCGCTGGACGCCGCGCGACGCAGGGCGACTGCCCGGACCACGATGCGCGCCCTCCTCCTCGCTATCACCGTATGCGCCGCGGGCCGCGCGCAGGAGGACCCGCACCTCGCGCGGCTCCAGCAGGCGGTCCTCCTGCAGAACGAGGGGCGGGTCGCGGAGGCGCTCCGGGTCTACGAGGCCGTGTTAAATGAAGCGCCCGAGCACCCGGACGCGCTTCATTTGCTGGGGTTGGCGGCTTTAGCCGCGGGCGACAACCAACGGGCCGAGGTACTGGTCCGTAGAGCCTCGGCGTTGCGGCCCAACGACCCCACGATCCTCTCGAATTTAGGCGAGGTCCTGCGGGCGTCGGGCGACCCCCACGCGGGCGTCGACGTGTTAAGGCGGGCCGTGCAGATCAACCCTAGGGACCTCGGTGGGCGGCGCAACCTGATAGCCGCGCTCTGGGACGCCCAGCTCTTCCCGGAGTTCTGCAAAGTGTCGATGGAGATGTTAGATGAGATCGGGGTCTCCCTAGATTCTCCAGAAAGGGCCGCGAATAAAGACCTCCACTTTGTGGAGAGGCGGGCCCGCTTCGACGTGGCGGACTCGGCCCAGCGCCACCGGTGCGGCGGCGCGTCGGATGAAGATGCGTTTAGGTGGTTCGAGGTGGGACTGCAAGCGTACCCCGAGGACGCGAGATTGTGGATCGGGGCCGGGGTGGCCGCCCACGGCGCTGGGATGCTGGACCTGGCGGCGGAGCGGTACGAGCGGGCCTACACGTTTGCTGCATCCGATAGTACCTTGGTCCCGGACCAGCGGCCGGCCTTTGCGCTGCAAGCTAGAGTGAATCGAGCCGCGATCGACCACGAGCGGGGTTTGTCAGAACAAGCCATCGTCGGCTACGAAAACGTTTTACAGATAGACCCGACCCACACCCAGGCCCTCAACAACCTGGGGGCGGCTTTGGTGACCGTGGGGAGGCACGACGACGCCATCACTATTTTAGAAAGGTGTCTCCTTCTCGAACCGAACCAGGTGCAAGCGCTCACGAACCTGGCCGCGCACTGGGCCAACGAGGGCGATTTAGAACGAGCCACGGCCTTGAACCGGCGGGCCATCGCGCTCTACCTCAAGCGGGACCCGAGACGGGCCGCCGGGCTGTTCGCGAGGGAAGCGTTCGCCATACGACCGATCGTGGAGGACGCCACGGCGATGTACGCGGCGCGCCTCGATTTCGCGCGGCGCGTCGCGAGCCTCGAGCATCTCCTCCATAAGAGGACTCTGGTCATCGACGATCCCGTCGTCGAAGTGGAACACGTGCACTTCTACCTACCGTACCCCGGGCTAGATGATCGACCGTTGCAAGAAGCCGTGGCGCGGTGCTATGAGCAGATGCTGCCCCACTTGAGTGGCCCGGTCGCGGGGTTGCCGGGGCCCGTGACGAACCGTCGAGCGAGGGTGGGTTTCCTCTCCAAGCTCTTCGCGGAGCACGAGCCCCACGGGCTGCTGCTGGAGGGCGTCGTGCAACATTTGCCCCGAGATCGTTTTTATGTAATAGTACTGCCGGTGGCCTCGCCGGGCCGGCCGGCGGCGTCCGAGCTTTTAAGAGCGTCCGCGGATCTGGTGGTGGAGCTCGGCCTGAACATGCGCGAGAACCGCCAGAAACTGATAGAAGCCAAGTTAGATGTTTTAGTGTTCGCGGACATGCTGAGCGAGCCCATGTCCTATTTTTTGGGCTTCACGCGCTTCGCCCCGGTCCAGGTCTGCTTCTGGGGCAACCCCGTGACGACCGGTCGAAGTTCGATAGACTACTTCGTCAGTGCGGATCGCATGGAGCACCCCCTTCGAACACTGAGTAGGGACGAGTGGTCCGAGCAAGTTGTTTTATTAGACGGCCAGGGCATCTGGTATAGAAAGCCGGAGATTCCGGTGGGCCTGCCCTATCCGTCCGGTGCGGCGCGCGTGGCGGCGCGACGGGTTCTTAATTTACCGGCGGGCGACTGGCCCCTTTTACTTTGTCCCCAGTCGGTGTTCAAATTGCACCCTCATTTTGATGGCGTGGTGCGGCGTATTTTGGAGGCGGCGCCTACTGCTAAAGTGGTCTTCACCATGGGCCGGCGGGACTCGTGGACGGCCGTTCTCAGGAAACGCTTGGAAAAAGCTCTGGGGCCGTTGCAGCACCGGTGCATTTTTGTGTCACGACAACAACCGGGCGAGGCCTACCTCAAGCTTTTAGCGGTTGCCGATATCCTCTTACATCCCTTCCCGTTCGGCGGGTCGCGCACGTCTGCCGACGGCTTGGCTCTGGGCGTGCCCGTGGTCGTGCGGCCGACGCACCAGCTGCGGTGCCGCATGGCCTACTCCTTCTACGTGAGCATGGGCTTGACGGACAAGAACTGGACGCTCGTCGCGGCCGACACAAACGAATACGTGGCCTTTGCTGCCCGCTTGGCGAACGACGCGCACCACCGCGCGCACGTGGCTTCTGCGATCGCGGCGAAGCAGCACGTCATCTGGGAGGACCGGAGCGTCGTTTTAGGCTGGGCCCGCTTCCTGGCGCGCGTCTCAGGGCAGCGGCCCGTGGCTCCAATTGATGTCGGCATGGCTGATGCTGAGGAGCGGCCCGCGGCGGCGGACGGCGGCGGCATGGTGGAAGATGTCATGGACGCGGAGGAGCGCGAGCTGCGGGCGGCGCTGGCCACGAAAGCGGGTCACGGCATGTGGCGGGCTGAGGCGCTGGCGACCGAAGCAAAGGTGCAACAGATACAGAGCAAGGCACCGCCCACGGTTTTGAAAGACAGGACGCAGCCCAAGCCGCAGGAGGCGTTGCTAGCCGCGTCGCTGTACGACGCGGGCGACATTGCCGGCGCCGCGGCGCAGCTGGAATTGCTCGTGCGGAGGTGCTACCCCGACAGTGGCGCGGACTGCCCCGACGAGGCCAAGGTGCGATCCGACCTGGGCGCCCAGTACCACCAGAGCGACCAGCTCGTTAAGGCCGAGGTCCAGCTGCGACGGGCGGTCGAGCTCGAGCCCACGAACGGCGTCGCCCTGAATAACTTGGCGGTGACCCTGAATTCGCTCGGTAAGAAAGAGGAGGCGGACCTGGTCTACGAGCAGGCCTTGGGGGCCGTCAAAGCCAGAATCCAGCCGTCCCTCACCAGCGTCGAAAGCATGGTCTGGGACAGGCTGCCCAACCACCGGGTGCCTTTCTGAGGTTCGCTCCGGCGTCTCACGCCCCTTGACGCCGTCGCCGACGCGTGACGCATCTACCCCGCGCAGGACGCCACATGCCTTCGACTCCAAGCTCCTCGGTTTCCTGGGCGACAAGGACTCCTGGGACTACGCCACGGCCCTCTTTAACTCCGCGAACCAATTAAGAGATAGAGGAGACTACGCGGGGGCGGCGCAACGGATCCGCCGGGGCCTCAAGGAGGTCATCGAGGGCGACGTTTTACTAGCCTTGGTCCGGGCTGAGAACCACCGATCACAAGACGACGCGCGCCTCGCGTTTCTTCGTAAACTGGGCATCGCGACGAACTCGCTGGCGGTCCTTGACGATTATATACGGAACGCGAGCGTGAGTTCGCCCTTATATACATCTACGGCGTTTCCGCCGCCATGGAGCTTGACCGGTGTCGACGAAGGCCCGCCATCCGACGACGAGCTGGCGCCGTTAGGAGGAGAAGCTGCGGGTTTTGATTTGATAACCCAGGTCTACGAGCCGACGGATCCGGCGCGGCGCCTGGAGCTCGCATTTTGTTTGGCGAAGAACTTGAGGAACCCGCGCATCGCCAAAATCCACGTCTTGGTCGAGTCGGCGCGCGACGGCACCTTCGCATCCAGTATAGCGTCGCTCGTCGACGCGTCGAAGCTCCACGTCCAGATCCTGGGGCGGAGGCTTCGGTTCAGCGACGCGGAGCAGTACGCGGCGTCGTCGTTGCCAAACCGAGCGGTCATCCTGTGCAATGCGGACATCTTCTTCGACGAGGACAGTTTGAGACGACTGGGCGACGCCAAGACATTAGATTTGGACCGGCGGGTCTTGGCGTTATTACGGTGGGAGTGGACCTGCGGGTTTGACATTACACGTATGGACCTGAAGACGCTAGTGGCGGCCGCCCAGGCCATGGAGGGCATGGAGGAAGTGTGCGAACGGTTGCGGCCGCGGGCGGACTCGCAGGACGCCTGGATTTTTAGAGCACCGCTACCGGCGCTTCAGACCTTCGACACGGAGCTCGGGCGACCAAGGTGCGACAACCGCCTCGCGTTCGTCCTGGGGAGCGCGGGCTACGACGTCGTGAACCCCGCGTTCGCTCTCCGACCGCGCCACGTGCAGCGCGTCTTCCTGGCCAACGGGACGGTTCCCAGTCAAGCGAAGGCGCGGTCCTACACGTCGCCGGACGAGGCCCGTGGGTCTACTAGGTACGTGCCCCTCGCGGACCAGTGGGTCTTCTAACGTGTTATTGTGTCTTCTTATTCACGCCTCGGTGTCGTTTTAATAACGCCCGGATAGCGAGGTCGACGTCGTGGCCGCGCACGGGGCCCTTGGTGGTGCGCACGTCCAACGCGCGCCCGACGTCCACCAACGACGCTTTTTTGGCGCTCCCGGCCCACAGCACCGCCGCGCAATCGGCGCACCCGTCCCGTTCTAGTACCGAGGCGCAGGCGTGGAAGGCGCCGTGTCGGCCCATGGCCACCAGTGCACTTTCATCGGCCGCCAGTTCCCGCAGCGCCTTCCGGGCCTCGGCGCCGGCCGAACCATCACTTCGGGCGCACCGCGCTAGAATAGCGATGGTCTCTGTCTTACCTACCGCGCCTCTTGTATCCCCGTCGGCGGCCATGTGCCTCAGTGCAAAAGCGCCACACGTCGCGCTCGCCTCGTTTGAAGCAAAACACGCGCAGAGCCTCGTCAACGGCTCCACGGCGTGCCCGGCCACGGCCTGCTTCTTGGACGACGCGGAACCCCAGCAGAGCGTCCCCAGCAACGCCGCGCCGGCCATGGCGTAGGGCCCGCTCTTTGTTGTAGTAGCCCCTCTTCGTAATAGAGCGCAGGCCACCTCGACGCCGCCGTTGTCGGCGATCAGCGCCTTCGTTTCGTTATTGAAGGCCATGTTCCGCAGGGCCGTGCACGCTGATCTACAACCGTCGCCCGCGTCGTGCGGACTCCGCGCTAAAGCTAGCAAAGCTTCCACCGCGCCGCTCGCCGGGAGCGTGCGTTTTCTCAGTAATGCGTTCGCCGCGAGATTCCCGAGCGCCGCCGCGGCGACGCCGCGCGTCTCGTCGCTCCCGCCGTTCCTACAGAGCTGCACGAGGGGCCCGCAGGCCCCTTGCGACGCGATGAGGTCCCGATCGTAGGCACTCCCGGCGGCCTTCATCGCGAGATCCCGCGCCGCCTCGCGTCTACTTTCGTCGGGGCCGCCCTGCAGGGCGTTCACGAGCGTCCTGACGAGGGGCGCGTCTTGGTCTCGTTTCTCGAAGAAAGCCTGGGCGTTCGCCTCGACCAACGCTTTGTAGACGCTGACGGCGGCGGCGGCCAAAGCGACCATCATGACCAGGCACCAGTACAGGGCGCCGCCCTTGGCGTAGCTGCCCAATAGGACGCCGGCTACCACCAAGGCGTAGCTGCCCTTGAGGGAGACCTCCTCGCACGTGTTCTTCGGCATCGCTGCGGGCAGGACTACTGCTCGTGGCTATTCGTCTGATTCGTAACGTTTGAGTTCCCTCGGGCTGCCCTGTCGGGGGAGCGAGGAGATGTCACGTGTGTGAGCTCCTGCTGGCTCCGCGGAGGCGAAACTGCGCGATTGGGCTGCCTTGGCTGATTTGAAACCCGTTTAGGGCAAAGTTGAAAACCCGCACGCTGCAGATTAAGCGGCTCACGGCGCGTAGTCCGTGCGTCCTGGCTTGCAGCATCTCGCAGCTCTCGTGTGCTGTTTTGAGCACAGCTTTTCGCGGTGCGACTCGTTTCAATCGCAGCCGCAGTCTCTGCTGCAAAGCTCTCAGGCTGGACGCAGCGCAGTCATGCGCCGCACCGCCCTCCTCGCATGCCTCGCCGTGACTGCCGCCAAGCTCTTGCCGCGCACGACCGCGAGCGCCACGGCGAAGGCCCCGAAGGCGTCCGCGAAGAGGGCGCCGAAAACGGCGGAGGCATCCAAGGAGCCCAAAGCCAAGCCCGCGAAGAAGCGGCGGCTCGCGGGGCCGCGGAGGCGCAGGCCCGGCCTCCTCCTTGTGGGAATCGGAGGTAATAACGGCTGCACCATGCTCGCCGGCGCCGCCGCGAACGCGCTGAAGCTGCAGTGGGAGGGCCCCAAGAAACGGTGTAGCGCGGACTGGACCGGGTGCATGACGCAGACCGCACGCATGCGAAAGCGGGGCCTGGCGGACTTCGCGGACGCGGAGCTGGGCGGGTGGGACGTGAGGCCGACGCCGATCGGCCAAGCTTTGAAACAGGCGCGCATTCTAGACTTTGATCTCGTCCGGCAGCTGGAGGACGTCTTGGATGCCGTGCCGGTCTGGCCCGGGGTCTATGATCCGAGGTTCGTGGGCGAGTCCCAACGTGAACAAGCTACCCATATCAAGCAGTTACCCGACGCGCGTAGTAAAGTTCAAGCCTTGCGAGACGACATCCGCGCCTTCCTACAAAAGGTGGACGGTCATACTACAGTAGTGTGGTCCGGTTCAGTCGAGCCGCCGTCCTTGCTCCCTGTTTTTGAGACGAGTGAAGACTTATTGAATGGACTCGAAACGCATGGCGCGGACTTCTCGCCGTCGCTGTTGTACGCCATCGCCGCCGCATTAGAAGGCTGCTCCTTCGTCAACGCCGCCTCCCAGGACACGGTGTGCCCCGGTCTGTGTGAATTGGCAGAGAAACATGGCGCCTACTGCCTCGGCACCGATTTTAAGGCAGGGCAGACCAAGTGCAAGACGGCTACTGTAGAATACTTAGAAAACCTCAACTTCAACGTCAAGGTCGTGGCGTCCTCAAACCACCTGGGAAATAATGATATGAAGAACCTAGCTCTAAGTGGAGAAACGCAGGAGAAGGCGCGGCAGGCGAAATTGCGCGTCAAGTCCCAGATTTTTTCATCTACGATAGACCACCACGTGGCCGTGCAGTACGCCCCTTTCATCGGCGACGAGAAGCGCGACTATGTAGAATACACGTCGGAAGCGTTCCTTTCTCAGTTGCACACGATGGTCACTTATACCAGATGCGCGGACAGCGTTTTATGCGCTCCTTTGTATGTGGACGTGTGCTGTTTATTAGATTACTTTGCGCGCAAGGGGACGTCGCCCGCGACCGTGGCCGAGGCGACGTCGTACCTCTTCAAGGTGCCGGAGGGGCGCAGCGGCCCCGTTGTCGGTTTTTCGGAACAATTGAGAGCGCTAGAGAACGCGTTAGATGGCCAAGAGGTGGAGGCGCACGAGGTTGTGGATGTGGGACCGCGTATCCTATGCTGCGGCCTCGCCTGTTTAGATGTTGAATTAGGTGGTGCCCAGGACGGCCCCCGGGAGGCGATCAACGCCTTTGGCGAAGCGTCATCAAGAGCGGGCGGCGCGGCGCCGCAGACGGCGTCGTGTTTAAGTGACCACGGTATTGCTACTGTCGTAGTGGTGGCTCTAGGTGACGACGCGCAGGGCGATGAATTACGCACTTTGCTCGAGGACCGCGGGTGCCATGTGGACGAGACGCTTGGGAAGGGCCGGACGGGCCTGGCGATCGTGCCCGTGTTCGTGGATGGCCGGGGGTGCTACTTCGCCGCGGGGGCAAACGCCGAGTTTAACGCGGACCAACTCGTGCAAGGTGTTGAAAGAGCGGTCAAAGCGGGGCCCGTGTCCGCGGTGCTCGTGGGCTACCCTCATTTATTACCGGCCTTGCAAGAGGGCCTCGGTGAAGCCTTCGATACGATAAGAGGTAAAACTGACGCTTTGATCGGTGTGGACCTGAACGGTGTCCAAGCGCACCATTACCTCGGCGACGGTGTGGTAGATGCCGCTCTTTACAAGGCCGACGTGGTCCACGCCAACGTGGACGAGGCCGCGACGCTATTACGGTGGCCCCTGCGCACGTACGGCGCCGCGCAGCTCGCACGGGGTCTGTGCGATGCGACGGGTGCAGCGTGTGTCCTCGTGACGGACGGCGCGAACGGGGCCGCGGCGGCGTTGTCTGCCGACACTCGCCTCGCGGCGTCGAAGCTGCCCGAGGGTTGGCCCGCCGGCGGCGTCTCCGTTGTTGCGGCGACCCCGGGGCCGCCCGGGTCTGCGCCGAACGCGAACGGCGCCGGTGACGCCTTCTTCGCGGCATTTGGTGCGACGACCGCGCTCCACGACGTTTCTCTAGACGAGGCGCTGGCCGTCGCAAGCGCGGTCGCGGGCGCGCGCGTGTTCGACCTGCCGCGGAGGCCCCTCGAGGAAGTTGTGGCTGCAATTAGAGGGGGGAGCTTAGTATCTTAGTTGTAGACGCGGCGCTTCTGGCTGATGTCCTTGCGGCAGATGGGGCACTCGCACATGCGCTTGGAGCATTCCCAGCAGGCGACGAGGTGGAAGCAGGGCATGAAGACGACGTCGCGCTCCTCCGCGAGGCAGATGCAGCACTTGCTGGCCGTGTCCCGGCGCGAGACCTCGCCCGAGACCGCCGTCGTCGCCGCCGCGAGGGCCTCCGAGAGTTCCATGATCGCCTCCCCGGGGAACTTCTCCATCCCGGGTTTGAGGTCGCGGAGAGCATCGACGACGTTGAGCTCACTTGATTCGGAAGGATCGCGGGCCGCTTGGGCCGCTTTGAGTTGGGCCTTGAGTCGCTCCTGCTCCCGCATTAAGGCCGTGCGGGCCACCTTGGAGTCCGCGAGCTTCTTCTTGAGGAGGGCCTGGAGCGGCGGCGCCGGCGGGTTCGCCGCATTCGCCGGCGTCAGGACCGCATTCCGCCACGCCGAACCCGCCGCAGCCGCTCCAGGCCCTGCCCCGCCAGGGTCGCTCCGGGCCCCCGCGACGGTCACTTCACCCTCCGATGCTGCCGCGAGCCGCGCGCGCAGCTCCGCGATGATCGAGGCCGACCGCGCCGCGGCCACGCGCGAATTCCGCGCCTCCACCTTGCAAGCCGAAAGGATCGCCGCCTCCCACCTGCGTTTCGTAATCGGTGAGCCGATCGATGCGACGGCGACGGCGTCGACGCAACGCCGTCGACAGTTAAAGAAAGAAGGACGCCGCTCACACACATACGGGACGTCGCGCAGACGATGGCCACGCCAGGGGTGGTAGGGGCCGAGGCCGCCACCGCGGCTGCAGCCGCGCTTACCGTCCAGGGCTCGTTGCCGCCCGCCTTGATCAAACTGGTCACCTTGACCTTCAGGATGCGGCCGCCGTCGTCCTGACCGTTCTGGCGCCGTCGAGCCGCACGAACACGCGGTCGCCCTCAATGCCGCCGACGTGGCCTACACGGCCATTTAGGCCTGGGTCTCCGGTAATGCCTCTTAGAATCACGCGCATGGCTGTGTCGCCTCAAGTCGAATTCGACAGCAAAATTTGCAGCTGAAAATTTGCTGCAAAATTGGCAGAGCACTGCTCGCCCTAACCACCGGCGCTAATTGCCGCCCGTGGTTGTTCGGATAGAATCCCGGCCCTCGCGTCGGCTTGGTGACTGGGGCAGCGTGAGGGAAGCGTGCGGTGCGGCGCGAAATTTTGGGGCGGCAGATCGGTCATAACGCGCCGGACTGACGTCCTCGAGCCTCAGGTCGCGCAGTTGGACCACAAGAGGTCGGGCCGCCTCGGGCCGCCGGCGCAACTCCGCGCGGGCCTCGACGAGCGCCTTGCCGCGCGCGGACGCGTCCACGTCCAAACGGTCCGCGCGCCGCTCGGCGCGCTCGGCCCGCTCGCGCAGTTCCGTGACCTGGGCCGGCTCCTGGGCCACGCGGCTCACGCCCGACGGGATGCGTGAAGCTCGCCGTGAGACGCTCTCGGTGGCGTCGCCGATCGCGTTCATCACGCCGCCGAGGAAGCCGCCGAGGCCGTCGCTCTCGCCGCGTGTCCAGCCAGCGTTGCCGCCCTCCTTTCGCACATTTACCACTTTGACCTTGACGACGCGTTCGCCGCCTTCAGGGGTCGTACCGTCGAGCCTTACAAACACTCGCTCGCCTTCAAACCCACCGACCTGCACGCTCTGGCCATTGAGGGACGAGGCGCCGCTGAGGCCCAGGAGTTCTACTCTCATCGTCAACCACGTCGTCGAGGGTGTCTTTGTGACGCGTGCCGATGCTTACCCGTGCCAAGGAGCGACCGAGCCCGAGCAAAACCCGATTTCACGGCAAAACCCGTGCGCTACGCCAGCAAAAGACAAGGCGCTCGCATGCGCAGCACTGCAAGCACACAGCAACTGGGACGCGTAAACGTAATCATATATATTATCGCGCTTGAGCGCTGCAGCAAACCAGTGAGTCGTCTAAGCCAATAGCGGCTCCGGCAGGCGACCACAAGGCCAGTGAGTCGTCTAAGCCAATAGCGGCTCCGGCAGGCGACCACAAGGACACCAAATGCGTCGACTCGCTTTGCTCGTAGCCAGCGCCGCTGCCCTCGAGAGATGGTTTGACATCTGCCCCGACTCGGAGGCCATGGTGCACGCCTGGGCGCGCACGACCGTCAAGTTCGACGCGCCGTGCGCTACGGTCAAGGACGAGATGCTGGCGCGCCTTGCGGGCAAGAACTGGACCGACCCGCACAATTCCGGCACGTACGCGTTGACGTTCCTGTCGCCCTTCTCCGTCGCCGCGGCGCGCACGACGGGCGACGGCAAGTACACGGACCGATTGGCCTTCGCGTTTGAGGAGGCAGGCGAGGCGTGCGAATTACAGGGCTGCTCCACGTCGCAGGTGGCCCGCTGTGTCCAGTTGTTTCGACGCTGTTTCCCCCGAGAGAGACCCTTCTTACCGGTTTCGTCCGCAGGTCACGTCGGTTATTGATATGTCGACGAACTACTGCAATCTCTACAATTTATATTGCGGGTCCAACGTGGGCTGCCCCGTGGCCGTGACGGACTTGAAAGCGATTCCGCTCGACAAGAAGACGTCGCTCGGCGCCGGCAGCAACAAGTTCAAATGCAACACCGGCCCGAAGCGGGAGTTGTAGATAGATAGAGAGGCTAAGGGAAGCACATTCAGGAGAATGCACATCGAATTTAGTGTAAATTGTGATAAGTACTTAATATAACGCCCCCACGCCGGTCGGCGTCCGGTCCTCGACGGTCTTGACGCCCTCCGGGTTGAGTTTGCAGATCGCGAGGTTCAGGACAGTGGCGTAGGCGAGCCACGCCGCGTACGGCACCAATAGACGAGCGTCCTTCTTGAACGCGGGCCAGACCGCTGCCAGAGAACCCAGCAGCGCGAAGTTGAGCGCCGCCGCTAATTTAAGTTTCTTGAGACCAAAAAACAAAGGCGCCCACAGCAGGTTGCCGGCGTAGTGCGCGACGGCCAGCGCGGGGAGCCCGGCCTTCGTGACTGCAGCTCTGTGGGCCACTACCCCGATGAGGCCGTAGAGTACGGTCCAGACCGGCGCGAAGACCTTGTTCGGCGGCGTCCACGAGGGCAGCTTCAGCACCGTCGGGTCCGAGTACCAGCTCTTCGTCGCTTTCACGACGATCGGCGTGCCCGTGACGCCGCCCAGAATGGAGCCCGCGACCCAGACCGGCAGCGGCGCGACGGCCGCGACGGCTTTAACTGCGGCAGCCCGCGGCGCCTTCGTTTGCCGCGGCGCCTGCAAGGCGTGGGCCGTTGTGGCGAGGATGAGGGCCTTGTACATCTCACTTGGATCCAGTAAACCAAGTGCCTTTGAGGCACGGTCGTAGCAAAATTTAGGGGCAGCAGGCTGGACGCGCGAGCTGGCCAGGTCTACGCTGTGTTTCCGTCGTGCAAATCCAAGCACGACGCGAGGAAAGGCGTATCGTGTTATTTTGGCGGTTCCAAAACCCGCACGATCTTATAAGTTCGAACAGTGCGCAGTGCCAACGGAAGGGGTACTGCAACAGAAAAACAAGTGCAAGATCCTACTCCACCCCCAGCCCGCCGTCCCGCCGCCACCCGAGCCCCACCGCGTGCGATACCACGGCCGCCGCGCGTGACGCGTCCCAGAAGTCCTCGGCGTTAAAGCCCGGCTGCGTGGGCCCGATGCGTCGCAGGCGCCAGCCCCAGTCGCCTTTCCGCACGACGTGCCACCGTAAGCCTTGCATCGCGAGCACCGCCGTCGTCTCCCGGTTCCAGGTGACCCTGTGGCGGGGGTCAGTCATAAAAACGGTGCCGCCGTGCCGGAGCCCTTGACTCTCGAACGCAAAACTAGCGTAGTTGCGCTCATTCTCGCCGTAGAAGGTCCAGGGCCATCTTTCTAATTCCTGCGCCGCAATCTCGTCCCTCATTGCATCGCGGAGCGAGCCGCCGTGCGACTCGCGCCACGTCAATCTTCTGCAAGTCTCGTGTGGCGCAAGGTCGTGGGACCGCGGCGGCGATAGCGCGACGCGCACGAAGGAGGGCGGCGGCGGCGTGTCAGAGGACGAGCGCAGCGCCCGGTCCGCGAGCGCCAGTGCGTTGCTGCGTGCGAAGACGCCCCAGAACGGCGTCCGCCTATTGGCGAAGTCGGGCTTGCCCCGCCACAGCTGCGCACAGAGCGCCCGCCAGTGGGCCTCGCCGGCGACGTCATGCAAGTGGCGCTTTGACAGTAAGCGGACGACGCGCAGCTCTGCTGGTCCCGCGAAGGGCGTGACCACGTCCCGCTCGACGCCGGGCGGGAGCAACCGGAGGATCGACGGCGCGCGGCGCCGCGGGGACCAGTCGCAGCCGCTGTTAGTGGTCATGTTGGTGCTGGGCACCGCGGGAGTGGCGTGGGAGACGGCTGCCCCGCGCGCGGGCGCGAGCTCTGAGCTGGGCGGGGAGTAGTACGGCGGTCACGCACAGCTGTGCGAAGTCCGGGCCGCACGAGAGCGTGGCAAGCTTCCCCCGGCAAGCAGAGCACCCCGTCCCTTCAGAGAGCAAATTTGCAAGGGCCGACCTTGAGGGGGGGACGCGCGCGAGGGGCCTCCCGGACGACTAGCCACCGGTCCACTCGAGGCCCCGTCCGTTTTTGCACGCAAGCCCCCGCACCCCCGACGCGACCCACACACAAGGGACTTAGCCGCCGCGCCGCACAGCATGCATATGTGCAACGCGCGCGTCCTCCGCCGCGGTTTCGAGCCCGAGGCTCGCCGCCGGCCGCCCCAGGCGGGGCCGCGGCCGCCACCTGGGGTGGACTGGGGGCCTCTCCTCCTCCGACACCTTCGGCGCCAGGAGGCGCGAGGCCGCCAGCGCCCTTACTGTAGATTTGCGCGACATCAGGGTCCGCTTGTACGTCGTATCCACCACAAGGTACGGCTGCGGTGCCACGTCGTCGTCCGTGCCGACCGCGCGCGCCGTCACGACGAGCGAAGACGCCTCCCTTATACCGGCGTCGTGGAGCGTGGACCAGTCGTTTAGAGGTTGACCATTTAAGAACACGGCGTACTTGTAGAGTTTTTTGGTCATGCCACTCGTAATCTTCTTCGCTAGAATTTCCTTGACGTCTCCGACCTGATCTAAAGGAGACAGCTTCAGAGGCAGCATGCCGCCGGACGGCACGCCGCAGGCCACTCGTATCGAAGAAGCTTTCAGTGCTCTAGCTCGCTTCACATTTCGTGCGTACGCGACCCGGGCCCACTTCTTGAAGGTCTGGCACCGCACCCACAGCTTCTCCACCTTCCGGCCCAGCGCGAGGCGCGCCTGGCCCGCGCTCACGTCCCACACCAGTAACGTTTCGGTCAAGGCCGCGCGGAACAGCCTTGGCTTCAGAAACGCGGGATTCCGGACTCGCATGCCCGGCGGCAACACGACACCGGGCGCGACCGCATACCCGCCCCGCTCCAACAAACGCGGGAAGTGCAGCGTGAGGGCCATCGGACGACTAGTCGATGGCCAACTCGTGATGCCTCCTATTTCCGCTGCCGAGACGCGTCGCGGGTCGCGGCGGCGGCGTCGCGCGCTGCCTACGTCCGCGGTGCGCGTCTGCGGCAGCCCCAGGTGCTCCGGATGCAGCGCCCCCAGCGCCGGCCTCGGGACCGCGAGGCTCCGCGTGGGTTTATGGTCGACGCGACGCCCCGGGCCTGCTTCCGGAGGCGTCGAAGACGAGTGGGGGGTCCTGAATTTTCGGCGTCAAAGGTCGGGTTTATCGCCATCTTGCATCAAAAAACTGAGCAGTAAAGGCTGGTGCGGGAGCCGTCCAGTAGGTGAGAAGACGTGCGTACGCGTCCTCTTAACTGCCGCGAAGCGCCCTGCGAAGCCATGGCTACCGTGGCCACCGCACGCCGCGTCCTCGCGACGACCGCCCGACGCGCCGCGCCGCGGACCTTCGCCAGCGATGCCTACCTTGGCGCCGAGCTCGAGACCTCGACGCTGCCGAACGGCGTCGTGGTCACGACCACGGCGCCCGGCGTGCCCTTGACTTGCGTGGGTATTACCGTCGGCCGAGGCGCGGCCCACGGCCCGCGCGGCGCTGCGCTGGCCGCCTCGCTGAACGCCTTCAAGACGGCGCGGGGCCGCACGGACTTGCGCATCCAACGGGACCTGGAGGTGGCCGGCTCCGCGCCCTACTCCATCTTCGACGCCCACCGGACCGTCACCGTCTGCACCCAAAACGTGGTGACAAGGGCCGCGCCGTGCGTCGCCGACGCGTTCGGCGCCGCCGTCTTGGCGGCGGGTATCGGGAGGGACGCCCTGACGGCGTGGGAGTTCGAGGAGACCAAGGCGTCGCCGTTCGCGCTGAACGCCTTGGAGCGCCACGCCTCGTTGGAGGACCAGGTCGCGAGCGCCGCGTACGGCAAGGCCTACCAGGCCCTCGGGAGCGCCGCCGACCTCCAGGCGCTGTCGTCCACAGACGTCGACGCGTGGCTTGCCGAGGACGCGCCGATCACGGCCGTCGGTTTGGGCATGGAGCACGCGTCCATGGTGTCCCTCGCGCAAAACATGCTCGGGGACCTGGCCGCGCGGCCTATTACTACGAACAAGTACCCCGCGTTCCAGGCGGGCGGCGTGGTCGCTATTTCCGGCGGGGCCGGGTGCGCCATTGCCGTGCCCGCGCCGGCCGATGTCGCACTGGCGCACGTCTTGGCCACGGCGGTCGGGGGGTCCGTCTCCCAGGGGCTCGTTGTGGTCTCGGGCGCGGACAAGGAGGCGTGCACAGTTCAATTACAAGCTCTTGGGGACGTCGCCGCGGCCAAGGCCGCCGCGGCCAGCGCGCTGCTTGAATTGGCGCCGGAGGACCTCGCGGCGCTGGTCGCGGGCGGGCAGGACCCGAGCGCGCTCTACGCCGCCATCCTGGCCCTTGAGGACGCGGCCGTATCAAAGGCGCACGCCGCGGCGACGGCCCAGGCGCCCGCGGCCGCGATCGCGACCTAGGCTCCCTATCCCCCGTTAATAGCCACATTTAGACAGTACCATACGACTCGGATTAACAACTTAACAACCCCTGGCGCCATCGATGCGGCAAAATCCTAGAGCAAAATCCACGGAGGTGATTAGTCGTCCTTCTCGCTACCGAGGAGGTGGTCGTGGTGCCTGGGCTCGCCCACGCGCCAGACCGGCCACACGGCATCGAAGACCGTCTCCAGCACGTGCTCCGCCGGCGGGTCCAACAAGGGCATGAGCGGTATCAAGCCCAATCCGATCGCCGACGGCCCACACTTAACGACGCGCGGCATACTTGCAAACACCTCCTTCGAGAAGAGGTTGTGCGCCTGATGGACCGCGGAGTGGATGATGACGAAGGGCAGCCCGAGCGACACGACGCCGTGGAAGACGAGCTTGTACGCGCCCGTGGCCACCAGGACTTCGGTCGGGTGCCCCGCGATTTGTTTCCTTTGCACGTCGCAGACCGCGTCGTACAGGACGTAGGCGCCGGCGATGCCGTACGTGGCATTGACCATCCACGGTTTTAAAACAGGCCTCATAGACTCGCCCACGTCCGAACTATAGGCCACGTAGCGCGCGCCGTCGGCGAGGGCCGCCTTGGCCGCGGCGCCCTTGGCGCCGGCGGCGGCCGCGCCCTTGGCGGCTGTTAATTTTGCACCTGTTGCAATAGCACCTTTCGCTTTGAGCATCACTAACTTCAACCGGGCTAAGGACGCCGTGTAGCCCAGGTAGCGCTCAAGGCCCTCCTCGCGGTCCTCGACTTCTGGCTCGGGTTCCTTCGCGGGCTCGCAGCGCGCCGGGCGGCCGCCGCTCGCGGCGTACTCCAACGAGCCGCCCAGTAATACTGCGGAGGCGCCCGTCGCGAGGCGCCGTCCATAGCCGGCGAGCATGATGCTACAGCTCCTGAAACTGAAGCGGTGCTAACCAATGGCCGTTCGTGGCAGCAAGACGTACTGGCCAGAAATATGGGCAGTGTCACGGTGCCACTGGTTTTGCAGCTCTCCGGTGCCGCCGTGACGTCGCACGCAAGCTGTGCGGGCGAGTTTTAAGCGCTTTTATTGCTATACGGGTTTCTATGCGCTATCCGGTGGGGCAGCCGGAAAGGACGCACACGGCCGCCTGCCAGGTTTTCACGGCGCCACAGTTTCGCGGAGAGGCCTCCTGGTCCGGCCTGAGCGCCCGGGCAGCCTGGACGAAAGGAGCAGGCACCTAGCTACCTACTGGTCCGCCCCGCGGCATCTGATCGTCTGTGTGGCTGCCCGCGGAGTCGTCGGGCGCGCCAGTCGATCAAGGACGCCGTCGACGCGACACGCCAGCAAACATGTGGCGCACCATCGCGCTGGTCGCCGCGCTCGCGAGGGCCCAGTGCCCCGACCGCTGCAACCGGAAGGGCCTCTGCGGTCCGAACGGATTGTGCGAGTGCTTCGCCGGTTATACGGGACTCAGTTGCCAACATAGATCCTGCGTCGCGGCCACGGCCTGGTCCGACGTGCCCAGTGCCACGGACACGGCCCACGCCCCCTTGGAATGCTCCAACCGGGGCTACTGCGATCGACAGACCGGCTACTGCGTTTGTGATTCTCTGTTCGAAGGATTTTCGTGTGAGAAGTTCAAGTGCCCCACGTCCGGCGCTGATAGATGGCACTTCGATGAATTCGGAGAAAAAACGGAGTGCTCGGGGCATGGAGTGTGCACGTCCATGAGAGAAGCTGCGCGAAGTTTCGACGGGTTTCACTTGAACCGATCCAGTCATCGCGATGGTTCAATAGGCGTCGCGTACGACGCGTGGGACGCGGATAAGATCCGGGGCTGCATTTGTGATCCCGGGTATGAGGGCTATGATTGTTCCCTGGTCAAATGTGACGTTGGAGATGATCGGAGAACGGTGGGCGGCCAGGATGAGGTGGCCCACTTGTTCTGTCGGTGTGCCGCGCCTTGTAATGGTACATTGACGATGCACTTAGGGGGCGAGCAGCTCCACCCTTTGTTAGAGCCGACGGACACGCCTTCGACACTCCAAGGGCGCTTGGGTGCTCTACGAGCGTTGACAGGTTTAGGTGGCGCCGCGTTCCCCGAGCCCATCAAGGTTCGAAGTTCGACGGACACGCTATGCTCGGCGGAAGGCACGCTTACCTCAATAGCATTCTTAAGGGATTCTGGAGACGTGCCCCCTCTTTGGGTCGACGCCAGTGAATTACAGTCTCCATCGCTTGAAGTGTACATGGAGACCAACCAGACGTTGGAATGTAGTTGCACGGCCTGTAGTGGGAGCTTCGCGCTAGTGTACGATGGACGAGTCACCCACGCTCTCACCCACGACACGTCAGCAGCAGCGGTCCAGCACTCTTTACTATCCCTGCCCTCGCTGAATGCGGGCGACGTGCGCGTGGAGACCAAACACTCGGGTGGTGGCGGCCTCTGTGGTGGAGACGACCTCGTAATACAGTTCACCACGCCGTTGGGCAACCAGCCGGTTCTCCAAGTGATCTCCAGTCTCTTACAGAACGGAGAGCCGATTGAACCTATCGAAGTGCACCACACGACCGGATTGAGAGAGCGCTTGGAGTGCAACGGCATTGGCTTTTGCGACAAAGCGGGAAATATTACTATTGATTTTGAAGAGACCGCAGCAGCACCCACGAACGGCACGTGCGCCTGTGATGAAGGGTTTGAAGCCGACGGCGACTTCGGGTCGTGTGGCCGGCCCGAATTTAACACGTCCGCGTGGACCGGGCTGCAGCGGTGTCCCGGGTATGTTACGAAAGATACGGCCTTGGACCCCGTGGACGTGCTCAATTTCAGGTGGGTCTACGTGGCTGATAATTCTAATAGTACGGCGGTGGAGATCCTGGATATGCGAAGAGCCGCGGGAGCGAACATTACCGAAGAATTCATACTCCCAGGTCAGTGACTCAGCGTATGTTGAAGCTGTTTCAATTTGAATGACGGGCTCTATGCACGCCATCGAGGCGTCACGGCCTCGCGTCGATGGCGTGGAGGGCGACGCCGGTCTCTCGCTCGTCTCGAGGCGCGCGCGGCTCACCGGTCTTCATCAACACAGGCATGTACACCAATGGCCCTTTGGAACCGCCGGAGGAGTGCGGCGACTGTCCGCAGCAAAAGCAGCTCTGGAACCTCACGAATAGTTCCGCTGGGGGTGTGGCTTTGGATCTTCAATGGCGGGAAATCTACTACGTGGATAGGACCATACGAGGGGTGCGCGTCGCTTCACTCAAAAATCAAACGGCGCAAATCGAAGCGGGCATGTGGACCGAGTACCGGGAGAAGGTGAATCAATCTCGCGTTTTTCACGACTCGGATTCCATTGTACTGTTCAACCGGTCGCGGACCATTGAAGGGCTGGCGTTGAATCTGATTCCCGGCGAACGGGGGTTGTACTACGCGGACCCGCGCGGCAACTTGCCCGGCGAAATTCACTATGTGAATTTAGAACCCTCTATTGCACATCACGGCCCTCAACTTGTTGATAGAACACAAGAGACGAACCTGACGTCTACGATAACGAAGCAAGGCATTTCCTTAATAAACCCCCACTCCGTGGCGCTCGACCTCATCAACCGGAAGCTGTACTGGACCGACAGCGGCGAACGGAACGCGTCTAACGCGGACGGCAAAGTTTATAGAGCGAACCTCGACGGCACGGACGCCGTCTGCGTCTTAGACAAGGGTCTCTACGACCCCACTGGCTTGGTCCTGGACCTGCGAAACTACTCCATGGTCGTCCTCGATCAATCAGGCGAAGGCAATAATAACGGCGCAATCATAAAGGCCAACATGGGCTACGAGACGGACATTAGAGAAGCAGCAAAAGCCGCGGGCGTCTCCAATGACGTCTACGACTGGTACCGCAATAAGACATGGGTCCAGAAGATCGCTACCTACTACGACGCCTCGGCCCTGGGCGGAAATAGAGAAGAACGCATCAAACAGCCTTATGGGATTGTGCACGACGTCATCAACGACATGTTGTACTGGACCGATAGTGGCACCGGCCACGTGGTTCGTTCGGACGTGAATGGAAGTCTAGGAAACGCGTTCAAGCCCACGGCGTTTATGCGGCAAGGAGCGCCCATGGGCATTGCGCTAGATAATGGCCTCGGGCCCGTGGAGACCAAAGACGTCTTCGAGTGCTGGGGCCACGGCTACTGCGGGGGGGCTGAAACGAGCCACACGTGTATTTGTGATGCGGGGTGGTACGGCAACTGCAACGTATCGACCTGTCCCCAGGGGCCGGCGTGGTTCGACCAGGCGGACGGAGTTAGAAGCGCCCACCGCTTGGCGGAGTGCTCGAACGCCGGCTCGTGCGACCATGCGACGGGGTTATGTAGGTGCGCCGTAGGTTTCGAGGGCGGCGCTTGTGAAAGACTAAGCTGCCCCATCGGTCCGAACGGCGAGAGCTGCTCCGGGCACGGCGAATGTTTGACTTTAAGGCAATTAGCGGCCGACGCCACGTACAACGGCGAGCCCATAAGCATCGCCTACGGGAGCGGGCTATCCGAGAACTCCACGGCGTGGGACGCGGACTTTATCCAGCACTGCAAGTGTACGGCAACGGGTTTCGGGAACAACTCGTGGTATAATTTGTCCGCGTGGACCGGCTACGACTGTTCTAGGAGAGTGTGCCCTACCGGCGACTACCCTTTTAGAAATGACGGCAAACACTTCGAGAAACAATATGTAGAGTGCAAGGCGACACGTGGCAGCTTATCACTGAGCTTCCGCGGGGCCGCGACGCAGCCCATTGCGTACGACGCGTCCGCGCAAGCCGTCAAGCAAGCTTTAGAAGCCTTGCCCACAATCGGCTCCGTCTCTGTTTCGGGTGACCTTTTCTGCGTGCCGCCTTGTGCGAGCTGCGCCGGCCCGGGCTCCTGCGCAACTTGTTCCGAACCAGATAACGCCTGCGACCGGGCCTGCGACGTGCACGGCGACGTCCTAAACGTGGGCAACATGACGGTGGAGTTCACGTCCGAGCTCGGCGACGTGCCGCCCCTGCGCGCGGACGCGTCACAACTCGCGGGGACCGTTTTCGTGGGCGAGGCCGTGTCGGGCTCGAAGGAGGACGTCGTCTGCTCGCACCGGGGCACCTGCGACGAGACCACGGGCGCCTGCGAGTGCCTGGCGCCCTACACGTCCTCGGACGCGAACAACTCGTTCGGGCTGCGGGGGGACTGCGGCTTCATGCAGTACGGGGGGTGGCCGCGGTAAGGTTGCTTGTATACCCGGTGCTTACTCGACGGGCTAATCATTATCCATAACTTTTGCCCCACGAACTCCGAACCTACCGGATGCAGACCTCCGGGGCCCGCCCGGCCGGGGCGCGCCAGGCGTGAATGAGGGCGCGGGCGCGCTTCGAGGCCGCGCCCTTCTCGCTCAACATGCCTCGGTGCTGCGCCGCGATGTCAAATCGACCGGCACAGCGTTACGGCGCGTCGCAAACTCCAGGTCCTTGGTCAGACCGACGAGCGCCGTGACGTTGTGGACCTGGGACGCGGCGTCGAGTACGACCCGGAAGTCCTCGACGGACCAGCCCAAGGCCCGCATGACAAGCGTCGACGAGTCCTTGGCCACCTGCTTCAGCGCACTCAGATCGACGGAGGCGCTTGCGCCGGCGTCGCTGAGCGCCCTCGATAAGGCGTGCGCGAGGCAGCCGGCGACGACGCAGGCCTCGTTCGAGCCGGACGTGGCGGCGTCGAAGGGCCGGGCCTCGCCGACGAGCGCGGGCCACAGCTCGAGCGAGGCGCGGGCGCGGGCCTTGCCCTGACGCGCGCGGCCCGGCCTGTGCAACGCGCGCCACTTTGCCAGGGGCCGGAGGGCCGCCCGCCGCCGCGCCACCGTGTCAAGAATGTCGCGCCGCCGCTTCTTCGAAGCCGCGTCGCGCTCGTCGTGTCGCCGCTTCGCCGTGACCACTTCGTCCTCCGCCGCGCCCAGGCGCGCCCAGGCATCGTGCTGGCAGGCGCCGAACGCCAATTCCAGGGCGAACGGATCGCCCCATGCATTGACAATGCCGAGGCCGGGCAGGATCCGCCCAGGCCCTGTACCGTTAACACGGGCCTCGTCGCGTCGCCGCCCCGCCGCGACCGCGGCTTCGTGATTTGCGTCGAAACCGAGGTGCTTCCACAGCCGCTCCTTTATTTCTTGCACCTTGCCCCCCGTCTCTATGCCGCCGCGGCACCCGCAGGCCGCCTCCAACTCCCGGTAGTTCGCTTTTTCGAGGTCTTCCTTCGTCAACTTCGTGGCCGGGTCCGACCAGTGGGCAAACGTCAGCTCGCGGACCGCCTCGCTGTCCGACTCGCGCACGCGCCGCATGCGGCTGACGGGCACGCAACTCTCGAACGCGCCGTCCGAATAAATCAAGTCGAAGCCGTCGACGCCGCTCCGCTTCCAGAGGAGCGCTTTGTGTTCCACGCCCCTGCCCTCGTAATTGGCCATCACAAACCCGCCCTGGAAGAAGAGCTTCGAGGTCCGCGCGGCCCGCTGCCGCAGCCGCGCGGTCGGCAGGTTCTTCTCCTCCGCCCCGGCGTCGTAGTCCACGTCGTACGCGTCGCCGCCGCACACGCGCGTAACGGTCGCCGGGAACCAGACGCCCCCGTTCTCCCAGTTGCCATCCACGCGGTCGCCCGTTTTCAAATCCGTCAGCGTCCCCGCACCATCCAAGTAGTCCACGACCACATCGAGGCCCATGGGATCGTCGTCGCCAGGCCCGGAGTCTTCCTCTGCGGCGGCATCTTCCGCTGCGGCTTCCAAGGCCTCGCCGACGGCCAGCGTCTCCAAGAGATCTTCGTCCTTCGAGCGGCTCCGCGTCTCTACGGCCTCCTTCACGCGCTCCTCGAACTCCTTCGACATACGGTTCAGGTTTCCGGCCCAGTGGCGCCAGCAGCGCGCGACTAACTTGTGCTTCACGCGGCGGTAGTCTTCCAGTGCCATGAGGAGCACGTCGGCGTCCGAGCACCCGTGCAGCCCCGGTAGAGTGAAGACCACGAGGCCGCCCTCCACCTTCAAGTCCGCGTACTCCGGCCGCACGCGGTGCGGCGGCTCGCGCCGTCGGAACGCAGTCACGTTCCCGTCCGGGAAGCACTTCATGGGCGCTTTGGCCTCATCGTCGGTCAACGCCCAGTACGTGTTCTCGACGTCGCGCGCCGAGTTGATGAAGGCCTCGGCATCGGCCTGGAAGCGGTCGTAGCGGTACGCGTCGTGCACGTCCTCCTCAGCGACGTCGTCTGGCAGGCCGTGCGGCTCGCCGTGGTTCCAGTCCACCGGACACTACGGTAATTCAATAGTTCTGTCACCGAGGCCGGCGAGCGGCCACGTCCAGGTCTGGCGATTGTCCGTGGAACCCTCCAGTCCCTCCGGCCACAAGTCGAGGCAGCCCTCCTTCCGCAAATAATCCGACACCACGATCCACATGCCGCGCGCCCTCTGGTCGCGGCCCGAGTTCACGAGGCTCGAGGCGCACTTTAAAGCGTTCCCCTCCGGGATCGCGTACTTGAGCTTGGGATGGCTCTGGGCCAGCCCAATCAAGTAGTGGGCCAGCGCGATCGTCGCCGTGTCGCCCGTGAACTTCTTCCGGTGCCACTTGACCTCTACGTACATCGGCCGGCCGTCGTAGAGCGACGCCAAAGACATCATAACAATGGTGTGCTGGGGCCCAGCAAAGTCGGCCGGTGCCAGGGCGTGACCGTCGATGCGGAGGAGCACGGCGCGCGACACCGTCGGACCCAAGCACCAGGGGCCCGGTCCCGCGAACCACTCCTCCCCGTTCGGGTCCGGCTTGGTGCGTGGCCCAACAGATGCGAGTCGGCCGGGAAAGATCTGGTCCTCGGGTCGCATGTTGTTGCGGCACGTCATCGCGAGGCGATGCCAGCACGACGTGCGGCTCCACCACGCCGGCCGCGCGGCGTGGTTCGTGGTGTAGGCCGCGAATCCGGGCTTATCCGCGAGGTACGTGACCTTGAACGCGTCGACGCTGGTGTGGAAGTGCTGGCGCGCCGCGGAGGCTTTCGGGAGGCCGAGCAGGTCCGCCACGCGCTCCATATCGATGGTCCGGTTCACGGTCGGCCAGGCATCTCTATTGTCGAAGGTACCGAGGCCGAGCGCCCCGAGCCGCCCCGCGACGCCGCCCGAGCCCGCGAGCCGTTGCCGCACCACCACATGTCCTCCATCCAGCCGTACCACCTTTCGAACTCGCATATGATGCCGTGGCGTTCTAACAACCACTACAGCTCGCAACAACATACGAGCGGCCGGACTTGCGGGTTGAAAAGCCCTACATATTGTAAAGCGAAGAGCTCGCCGATGTAGCCGCACGTGTACATCTCCGATCTAGTGCCGTTGGACGCGCCGACCCGGCGCCCAACCTTTGCATTCCTATATATCTGGACGTAATAAGCTTCGAGCCTCGCCTCTGGGCCACCTGGGGCACCCCCGCTTTTGTAGTTCGGGTCGTATTTGCCCGTTTGCTCGACCTTTTGCTTCTCAGAATGTCGGAGGGTTGATGGGTTGCTAAATCCCTTCGACGTGCTCTTCCTCGCCGGCGCGGTGGCGCCGAGCGCCCGCCTCAATAGCTCTACGGACGTAGTATAGAGCGTCGGGGCCTTCGTGTGCCAGTAAGCAAATTGTCCCCCTCGGCCCCACGGAGTCTCGGACTTGTTCCAGTCCGGTCCCAGCTTCGCCGCATGAGCGGCCTGTCGAGAAGCCGGTGTGCTGTCGAACGCCCGGGCCGCCGTCTGCACGTTCAGGTCCGGATGAGCAGCCCACCACTCGGCCGTGCCCTCCGCTGCGCCCCCGAACAGCCGCAGCACCAGGGTCACGTTCTTCCCCTTCTCGAGGCAGTCCACGACCAGCGAGGCGTCGTCCAGTTGGACACTCTTGCAAATCAGGCGCTGCGCGTCGCGCGGGACGCCCTCCTGGGCCTCGATCTTGCCCTTGACGTCGTAAATGGTCGTACAGTTCTGGACTTCCAAAGTGACCGTCTTGCCCGTGAGGTGCTTGAGGAAGACTTGGACCACGGGCTTCGGCGCGTCGACGCCCGTATCGTTGCCGCACACGTCCACCCCGACGGCGTCCGCGTCGGCTTCACTTTTGGAGGGCGTCCCGGGCGGGGCGTCGGCCGGTCCACGCGACCCGACGCGCGACCCCGAGCCCTCGCGCCGCGCTCTTTCCGCGCTAATAACGCGTCCCGACGCGGCGGCCTCGTCGCCGACGACGGCGCGCCCGGCGCCCGCGAGAACACCTTCTAAATCGGACCCGAACTTGCGCACCGCGTCCCCGTCTCTAACACCTGAACCGGGCCCGCACTCGCGCAGCGCGGCCGCCATCACGCCCCGCTCCAACTCCTTTCTAAGTCGCCCCGTGACGTCGTCGCCGCGCTTGGCCTCGCCGGTCGCTACGGTCAGGCACACGATGTCGTCGGCGGTCATGTCGTAGTCCAAGCGCGTCAGGCCGTCGTAGAGGTACGCGCCCTTGCAGAACAGGAGCTGGTCCTCCGGGAGCTCGTTTGTCTTGTCCAGGATCTTGATCTTGATGTCCTGGAAAGTGTCGGACGCGCGCGCGTCGAACGTGATCTTGTGGCCCGCCGGCATGACGACGACGCACTGCATCGGGTCGTTGGCCTCCGCCGGCGCGCGCGTGCCGCCGCCGACGAACTCCACCAAGGCCGTGAGTCTCTGCTCGTCGAGGCACTGCTCGTTCTTCTTCGAAACGGCATATCCCTCTTCTAGCGCCTCCGCGCATTTTAGCCCAGTGGAGAGGGTTTTCTCCACTTCGCGGCACCTTTCGGCGCTCCAGTCACACGCATGGACTGCGAGCTCACAAGCTTGATCAACTAGATCGACTTTAAGAACAAGCATGGCGCGCAGCGACGCGTCCTTGGGAGACTCCTTCAACGCGAGCACCGCCTGTTTGTGCACGAAGTCGAGATTGATGGCGACGCTGTTGGCGCACTCGGCGGCGCACGTATAGTCTTCGGCAGCGTCCGCGGCGACCGCGTCGCTCGTGCAAACGAAGCGCCGATCGAAATGCTCCGAGAACCGCTTCTTTGAGAAGGACATGGAATACGGCGCCATGGCGCCGCCCGGCTCTTCGGCCGTCGACCACGGACGCTGGGGCGGGTAGACCATGCTGATCACGCCTCCCAAACACTGCTGCTGCGGCGGGTTGAGGGCGAGGGCGACGCACGTCTTGTGCCATTCGCCGGGCGCGAAGCCCTGCGGCGCGGACATGAAGGAAGTGCAGCCTCCACCGCGGGCGCCCGCGATCAAAGCGCCGCAGTATTTGTCCACGATAAAGTCCTCGATGAAGATGCTCTCCCCCAAGCCGCCGGGATTGGTGGGGTCGAAGCAGCAGGGGTCCAAGTCGAGCGCCGCGTACAGCGCGCCGTCCTCGGCCGCGTTCGCGAAAGCCGCGTCTACCGAACGATCGAACACCGACGCAGCATTCCATAAGAAATGCTTGGTCTTGGAGACCTGCAGGCCTGCACTCTTGGCAAGCTGCAGCTGCATGGTCTTAGGATGCAGCAGGAGTTTTAAGGGCACCGCACGAGTCGCAGCGAGAGCTGAGACGTTGGCGGCGCTTACGGCGAGGAGCAATAATTGCATGAACTTGCGCAGCGGCGCACAGATGTACGCGCAGCGGGGAGCGTATATTTTTTTGGGACATCGCGGCGGAGTATCTAGCGCACGGGTTTTAACATTAGCGGCGAGCCCATCGTGGTCTCATCGCATACCGTGCCAGGGCGGCCGTCACCGTGGCGGCGCCGCCCCACGGCAGCCGCAAGAACGGCAAAGCAGGCGCTGATGAGGCGAAACTTCCTGAGCGTGCGGGGTTTTGGCGCTTTCGCGGCGCTTGTGGGGCTACCACCAGCCTTTCCGACGCGTGCGGACGTCGTCGGGGCTCCGAGGGACGGCGGGCAGCGTGTACGACACGCACGGTGTGTTTGCGGACGCGGGCGTCGCTGTGGAGGCTGCCCTTGGTCTCGTTTCGCTTGCGATCGTCCGCGATACCGCAGCGCGACGCGTGCGCGAGGCTAAACATCTTCGTGACGGCGCGTTCGCATAGCGCCGAAGGTGTCGCGTGTGCGCCGCGGGGCATGAACTCGCTCAAGGCCCGTGCTCGATCTGCATCGCGCCGACGGACAAATAGCTACCTACAGCCGGCGGTCTGGCAACAGGCGCACACTTTTCACGGAGGTATTGACGCAGTCGTGGTGGGTGGCGCCCCGAACCACGGCATCGGCGTCGACGAGTGCGTCTGAATTAATGCCCCAGGTGCTGCGTTTTGGCCGAAGAGCAAGTCTTGGAGCTGGTCGTCGCGCAACTACGCCGTCGCCGGGCTGATGAAGTGGTACCAGTGCGATGCAACGTTCACCGTCGTGCCCGCGGGCGACGACTTCCGCGCTGACGAATTTGTTGGACCTGGACAGGGGCTGTACGAAGCGTTCCTGCTGAACGACGGGCGGACGGCTGCTCGAAGGGCTCTAGGCGGTGAAGCGACGGCCATACAAGGCGCGTCGAGGGCCTGTGGGATCGAGGCCGATCTACCGGCACATCTCATGCGCACCAACGCCATGCTGGCGCGCGTCCCGGAGGCGCCGGAGCCCGTCGCCGGCGAGGGCCCCTTGCGGCTCGCGGAGCTGCGAGGGCAACGCCCAGGGGACTAACTCTAGGGAATCGTACTAGGAGCGGTGAGACGTGGACCTCTGCGTCCCGGGCCCGGAAAGGGCCCGTTCGCCGCCCACGTCCGAGGCCAGGCTCGCGCCACAGTCGACGACCCCGAGGACCTTCGCATCGTGCTGGTGCGCGACGCCACGGACCTGGCGCCGCCTCGCGACGCGGACCCCGTCGTGAAGACGCACCCCGTCCTCCTGGACATCGAGGAGGGCAGGACGTCGCCTGCGGTCCTCATTCTGATGGCGGAGATGTTTGCGGCGCACGCCGGTTTCTTCAAGCGGGCGTTTGGGCGCGGCGAGATCTCGGTTGTCGTCTTCGACGAGGCCGACGCGGAGCTCGGCGCCCTCGACTCGCATCGGTTGAAGCTCGTGGAGAACTAGCGCCGCGTCCGCGCCATCGAAGCGTTAGCGGCCCGACCGGTGCGCGTCCCGCGCTGCGCTTTTTCTGGGAGCGTACGGCGCGGCGATCAGGGCCTCGTGCTGAAGGAGCTGTGCTTGCGGCAGGAAGAAGGGCAGCTCGCGCGGCGGGCGGCGCGGGCCGCGCTGCGACTGGTACTCGGCGTGACGGCCTCTAGGAGTCATTACAGCTCAACCACATCTTCGTCATAACCCTTGTGTGGTGCCAATTCGATGCCACGGCTTTTCGGCTGGCTGCCGACGAGGATGGCCGACTCCCAAAAAAAGCCACAATTTTCACAGGGGTCCTGCGCGGCCGCGTCTCAGCCGATCACCGCCGTTCTTGCGCGTTCTGTCCATAATCAGCCACCCTCTTGACAGTACCGCCGAGCTCTCTCGTCCTAGGCGAGCGAGGGACCCGCTTGCGGCGATTGAGTTTTTGGAGTCCTGAGCGCCTGTCCTTGGCCGCAGGCTGTACCTGAATCGTACTCGTTACGTTGCCTGGCCTTCTCCCGACGCCGCATCATGGCCGAGGAGTGGCGTTCATCGACGTCGGTGGCGGAGAAGCGGATTTGAGGTGCCATTGGGCCGCGCCCGTTCGACGTCGTCTCGACGCCCGCAGCGTGTACTCTAAACGTACTCATTACACTCCCCGGTCTCGTCCCGGTGTCGCACCATGGCCGACGACTAGCGATCAGCGACGCCGACGGTGGAGAAGGGGATTTCAGGTGCCAGTGGGCCGCGCCCGTTCGGCGTCGTCTCGACGCCTGCTGCGTGTACTCTAAACGTACTCGTTACATTCCCTGGTTGTTTCCCTCCACCGCATCATTACCGCGGAGTGGCGTTAGGGGACGTGAGGTGCAACCGAAGCGGAATTGAGGTCAACTCAGCTACCACAGTCGACGTCACCGTGGCACCGTCAGCTTCTTCGCAGTAAAATTAAAGTTTCGCGGTGGAAGCTCCTGCCGCCAACCTTTGCGGAGCACTATCCAATACCAGAGACCCAAAGAGAAGAGGACAGAGCCGCAGCACGGGGCATGACCCACCGAGACGAAAACAAAATACATGATTTTTTTACTCCAAGACTCCTGCGCCGAACACTGCGGCCACGCAGGAGGCCTCACGCATCACACCGCCAAAGATAAAAAATTGTCCAGTCAGGTTGGGACAATAAAATCGTATAGTCCAAACTTGATTGGAGCAAACATACATCATTTTTTTACTAGCGGCTTTGCGACCGGCACCAAGCGGTGCAGAGCCATCGGAGTACACAAGGGAAACCTCCCCGCAACGCGCCAGGTCCGACATCGAGCGCACGAAGACTCGAAAACCCGTTTTGATGGAATTGCAGTCAATTTTTGCAGGCTTTGCTCGACGCCGTTTTCATGGCCTTGCAAGCCAGTGGGACCAAGAGGCGCCACACGCGGTCCTATGTCTTAAATGCCATCGTGGAGGCCACGATAGAAGTAGAATCAGCTAGGTTTAACCCACTAAAGGTGTCGAACCACACAAAGCTCGAGCCTCGCGACACACATTTCACGGCGCAAGCGAGCTTCGGCGACCGTACGCGCACTGTGTCCGTTGTCGACGTGAGCGTCACTCTGATCCAGCCGCATAAGGCCTACATGTCGCGCCGGTACGGCACAGTCGTTAAGGTCGAGGAGGATATCTGAGGCCACCCGTTCCACTGGGTCGTCTGGGACGACGGGCCGGTCGATCCGGGCGTCCGCGAGGACGTCGCACACCCTTCGCGCCGCGTCGTCTCGAATCGACCGTCGTGGGCGGCCGAGCCTGATCGGTCTTGGTGGCCGAAGGAGGTCCGGGAGAGGTTAAGCGCGGCCACCTTGCCCGCCTAGATCCAAGGCGAGTAAGAGGCGTGGCCTCGTCGCTTAGCGGCCGTCGTACTACTAGAAGTAAGTAAATTTCACGCGGACCCCGCGCCGGTGACCGGCGCAACTGACCGCTTCAGCACCGCGAATCAAGAAATTATTTTTTTCGCCCCCCAGTAAGTGTCGTATTGGTCTCTTTCGACCAGTATCTAACCGAACGATACTCAAACGGCTGCATGTCGTGTCTCGCGGAAATCGTAAAAGCCCTATACGGGTTTCCGCAAAGTGACACAACTCGCAAAGACGGTCCTGGGTCTACACCTGCGCCAACTCAGTGGTGGTGCACCTCAGCCGTCATGTATTGACCTGTCGATCAATCCCTGCAGCGCTGTGCAGCCGCGCCTTTGTTGTCGACTGCTACTGCTGCGAATCCACGATGATGTGGCTCTCCCCGCTGCTGCTCGGCACCAGCGCTGCACTGCGGGCACCGCACCAACGCACGCGCGCCGCGCCGCGGCGGCGAACAATCTTGCACGGCCTGGATTTGCGAGGCCTGGTCGGCGGCGACGCGACCTTCTCCGACGCGCAGACGCTGCCCGGCCGCTGGCGCTTATCCTTTGCGCTGCCGGCCCTGGACCAGCGCGCCACCGTGATCGCGGAGTTCGCGGACGAGGAGGGCTACGAGCCGCCCCAGGGCTCTCTACTTTTAGTGGGCGAGGACGGCGCGACGAGCGCCGCGGGCACGTGGCAGCTTTCGGAGGACCCCGACGACAAGCGCGACGGGCTCTGGATCTGGGGGTTGTTCGAGGAGCCCCTGTACCCGTTCCTTTTGGTCACACTGGACAGCGAGGCCATCGGTTTGCCGGCGGGCGGGCGCCTGGCGCTGCGCATGGGCCACAAGTCGCGGCCGAACGAGGACGAGCAGCTGTTGTCTTCGGGCAGCGTGGCCGCGCGGCGGAAGGAGAACTACGACGCGGACCTGTTCGGCCTGTCGAGCGCAGCGCTCGACGAGGACACGCCCATCGGGACGGTGTCCATCCAGCCGGTGCGGTAGTAAGTATCTAGTTTTAAAACTTACCCAGGCCGCACGTGGATCGCGAGAATTGGTCTTGCGCAATCTGCCCGGTTCGCGCCCCCTCGATGAAACATCGCCGCGTCGTAGACCACGACGTCGCCCGCGGCCCCGCACAGGCGGACCGTTGCCGGGAGTAACCTTCGAGACCGGATCAACTCCGGCGCAAAGGGCCGCAGGAACACCCAGCCGACGCGGCTCAGGAGCGTCGTCAGGTCGTAGGGCCCCCGCGCCCAACGCCGCCGGCCGTGGACGTAGTCCTCCGGTAGAACTCGCGGCACGAGCTCCGTCGGCCCGAGCGCGGCGTCGATATTACAACACGCGACCTGCGCCGTGGCGCCCACGCCGTCGTAGTGCCAGCGCTGCGCCGCACCGCCCGGCAAGGACACGACGAGCTCGGCCAGGCCAATGACCGAGTCGAAATCGCCGCAGACGCGCCGCCACGGGCGCGTCGCGTCGTCCAACCAGTCCGCCACGGCCGGCGCCAGGTGTTCGAGGCGCCCGTCGCCGGCGCTATCATCTAAAGAGTCGCTCCCATCCCCTCGCCACTTCCGATTGTCGCCCCGCAGATGAATCGTATACCGGTCCCTCCGCCGCTTCTGGGAGAAGGCGTCGGCGACGACGCCGGCGGAGGTCGCCTGCCGCGCGAGCAATTGTGCGTTCGGTGCCGCCCTCTCCAGGCGCACGACGCCGTACTTTTTGTAGAGGGCCCTCGCCTGCCGCAGATTACTCGCGTCGCAGGAGATCGCGTCGAGGAAAGCGACCTCCTCTGGCCGGAGCGCTAGGCGCGGCTGCGCTATCGGGACGATTGCTGGCGGGAGTGCTGGGACCAGCTGCGGCGGTACCTTCGGCACAACCGCTGCTGGGCTTGCGGGCAGCAGCGCTGCGGAAGGCGTGAGAGCAGTCGTGAAAAGCAGGGTTAGGAGCTGCATCATGCTGAAAAAAGCTGTTCTGCAGCGAGAGCAGTGTTGTGGCTGCTATGAATCGGACATCGCGGTGCCGCGTAGACCTTCCTGCGGCCAGTGGCTCGTTGTGCGAGGCAAGCCAGCCCTCAAAAGTTACAAGATCCGGATCTGAAAAAATCCTGTTAAAATTACTACACGGGTTTCTCAGTCCTCAGCTATGTACGTCGTGACCCAAAGAGCGCTATAACGGCTCTAAAGTACCTTGGCAGCCCTCACCAGACAGGCCGGGACATCATCGATCAGGCCACCACGCTCTGAAGCTGCGAAGCTCCCGCGCGCGGTTCCTCCTTGGCTGTTGTAGAGGAGCAAGTAAAATTTGAAACTGCAGCCCAGCGGAGCGCGCAATTTCACACAGGCGTGGCCCGCGACTGCGCATCGATCACCCCGCGACGCCTCGCGATCGGGCAGTCCACGTATGGCGACCGTCATCGATCTCACCGGCGACGACGCGCAGCCCGCCGCGCCGCCGCCAGCCGCGCTAGCCTGGAGCGGCGGCGGCGTCGCCGGCAACCAGCTAACGTTGGACTCGGACTCGGACGGCGAGGCGCCCGCGACGGACGAAACGCAGCAACCGCCGCCCGCGGCGGCGGACGATGACGACGACGCGCCGATGGCGGTGGCGCCCAAGCCGCCGGGTGACGCGCCGGCGCCCGCCGCGGCCGCCGCGCCCCTGGAGGACGCGGACGACGCGCCGATGGCCCCCGCGGCCGACGAGGCGGCGCCGGACGAGACGCTGGTCGAGCCGCCGCCGCCACAGCCACCGCTCGACGAGACGCTACAGGAGCCGGCGCCGCCGCGGCGCGCGCGGGCCGCGAGCGAGGAGAGCGAGGGCGAGCCGAAGCGGCAGCGCGTCGACGGCGGCGCCGAGCCCGCGGCCGACGCGCCCGCACCGCCCGACGAGAGCGAGGCCTCGAGCAAGGAGAGCCACTCGAAGCGCCGCGACGACTCCGGCGACGAGGGCCAGCCGCCGGCCGCGCCACCCGACTCCGACGACGACGTCGAGGTCGTGGCGGACGCGCCCGCGCCGGCCGACGCGCCGCTGCCGCCGGCGAGCGACGCCGCGCCAGCCCTGGACCTGACGCAGGACTCGTCTGGCGACGACGGCGGCGAGGCGGCCGCGGCGCCCGCGCCCGCGCCGGCCAACGACGACGAGACGCAGCTGGAGGATGACATACAACTCGCCATCAAGGCGTCCAATGCGCAAGCGGCGGCCGACGCGCGGCGAGCGCAACAAGCTGACATGGGATTTGTCCGTAAGCCGCTCACAACCTCCGAATTTAAGGACTGCCTCGAGGCCGCCCTGCGCAACCAAGACACCAGCTACGAGGAGATTGAGGACGGGTCTGCCGTCCGCGCGGCCAACGGCGCCAATTCGATCAAGACGGGCAACCAGACGCGGGCCCAGTACGGGCGCATATTGGTCGGCGCGTCCGCGGACGTCGCGGCGGAACTTGGTATCACGTCCGATGACGTCGCTCTAGATATTGGCAGTGGCATCGGGAACTGGCCGCTCCAGATGGCCGCGTGCTGCGGCTGCGAGGCGCGGGGCCTGGAGCTCATCAAAGAAAGAAATATCGTCGGGGTTACGCTGAACTTCGACATCCAGGACGCCATCAACGACCTCGGACCGACGAAACGTTGCGGGCATTGCGAACTGCGGCAGGGCGACATGAAGAGTCCCGACCAGTGGGCGTTCCTGACTGAGGGGGTGACCGTGGTCTTTGTGAACAACTACAACGACGTCATGGGCCTGCGGTCGACCGACTCCGGTGCGACATTGGACGACCATATTTGTGCGGTGTTCGCCGCTTTAAAACCGGGGGCGCGCATGCTGACGCTCCATCCGATGCTCGGGCTCGGTCCCTCGCGCGAGGAGGCCAACGCGAAACGGCGCGAGCGCAAGCTACCGGAATCGGACGACGCGTCCTTCTTCTCGTGCCGAGAAATCGTGCTCAAGCCCAAACCGAGGGACTGGGCGCCCGACGGCGAAGACGTTGTGAGCTGGGGCGGCAATGACATTCCGGCTTATTTCTACGAGCGAACGGCGGGGAGTCTAGAGGGTGATATAGCCGCCTTCCTCTGCTTGCATAGAGAATGCTTCGGCAATGAAAAAGCGACGGCGGTGCTCGACGACGACAGTCGCACGCTCGTCACGGAGTGCGTCTACTGCGAGGCGCCGCGCCAGCTCAAAGCCCGGAGCCGGCGCCAGGTCACGCAATCGACATCCTCGCGCGGCTTGGGCGCCTCGGCGGCGTCGAAGGGAGCCCTTTAAATTTAATGAATAAACCGAAGCGAGTAAATTTACAACTTTAGAGCTTTGAAACGACCCAAGCCCCCCGCCGGAAGGAGAACTCGTGCGTCGGGAAGAAGCGGCCGTCCGTACGGAGCGTGCACGCCACGACCTGGCCCTGCAGGTCCGACGTCTTGAGGCGCACCGCCGCGCCGTCCTCGACGGACGCCGTCGCGGCCAGGAACGAGTCCAAATCCGTGATTCGTTTGCCGTCCACTTCCACGACGAAGCGGCAGGCCTTGATCCCGTAATAGTGCCCCGGCGACCCATACAAATAGTAGGACACGTAGACCTGGCAGGGCGCCTCGCCGCTTTCGAGGACGCTCCGGTGCGGCTTCTGTAGTAACAACCCGGCCCACACGACGACGCGCTCTGTCCCCGCGCCCAGCGGCACCCGTTCCAGCGGCTCGTCCACTTGCAAAACTTCGCCCTCCCGCCACAGCGTGGCGGCGATGCTCTCGCCTCCCGAAGCACACGCCGCGTCGACGTCCGCGAACGTCGCCGTGGACTCGCCGCCCACCGCGAGCAACAGGTCGCCCTCCCGGACGAGCGAGCTCCCGTTCTGCGTATGCGCCAAATGCGCGACACTTAGAACTTGAGACCGGCCCGGTCTCGCGTTCTGGAGCTTCTCGACCCACGCCTCGTCCAACCGCATGGACGTCCGCGCTGTCGACAAAGGCAGTCGTTTGAGCCCGAACCCCACGACCCGGAGCGGTCGCTCCGGCACGCCGTCAATAGACGCACAAACGGCCGTCGTCGCGGCCAGCAAAGCCCCCACACCGGTCGCGTGGAAGGCCTCGTAGTTCTTCTCGTCGGCCCAGGAGTAGAAGGAGTAGCAGGCCCACGTGGCACTCACTGAGCCGTCTTTTTCAACAAAAACGCCGCCCAACGACTTGTTGAGCACGACGTCGAACTTGGCGATCTCTTCGTTGATGGCCCGAAAGCGCGGCACGTGGGCCTGGGCGATGTTCACGCAAGAAAGTTCCGTGACCGTGACCTTTTGCGAGAGCGACTGGTCGGGGTTCGTCCGACTGAGGCCCACAAACTCCAGGGTGTCGCCCACACTGAGGTCGCGCGGTTTTAAACAAGCGGTCGTCGGCCGCTGCTCCGGCGCGCAGTGGTCGAAGCGAGCAGCGTCGTAGCGCACGATGGCGAAGTTCCGCGTCGGGTGCACGAAAACCACCTTGGCCGGCAGCTCCACGCTTGCCGCGAAGGTCACGGAACATTCCCCGAGCGCGGTCACGACCGTGTTCCGGTCCGTCGCCACGAGACCGCGTTGGGCGTCCACGACGATGCCGCAGCCCGCGAAGTGCCAGTCGTGCACGCCGTCCACCGCGTGTAGGACATCGAATGACACCTTGCATAAACACGACACGGCCGCGTTCGCTTGTTTTGAAACGTGGCTCCGCTGGAAGGTCGCGGCCGTTGAAGCGTCGTCGGTTGCTGGTGTTGAACATGTGTCTATTTTCTTACTTTCCCAGCAGGCGCGGAACATGGAGTCGCATCTCTCGTTCGCGCACCGTTCCAAGATCTCGTTCAAATGGGGGTCCCGTCGACACCACCTTGAAAGCTGGAACCACCGGTAGTTGACCCTTACGAGCGCCACTTGGGCGTTGAAGCGGTCACCCACCGCGTAGTACCGCACATTGACACGCGCGCCGTCGCCCAGCACGCGCACGGCCGCTTGAAACGCTTCAAGGTTTGGTGTAGCAACGTCACCGACCGCCGTCAAAACGGCGTGGGCGGGCACGCCGGCCACGTCCAAGACAAAGCCGGCGAACGCGACGTAGACCCCGGCGCCGGCGTCCAGGTTCCCGGAACGCGCCGTGCCGAGCGACAGCGCGTGCAGGACGCCGCCCCCGAACTCGAGGAAGGTCGAGGGCGTCAGGGTGTGCAGCGACTCGGCGCGCGCCGGGCGCTTTTTTAGAGAGGCCCCGCCGCGCTCGATTTCTAAAGCTACCGTTCTATCAACATGCGCATCTAAATAAGACTCCAATTCGTCGAAGTCGGGGAAGCGCTTAGCACCGCAGCTCAACAATAAATCGCCGGGCTCGAGGCCGGCTTCGGAACCGCTCCCGCCTGTGATCACCTGGTCCACGCACAGAAGACCGGCGGCCGTCGTGGCGTCCCTGTGTCGCCAGTGGTGCCGCCTGAGCGAGGCCTCGGCGGCCGGGCTGAGCGCTAACCTCCGGGCCTCGTCGCAGGTCACGTGCCGCCACACGACGCGTAGAGTCGCCCGTCGGGGCGTCTCCGATTTCCTCAGCGCGTCCAGGGCCCGGACCACCGCGTGTAACGGCAAGTAGTAGGACGACGCGGAGGCATTACACCCGCCCGCATTTAGCGCCACGGCCCGGCCCCTTTGATCAAGAATGGGGCTGCCGCTGGACCCACCGCTCGTGTTCGACGCAGCCGAGTAGTAAAACGTGTTGAAGTCGTTGAAGCCCTCGCCGCCGTACAAAGGCGCGTTCCGGTCTAACCGCGCGATGGTGCCGCCCAAAATTTGGATCTTCTCGCCGCTGTCATTACCTACGACTCTAATCTCTAGACCGACCTTCGCGCCGTCCTCGGCCAGGGGGATCTCCGCTTTTTGGAGCTCGTCCGCGTATTTCAAGCGGTTCACATCAAAATGAAACAAGCCGAAATCGTGGACGGGGTCCCGGTACACCGGTGTTAAGGGGACCTCCTCCTTGTTGACGAAAGTGGCTTCCGCTCGGATGGGCCCCGTGCCGATGACGTGGCGGTTCGTCAGGATTAAGCCTCGCTCAAAATCGACCACAAAGCCCGTGGCGGAGCCCGAGCCGGCCTGCTCGCCGTCGAACGGCTTGACGTAATTCACTTTGATGACCACAATGGCCGGCAGGACCTTGTTCAGCATGGCCTCCCAGGGGTCGCGCCGCTTGTGGCGGCGGTACCAGGCGGCTATCAAAGAGCCGGCGGCGAGGCCCACGGCGAGCTTGGTGCGGTCCGCCATCTCTAAATAAGACTTTGGAGGGTGTGACAAGGATGCGCGACCCTGGTCTCAACCTAAAAGAAGAGGACCTGTCGCTGAGGGGTCGCAGCGGTCGCTTTGCTGCGAGATTGGTTAGCGCTCGTTGGTGGTAGTTAAAGGCGCTTCGGTAGCAGCGATGCGGCGTGCAGCGGCACGTGGTATGCCCCCCAATTCAAGCTCACAAAGCGCGGTCAAAATTCGGCTACGTGCGGGTTTCACGGTGGTCAAAACGGGTTTTTCAATCAGTCCGCCAGAAGTGCTGCTTGTAGAGCAGTACGGCTGCTTTACGGCTGCTTTGCTGGTGCTGATGTCTCTTAAGATTTCGTATACGCTGGACTGGTGCTAAACGAGCAGCGATGTCTGCTGCAATCCCGAGAGGCAAGGTAGCCATCACGGGAAGCAGTGGCATCCTTGGACAGAGACTGTACGCATCCCTGCAAGCGAACGGCTGGGAGGTTGTCGGTTTTGGACTAGCGGACGACATCGATATCAGCCAGGGCGGTCCGGGCCGCGACAGCGCCGAAGAGACAAGGAACGACCTCGTCGACGTCGCCTGCGACCTCGCGGTGGCTTGTCCGAGCCTCGAGGGATTCACGCACGTCGTGCATTTGGCCGGCGAAGAATCGCCCGAGGCTTCCTTAGACCACGTTCTCCGCTCTAACGTGGTGGCGACGAAGAATGTGCTTGACGCCGCGCGGTACTCCATGACTGTCCGGCGCGTCGTACTCGCGAGCACGAATCACGTTCAGACCGGCGAGACGATGAGCGAAGAGATGCCAGGAACGCTTGCCCTCGGCGACCGGCAGTTCGATGGACGTCGTCTGATCAGCGTCACAGACCCGTGGACCCGGATTCGTTCTATGCTGCGTCGAAGGTCCAAGTCGAGGCCCTAGGTGCGCTGTACGGGAAGACGTGGCGATGCTTCGACGTCGTCGCGCTCCGTATAGGATGATGTTTGTATGACGACCCGACCGAGCTCTGCGGCACCGAGTACGAGACTTACCTGCGCGCGATGTGGCTGTCGCGGCGGGACTGGGTGGGTTTCGCGACTGCCGCACTCACCGCGCCTGTCGATGGGTATTGCGTCGCCTACGCAGTGTCAAACAACCCGGCCCGCATCTTCGAGCTCGAACCGTCGATCCGGCTCCTGGGTTACAGGCCCCAGGACTCATCGGACGATTTCGATTGGTCGAGGTCGGCCGAGTCGCCGCCGCACCCAGCGGAGGAACCGCGAATCCCATCCCGATCGAGATCCCTGGAACGCGTGCCGCGATAATTTTGTGAATGTGACCTAGTTACTTCTTCCCTTAGACCTACGCAACGCAGGGGCGCGGGCGACTGCAGGTGGGGGGCGGTAAACTTAGGCCGCCACCCCGAGGAACTGCGCCGCGAACCGCTCCGCTCGTCGCCGGTCCGCCGCGCGCGTCGATCCGGGGATCGTGTAGCACAGCTCCCCGAGCACCCGTGCGCGCTGGATCCGCGCCACGTCGACGACCGTCGACGGCGAGACCACGACGTTCCGCGTCACGCGCCTGCCCGCGGGCGAGGGCGCGTGCTCGCGCCGCGGCCGCACCGGTTCGGTGCCCACGCTCAGTGACCGCCGGTCCCGGCCCCAGGACTCCAAGTCCCGCGGCTGGTCGGCCGTCGCCACCGCGCTTTCGGCCGACGCGAGGAGGCGCACAAACGCGTCCGTCGCTTCTTGCAGGTCGCCGACGGGCGTCGCGAACGGCGCGTCCTCGTCGCCCGCCCCGACGACGCGTCGCTCAGGTCCGTCAGGTCCGGCGACGTCGCGGGCCGCAGGACCGGCTCGACCGCGTCCAAGCGCGCGGCTCGACGCCCAGTCCAGCACGGCGGCGAGACCGAGGCGCGCCGGTTCACCGGGGCGTCGGGCGCCAGCGACCGCTCGGCGACGTCCAGCCGCACCGAGGCCGCCTGCCGCGCGTCGCGCCGCGCCTCGCGGGAGTAGAACGCCCGCTCCGGGTCCGCCTCCGGTGATCTGATGGGGCTCCGCGTCCGCAACGCGCGGACCGCCCCGAAGGCTGTGCGCGCCGCCTCCTTTACACTTTGCAATTCCCGTCGCACCTCATCCACAGACCCGGGGCCTTTTTGCGCCGATCTCCTCAGAGCCCGCTCCACCGCCTCGCGCTTCTCCACCTCGCTCCGGAGATCCAGCTCGACGACCGCTAACGAAGCTTTGAGCGCCGCCACTTCGTCCCGATTACGGGCGTCGTCGTCCACGGCGCGTTTCCGCGCGCTCTCGAGCTCTTCGATCAATGACGGCGGATCATCTAACGACAAGTCGTCGGCATCGCCGTCGTAGGCCTGTGGCGTCACCGCGTCGCACAGGTTGCGCGCCGTCCTTAATAATTCGTCGCGCTCCGCCTCGATGGAGAAGCGTATGGTCCGTTCGCGCGTCAGCTCCGTCGACACCTCGTCGTCCAACGGCGAGCGCAGCACACTTCGCGGCGTCTGGAGCGCTCGCTGCGCGTCGGCGAGCTCCGAGGCGTCGCGTCGCTGCGCCGCGCGGGAGGCGGCGACCTCCGCGTTGGCCGCCTCGAGTGCAGCCGACGCCATTGTCGCCGCGGCTTGGGACGCGCCGGCATCCCGTTGGAGCACGTCGATGGTGCGGTCGCGTGCGGCGAGCTCCGTCTGCACGGTTATGGACGTCGGCGCCGCTTGCGTGCGGAGCGTCGCCAGCGTCGCCTCCAGGTCCCGCAATTTAGCGTCGCAGTCCGCGAGGCCCGCGGCGTACACGGCCTGCTTCGCGTCGGCCGCTTGGGTTGCCGCCTGCAGGTCCTGCGTCGTCGCGGCGAACTTGCGCGAGACGCGCTGCACCGCCGCTTGGGCCGCCGTCACCTCGCCCTCGGCGGCCTCGGCCCTGACCAATCGCTCGTGGGCCGTCGCACGGAGCTGCTCCAGTTCGCTCTGGACGGCCATCTGCGCGTCGACGTCGGACGGGAGCGTCGTTCGTGCTTGCGCGAGGTCGCTTTCCGCCGTGGTCGCGCGCACCAGCGCGACCGCCAGGGCGTCCGCGAGGCCCCGGTCGAATTTCTCCGTTTCCGCGCGGAGCTGCTCCAGTTCGACCTCGACGGCTCGGTCGGACGGCGCCTGGGCGAGCAACGTCCGCGCTTGCTCGAGGTCGCGCTCGGCGGCCGTCGCACGCGCCAGCGCCGCAGCGTGCGCGTCCGCGAGGCCGGCGCCGAACTTGGCCGCGCCGTCCCTCGCCGCGGCGAGTTGGCGCTCGGCCGCCGTGGCCTTTGCGACCGCGGTGTCGCGCTCCAGTACTAAATCGGCGGAGGACGCCGCGTCGACGCGCGCCGAGGCCAGGACGTCGCGCTCCCGTCGTAACGCGACGACGTCGCCCGCCAACGCCTCGGCGCGCGCCTCGGCGGCCGCGCATCGGCCCTCCGCCGCGTCCCGCTCGCGCGTTACAATCCCGCTCGCGCTCGCGCAGCGCGCCGGCCTCGCGCTCCGACTGCTCCTTGGCCTCGTCCACGCGGGCCAGGTCCTACCGCGTCGACGCGAGGTCGCCCTCGACGCCCCCGTGGGACCGCGCCAGCTGGTCGTGTTCCAATGCCAAAGCGGCCGTGTGGCGCTCGACGTCGCCGAGGCGCGCGGACTCGCCCCTTAAATCATCCCGTTCCCTTTTCTAAATCTTCCACGTTGCGTAGTAACTGGTCCCGCTCGCCCTGGAGCTGCGAGGCCGCCCGCTGGGCCTCGTTGACGGCGTCGTCCCGTTCGCTGGAGATGCGCATCGCTTCTTCATGAGCATTGTCCAACGCCTCGCGCGACCTCCTCCTCCGCCCGGCTCTTACCATCTTCAAGAGCTCGGAGACCGCCCTCCAGATCGTTGCGCTCGGTCGTCACGGCGGCCAAAGCAGCGTGCCGACCTAGACGCCGAGCCTGCAGTCCGAGCGTCTCAGTGAGCCGTCGCGGAGCCGAAACACAATTGAAAGGTCGCGCACCCTGGGTAGACTTCCGAGTCTGCCACGCTAATTCTGGCTGTATCAGCCCCGTAGCCACAGATAAGGAAGGCCGACGCCGATTGATTTTTAGGCCGCGGGTTTTCGTGATTTTGTCCGAAGGGGCCCAGGCCGGGTCCTATATGGTGGCCGGGTCCTGAGAAAATGAGAGCTACGTGACGCTACACAACGCGTGGGCGACACACACGTCCTAGCGCGGCCGCGAACGACGCCCCGCGGAGAAACCCCCACCAGCACGCCGTCGAGGCTACGATCACCCAACGCGTATGTAACGGAGCAGGATAAGCCACCAGCACGCCATCGAAACAAGCTATATTGCCCAACCTTACGCGCAAGGGAGGAGGCGATCTCATCTACATGGCCGGGAAGTCCTCGATGACCTCGTTGGCGATGTCCTGGAGGTGCTCGAGCACCTCCAGGGTGCCCTGCCACATGGTCGTCTCGTGGTAGGTGACCCTGAAGTCCTTGCAGAACTTGCGGACCCGCGCGTTGCACTCGGCCAGGTGGTGGCGCGGCATCGTGGGGAAGAGGTGGTGCTCCACCTGGTAGTCCAGGCCGCCGCAGAACCAGTGCACAAATCCTAAATAGTCCTGGGTCACGTTGCGCGTCGTCGTCACCTGCAACTTCCAGTAGTCCGGCCGGTGCGCGGCGTCATACACGGCCATGCCGTTGTGGCCTAATCCAAAAACCAGGGCCAACGATAACCCACAAGAGACGTTCGAGAGCACGATGAAGATCAGGGCGTCCGTGAACGACGGCGCCGAGTACGCGACCGCAAAGTACCACACGTAATGTAAAGCCAGAGAGAGCCGCTCCATCCACTCGTAGGGCACGGGCATGGCAATGCCGTCACTACCTTTAATAATGCGGCCGCCTCTTTGACCATCGGTATCAAAGGCCGGGAAGACGTACGCTAAGGATTGTTGCAACCAAGATAAACGAGCGACAGATAACAAAGGAAAGTAGGTCAGCGCCTGATTCTTCACGAGCTTCTTGGACAGGGGCGTCGTGGCCTTGGCGAGCATGCTCCGGGACCACGCGAGAAGGGGCATCGTGTCGATGTCCGGGTCGCCGTTCTGGCAGCCCTCGTCGCCGTGCACGTTGGGCACGGCGTGGTGCGTGCAGTGCTTGTTCGTCCACCACGCGACGCTGAAGCCCTGCGCGGTGTTGCCCCAGAAGTAGCCGAGGAACTTGCCATGAATTCTATTCTTGAAGCACTGGTGGTGGCAGATCTCGTGGCAGAGCCACCCAGACTGCTGGAAGAAGATGCCCATGAGCACGCCGCCCCAGGCTCTGGCCGCGAAGTGGTTGTACGTTTGTAAGGGGTGGGCGCCGACGAGCCACGCGCTGAAGAGGCACAGCATCAATGTAGTGGCCATCTTGTACACGTAGAACAAGAGGGAGGAGTCGAAGAGCCCGTCGCGCTTCATCTCCATCTTGAGCTTTCTATACCCTTTCTCGAACTCGAGCTGCTCCTGGCCCTTGTCTCTGAGATCGGACCACTTCGACCGGTCCTCGTCTTTGAGAGATCCGATCAAGAACTTGGACAGGTGCTTCGAAGTAGACGCGGCGTGGAAGAGCGCGAAGGTGTCCGTGGCGTCGTCGCCGGCGCTCGTGAAGATCACATCCCCACCAGGGTGCTCGTGCCAGCCGGAGACGTCGTAGACCTTGTTCGAGATCATGAGCCAGGCGTCGTCAGGGGAGCGGTGCTTCGTGACCTCGACCCATCCGAACTCCGACGCAATCAGGCCCTTGTCAGCATCAGTGGGAGGTCTCTGGCCGCCCTTACCCATGGTCTATGCTGCGATGCGGTCCGGTGCGGTGCGGGAGCGTGCGTTTGCGATTTCGCGGCTGTGCTGGCCGTGGAATATCTAGCAGACGTGTCCGCTGTAATTAAGAGCGTGTGCGGAGCAGTTCGCCGCCGATGCAGTCGTCTGCGGAGCTATGTGAGCCCGTGAAGTGCTGTGTGCCGTCGCGTTGCCAGCTGCTTGTATCACTTGCGAATGCCAGGTCGATTAGCAAATAGTGCGTGGTGTCAGACCTGGCGTACGGGGGCCGCCAAAGAGGCGTCAAAGTGGCTCTCGGCGCAAGCCGGAGGCGTCCTAAGACCCCTGAAACGTCCAGGAAAGGATTCCGCTGTAACGTGCGGGTTTCATCTCAACTAGGCAAAAACACGCAGAGCGCCATCACTGCAGTCCACAACAGTGCTCACAACAACTGCGAACACAGGATGAAGCTCTACCTCCTCGCAGCACTTGGCAGCACCACGGCCCTCAAGGCGCCGAACCGCCGAGCGCTCATAGCCGCCACGGGCACAGCGCTCGTCACACCTTTAGTCTCTCAACCGGCATTGGCCGCCAACGACGAATCGATAGACGTGTACTTCGGCTGCGGCTGCTTCTGGCACGTGCAGCACGAATTTGTCGAGGCCGAGAGAAAAATCTTAGGGCGAAGTGACAAAGAGCTCACGAGCCGGGCGGGCTACGCCGGCGGCAACACCAAGGGTAAGCAGCCCTGCTACCACAACATCCAGGGCAAGAACGACTACGGCAAGTTCGGCCACGGCGAGGTCGTGGGCATGTCCATACCTGCAAGTAAGTACGGCGCCTTCGCGGAGGAGTACTTCAAGCTCTTGGGCCCGGACGGCTCGAGACCCGATCAAGGAGGAGACCGGGGCCCGGAGTACCGCAACCTCATCGGCGTGCCCGGTGGCAAGGAGTCCCCCTACGTCAAGCAATTGCTCGAGGCTACAAAGCTACAAGGCGACAAAGTTGATTTTGCCAAAGGAAAAGGCAACGACGCCGACTTGAAGGCCCTGGTGTGGATCATGGACACCAATGATCACCCCTTCTGGCGGGGCGAGAACTACCACCAGTTCCACGACGGCTTCGCGCGCGGCGAGAACTACCCCGATTCCTACAACGGGCTCGGCGGCGTCTACGGCGGGTCCTTGAATTTGGAGGACACGACGTGCCCCTCCTTCTAGTCTTGTTGTGCGTCCCGAGTAACGTATCATGTGGTAAACCCGAGCACGCTCGAGCGCGAGGTCCCCCCCCCATGGTCGCGGCAGTTGTCGCGGCTCGCGACGGCGCGCGGGTGGGAAATAGGCGCCGGCGAAATTAGAGTAACGTATCATGTGGTATACCCTAGGACCGTGGAGCGCATCTTCAGGATCCCGTCCTCCAATTCGATGCCCGCCCTCCTCAGCATCTCGGGGCCCGCCCTCACACTAAGGAGGGACCACCTCAACAAGAGGAGGTCCCGCTCCTCCCCGTCCAGGTCCGGCCACAGGCCGCCGTTGGCGTCCACGTGGGCCAGGGCCGCGCCGACACTTACAGACAAGTTCAAGGACTCCGCGAGCCCCCGCATGGGCAGCTTCACGCGCACGTCGGCTAAGACCCTTAATTCCTCGGAAATCCCCACCTCCTCGTTCCCAAACACCAAAGCGTGCTTGTCGGCGGCCCAGTCGACGTCGCCAAAGTCGACGGCGCCCGGACTTAGGTCCGTGGCGACCACTACTCTTCCTTCAGACTTGAAACGAGAAACCAGCGCGGCGGCGTCGCTATGCGCCTCCAAACTGAGCCACTTCTGGGCGCCCATGGCGCTAGTCATGCGCTTCCGTCTCCCTCGCATGCGCTGCGTGGGGTCCGCGTGGACGCCCCGCGCCGCGGCCCTCTTGGTCGCCTCCTCCAACGAGTCTTCAACCACGTGCACGTCCTGGCAGCCGAAGGCGTCGACCGTCCGCAGGCAGGCCCAGACGTTCGACGGGTTGCTGGGCCGCTCGAAGGCCACAGCTAAGCGCCGCGACCGCTGGGCGAGGACCCGGTCGAAGGTCTCCCGCCGTTCGTCGGACACGAACGGCGCTAAGACCTCGACCGCTTGTCTCACCACGGACGCGTCGCCACCGAATGCGACGGCTTCGTCGGTGACGCCCTCGGGAATGGGCTCCTCGCCGAACTCGGAGCGCTCCTCCAGCGCTAAACGTCGAGCCTCCTCGGACGCGCCGACGCGCTGGCGGTGTAGCTTCGTGAACTGTCGCGTCCGCGCGCAGCGCAGGGCCCGGGCGCAGGTGACGAGCAGGCATGCCATGCGCATCGCTGCTGGCGTGCTGAGCGTCGCGTGGAGCACGGCTGTGCGTTTGTCGCTACAAGGAGAGCTGTGCGGCTGCCGCAGCGTCAAGCCTGTCTTTGTTATCAAGTCACGGGTTTTTTGCACGGGTATTGCTCCGCTAAAGCACTTTGCTTGCTGCTGACCCAACTATTCAGCTGTTCTTCGCGCCTATCGTCACTTAAACCTCAGAAAAGCAGCAGTTGCTTCGGCAGACGCGAAACGAGGCGAGAACAAAAGGTCACAGAGCGATATTGCAGCCCACTCCTGCCATTTGCCACGGGAACACGCGCCCCTCACAAGCTCGACCATATAACATGTCCTGCTGCCCGTACGCCGCCTGCACCTACGCGGCCCCGCTGCTGCTCGCCGCGCCGGCGCTCGTCGCGAAGGCCCGGGCCCAGAGCCCGGGCCGCAAGGCGGCGTTGCTGGCCCTGCTGCCCGTCGCCGGCCTCGCGGCGTGGTACCTCACGCAACCCGCGGAGGCCCTGGCGTTCGCCGCGGGCGTCGGCCGCTGCAAGGAGGCCCAGTACACGCTAGGGGCCTTCGCCGCCGCCTACGCCTACGTCGCCTACCAAACGTCGACGGCGCCGCCGGCCGCGGTTGTAGCGGCGAAGCCCGCCGCATGCCCGTTCTCGGGCCAGGGCGGCGACGCGAGCCTGTGCCCGGCCTCCAAGGCCACAAGCTAGTCGTCCCTTTCCGCCGCTCTAATTTTTCTGTGTGCCAATGAGTCGCGATTTTTACGCGTCGCCCCAAGTCGCGACCGCCGGCTTAGAGAGAACACTGAATACTTTAATAAGCAGGGATGGGCGTGGTCGGGGAGGAAAGGGGAGGGGGAAGGCATCTAGTGCAGCGTCGCGATCGTCGCGAACGTGGTCACGCCGTGGAGCGGGTCGCGCGCGTAGCAGTCGCGGCAGCACAGCCGCACGCCCGGCGCGACGTCGAGGACGCAGGACGGGAGCCACCCGGTCTGGGCCTCGCCCGCGGCCTCGGCCTTTGCACAGAGCTCCTCGAAGGCCGCGAAGTGCGCGTCGTTGGGAATGAGAGAAGACGGCCCGTTCAGCGAACAGAAGGCGGCGGCGGTGGCCCGCGGCGTCGACAACGCGTCGTAGTCCCGCTTTGATAAACCGGCGGGGAGCGCCGCCGGGTCGGGGCGCCACGTGTCCTTAGGAGCGAGGGCCAGCTGCACGAGGCGGCGGAGGCGCACGTGGGCGTGGGTCTCCCGTAAGTTGGCATCGTAGGCGTGCGTGTCGCGGCCCGTGAGCCAGACCTTTCCGTGCTGCGCGACGCTCGCGACGACGTGTTCGTGTAAAGCGACGGCGGCGTCCTCGCCGGCGGAGCGCGGGGGCCGGGCGGCCCTGATCGCCACCATGGTCTCGGCCGAGAGGGCGCCGGGCCGGGCGTCGCGCGTCGCGGCGGCCAGCGCGAGCGTCACGGCCCTCAACGCCTCGAAGCTCTGGAGGGCCGCCTGCACGGCGCGCACGACGCACCGGCAGTCCTCCGCCGACCAGAGGCAGGCCCTTTCAATAAGCGCGTGGGCGGCGTCGGCGAAGGCCGCCACGTCCCCCGCGCGGCGCCGCGCGTCGTCAGGCCGGAGGACGCGGCTTAAAGCGCCGGCGAGCCCGGACGCGAGCGCGCGCGTCCGCCGACGCGTAGGCGTTGCCGTGGAACGGCACGCCGCCCGACAGGTCGTCCCAGAGTTGTAGCGCGCGCGCCGCGGCCTCGTTCGCTTCCCGCGCCGGGGGCTTGGTGCGGCACGCGCGCCAGGCCGCCAGGGGCCGCCACGCGCGCCGCGCGGCCCCGTCCGCGTCCACGATGCGCGCGACCTCGGCGTCCACGACGGCGGCGAAGGCGGCCGCGCCGGCGAAAGCATCGAAACGCTGCGCGACGCAGACCTGCGCCAGGGCGTCGGCGGCGGCCGCCCCGAGGCCCGCCACGCTGTCGGCGAGCGCCATCCAAAAGGAGCGACTTCGTCACTTTGAGTCTCCGAGGTTGGGTCAACAACTCTCTCCCGTAGGCGTCGCTGGAGGCCTTTGTTCGTTTTCGAGGCCGCCGAAACACTAGTTTACACCTATCTCCTGGCGGCGTGGGCGGCGTGGGCGATTTTTCACCAGGGCGAAAGTGAAAAAAAAACCGTCTTATCAGAGCCAAGCCGGTTTGGGCTGGGAGGCGTACGCCCGGCAACCGAGCCGGGACTAGCACTAATCAACATTACACGAGCACGCGCTGCTCACCAGCCGCCCCGCAGCCCGAGCACGATGGCCACGCCCCGCCGGGACCGCAGGAGCTTCGGGTGCCCCGCGAGGTGGTAGGAGTAGTCCAGGTGGCCCTTCCACCCCGTGGTGGCGTTGTCCTTGCGCCGGTGCGCCGTGACCCGGACGTCGCGCGCCACGCGTCTCAGTAAATCCCGCGGCGCGCCGCATGTTTTTTCCAGGAACTCCAAAAGCTTGGCGCGGGCCTCGTCGATGGCGGCGCCGGTCGTGACGCGGTTCTCGCGGTCGCCGACCGAGGGCGGCGTCGCGGCGTCGTCGTCGTCGTGATCTTCCTCCGGCGCGCGCGTCTTCGTGGACGCGGCCGCCTTGGCCCTTGTCGATGGCTTCTTGGGCTTCGGTTGTTCCTCGTCCTCCGACTCCACCAAGTCTTCGGGAGACTTAGCCGTGTCCGGCTCCAGGCGCACGTCGACCCCGTCCTTCGCCAACTCTAAAGCAGCCTCGAGGTACCCCAACAGCGCCGTCATCGACCTCACACGATACGGGTAGATGGCGTGCGGCTTCGTGTGGTGCTTGCCCCACACGTCGTAGTAGGACGGGTACGTGCGAGGCACCTTGATCGTGCAGTTGCCGCCCTTCAGCGGTAATGGACCCGTCACGACGAAGCCCCGACGCATCATGGTGGCGCGGCAGTCCTCGAGGCAGATCTTATCGCCACTCCGGCCGCCCGACGGGTTCATATCGTTGATATCCCATATCAAGTCCTGCACGTCGGCGACCCAGGCCGGCGGCGGTACGTCTTTTGCGGCGGCCGGCGGCGTCGGCGCCCGGCGCCGCGGCGGGGGCGACGGCGAGGGCGTCGGCGAGGGCGTCGGCGCGCGGGGCTTTTTAGGAGGCCGCGGCGACGTCGAGCGGGGCGACACCGAACCCGACCGCGGTAAAGCGTCCCGCGCCAATGACAACGAGGTCGGCGTGCTCAACCGGCCACCTTTGACGGCGGCGTCGGCCCGCAGCGCGCGTTGCGACACGGTGAACTCGCCCTTCAGTCGCTTCACTAGGGTCGCCGGGAGCGCCGCGTCACTTTGTAATGAAGTGAGTGCCGAGGCCCAATTCGACAGGTGCGCGCACACTTTTCCTGTGTCCTCCAATCGACGAGAAACATCATCTAGGTCGTCCCGAAAGGCCCAAAAGGCGTCGCCGTAGTCGATCCAGATGGTCTCGCCCGCCTCTATTCTTCGTAGAGCCACGACGCACGCGCCTTCACCGCTCGCCTGGAAGCGCACGTTGGGCCAAATGATGTCGTCCGGCGAGGAGCGCGCGGGCCCGAAGGCGTCGTTGATGAAGCAGACCGGGTTCGTTTCGGCATCGACGAAGGGGAGGAGGACGGTGTCGTCATCTACTGAGATGAGGAAGCGCCAGAAGGCCAACTGGTCTCGCGGCGAGAGCTTTGTCGCTGTTGCTAGTTCGTTGGCTTTACCTAATACCCCGGCATATTGGGCCGCTTCGCCGCTTTCAATGCGAATGGATGCTACCACTTCCAAGTCTAGAGCGCTTAAGAGCGAGTTTGCATCAACGGGTCGGACACTTAATTTACTTCTCAGCGTATCTGGGCCTGCTGTTACTGCCGCGAAGTCCCTATCGGCCCGAAAGATGCCGGGCGGTTTACAATGCGCCGGCCAAATGCGAGGTCTAGGGGGCCGCTTCGGCGCCGTCCCCAGAGCGTCCTGCACGGCCTGGGCTCGTCTTGTAATAGTCTGGACCGCATTCGTGCGTTCGCGCGTGTGGAGCGCTCCTGGTAAAGCATCAACGAAACTAGTAACAGCGTCCCTACAGGCCTCGACGGCGTCCACCGCCGTGACGTCAAAAGCCACGGCGCGCGCCACCGCGCTCCGGCCTAAAGCTTCGGCCGCGTCGCCTAGAGCATAGCGCAACACTAAAGCGTCCGCCACGACGCGCGCCGCGCTCCGATCCGAGGCCGCGATGACCATCTCGGGGCCTAAAGATGGCCTCCTTAAAAGGCGCCGCGCCGCTTGCGTCGCCGCGAAAGAAGAGCCGCAGGGCGTGCCCAGGCAGACCCACGCCGGCTTTTGGTTCTTGGACGTGCCCACCGCAGCTAGAAAGCGCTCGTTATTTGCGAACTGGGCCACCTTCTGGGGCGACAGCCCGTCCTGACCTACTTCGTCGGGCCGGGCGTCGCACTGTTGTACTAGTACTTTCGCGATGTTCGTGAGTTCCGGCCGGCACGCACATAAGAGGAGTAACGACGTCGCCGTCGGTTGCAATTGGGAACCCCAGGCCTCGCATAAAGCTTCCACTTTTCTATAGTCCTTGGTCGGTTTGAAGGTAGAAGCAGAAACGAGTAAGCGCAGCTCGCAGGCGGCCTGCACGTGGTCCTTGGCCTTGTCCTTGGCTTGGATATCGACCTCCGTCGCCAGGTTCGCTAAGAGCCGGGGCTCGACGCCGCCCTCGGCGTCTCCATCATCATAAGCGACGTCGTACGTGCCGTCCGATCGCTGCGCCACGACGGTCGCCGCGTAGCGCTTCCGCCTTCCTTGATAACGGGCGGCCACGCGGTCGCCTGGCGCGAACTCGAAGACCGGGGGCGGCGCCGGGGCCCGCTGCGGCGCGTCCTCCAAGCGCGGTCGTACGAACTTCCGCGGCACGTCGGCCTCCGTGTAGCCGTCGTCATAAGCTACATCATAGAGAGCGCCATTGACTTTGACGATGGTGCCCGGGTAAAAAGTAGACCAGCCCCGAAACCGCGCTTCGACCTTGTCTCCTTCGCGAAACGGTTTCGGCGCTTTTAGCAATTTAGCCGGCAAGTCCTTCTCGGCGTAGCCGTCGTCGTAGTTCACGTCGTAGGAACCATCACTATGGCACGCCGCGACGGTCGCCGGGAAGGACTGGCTCCAGTCCCTAAAGTACGCGTCGCACCGGTCGCCGGCTTCAAAGGTGTTTAAAGCGTCGGCCTTGCGCTTCTTGGGCGCCGTCGTGCTCATCTGCGCGTCCGGAACGCGTTGCGCGCCGCCGGCGACGCGCGGCACCGTGGCTCGACTGGCGTGCTTTAACAGTATCGCCTCCTACCGCTCTTGCGCGGCACCGCGCAAACCGCGAGGGCTGCGTCTCCGACGAAATAAAGCACCACGCGCAGCTCCAGCGTGTGCAGGCTGAGTAATGGTCCTTCTCCGCACTTTTTTTGACCGGCTGAAGGTACGGGTTCGAGTCAAAACGGGTTTCTAGCTTGGCGAGTGCCTACAGACTCACTTATTAGATGTCAATTGACAACATGCTACTCACAAACTGCGCCGCCTGCGCCACCCCACTGGCCCACGACGCCCCGCGATGTGTACGGTGCAAAACGAGATACTGCAACGCCACTTGCCAACACGACCACTGGCGCCGCGGGCACAAGCAGATCTGCAAGAAAATACACCGCGGCGGCAACGCGGAACAGTATCACGCCGACAACAAATACAAGGAGGCCGTGGCGGTCGCGGTCGAAAAGTGCGCGGACGACACTAAGGGCCAGACGTGCTACATCTGCACGGAAGCCGTCCACTGGAAAACGAAGGAGGGACTCGTGCGCGGGTGCTCGTGCCGCGGGACGGCGGGGTTTGCGCACATTTCGTGCTTGGCGGAGCAGGTGAAGATTTTGATGGACGAGGTCGAGGAGAACAATTTGGGCGACAAGGCGTTGACGCAGAGGTGGGAGCGATGGTGCAAGTGCAGTCTGTGCGAGCAAAGTTACCACGGCGTCGTGCGGTGCGCGCTCGGGTGGGCGTGCTGGAAAACGTACTCGGGGCGGCCAGAGGAGGACTTACTTCGGAGGGGGGCGATGAGCATGCTTGGGAATGGTCTAGCCGCTGTAAATCTCGATGAGGACGCGTTGTACGTGAGAGCTGCCGAGTTGGCTATGATTCAGCGCCTTGGCGGATCCGAACGCAGTCTGCTCGCCACGCAGAGCAATCTTGCGATCACGTATTGCGCGCTTGGAATGAACGGTCAGGCCCTGAGCATGCGACAGTAAGTATACTCCGGACGTTTGAAGCTCGACGGCGAAGAAAATGAGAGCACCCTCCGAGCGGCCAACAACTACGCGGTGTCCCTTCGTGATCTACAGCATTTCGAAGAAGCGAAGATACTGCTGCGCAAAACCATGCCCGTGGCGCGACGTGTTCTCGGGGAGAGTCATAATTTCACGCTCAGGATGAGGATGGTTTACGGGGCGGCGCTCTATAAGGACACCGGCGCCACGCTCGACGATCTCCGCGAGGCCGTGACGACGCTAGAGGAGACGGTACGGATCGCGCGGCGCGTGCTCGGGCATGCGCATCCGACCGTGGATCTGGTTGAGTCGCATTTGCGACACTCGCGAGCAGCGCTCCGCGCCCGCGAAACGCCGTCGCCGGGGAGTTAGTAGCTACTTCAGTAGACGACAAACCCAGAAGCACCACACTAACATTCATACGCGACAAAAGCCCCCCCGTGCCCCAGCTCCGCGCAGAGCGCGGCGAGGACCTCACTGGCGCCATGCGAGACGACCACGCGCGCCTTGTTGCGCAGCGCCGCCGCCGCGCCAACCGCCGAATCGACGACGACCAAATCAACCGGATGCGCCCGTTCCAAGAGCGCCCGCGCGTCGTCGTGGAGGATGGCCGCGCCGTTCCGCGCGCGGTAGCGCACCAGCAATAACAGCGAGGTTTCGTCGTCGCCGTCAAGCACTACAAGCGTCGGGGCGCGGCAGTCCCCGCAGTAGCGCTCGTCCAAGGCCCGCAACGCCGCGACCCACCCGTCGTCCTCGCCCGTCGCGTCGAAGCGGCAGGCCCACGCGGCATCGAAGAGCCCCCGCGCCCGCGCCTCGCCCAGCAGCTCGTTTTGTAAGCGAACATTCCGGAACGCGTGGGCTTCCGAATTGAGGCCCTCCAGCTCCGCCTGCGGCGCGATCAAGGCCTCGTGCTGGATTTGATGTGCGAGCTCCGTGCCGGCCAGGCCCACTACGACGCGCGGGACGTGGGCACTATCCAAGACACTTGAGATCCAGTCGTCGTCGACGAAGACGGCGCCGCCCGGCCAGTTATTGAAATCAGTCAACCGCCTTAGATCGAAGAAGCCACTCCTATAAGCGACACCTAGTAACCCTCCTAAAACATGCACTTCCACATCTCGATCCGTGGACGCAGCATCTGTGTACAACAGGTTCTCGTGGGAATAGTACCCGCATTCTCTTTCTTCAACATGAGACCAGTCCCTCGGATCACATTTTTCCGCTGTTTTATTGGAAGGCGGCAGCCAGTACCCCTTCAAACCGATCGCGGCGTCCGGCCGGCGTAATGCCGCCCGATACAAATGTTCTATCAAGGTAGGAGGGTAGTCCACGTCGTCGTCCACGGTAATGATCACTGTGCGAGGATCGGTCTCCACTTGCAGCGTGGGAATCAGCTTCGAGGCCGGGCCCCAATCGATCGTAGTGCGCAACAGCACGATCCGACCTTTATCTGCCTCCTCATACAACTCTGGAGGGATCGCATACACACCCTTGCCCCTTAATGAATTGTCGGGCACGACCACGTAAATTGTATCGGGTCTCTTCGTCTGCGCGTAGAGGAAGCGGAGCTGTTCCTTCAAAAAGCCGATGCGGCCCGGTAAAGTAGAGAGGGACACGACGAGGCGTATAGGCGCCTCACCAACGTCCTGGCCGAGCAGGTCTCTTCGCAACGTGCGTGCTATGTCATAGGCGGTGACGGCGCGCTGCCTACACCGCCAGGCGCTGCAAAAGGCCGCCGCGGCCCGGCCCAGGGGTTCGCCCACGCCCTCTAGTGCATCGACCGGGTACGCTGAGACAACTGCGGCCGCCACGACACTATTCTCAAAGGCCACGAAGGGCACGTTTCCAAAGGCCGTCATGACGTCGACGGCGACGCGCGGCGCCTGGATCTGTTGATTGTTAAGCGGCAACAGGACCTCGCCGGGGCAATGCGGCGGCACGAGTTCTGACGCACGTTCGCTTAGACGTTTTACGACATCAGGAGGCCACTGCGGCCACTGCGGGACGCCCTTCCGCACTCTCAATAGTGCTTCGCTGGGAAGAGGATACCGCGCGCCCTGCTCCACCAACTCCTCGGCGAGCATCTCGCCGCAGCCCATGCCCTCGATACTTACGCTCAGGTTATACTGTTCGCAGAAGGCCTGGGCGACGCGCCGCGGGTCGTCCAGCGGCGAGGCTCGGAGCTGCCGCTGGTGGCCGTTGACCTCGACCTCTATTATTAAATCTGGGGCGGCGCTTACGAGCGCGGCGAGGAGGATAAGGCGCATCGCTGCGGCGCAGCGGCGGCGCGGGCGTGGGGCTGCCCCCTCGTGCCTATACTCCTACCGGGAAGCAGCGGTGCTGGAGCAGCGATGCGCGCGCGCAGTGGTCTGTGCGTGTCCTGTGCGGGGCAAGCCCACGCGTCCGGACGGCGTTATCGCCTCAGCCGCGCTGCTCTCTTGCCATCATCTCTTGCCAGGTTTACAGCTGTAAGCTTTAGGATGCCCGCTAGGATGCGGGGTGCTCAGACAAGGGTGTAGGCGATCGTATTGGATCGTTCGCGACCGATGTGGTGTCTTTTTTCTTTGGCACGGGTTTTCCCATGACGGGTTTTCACCCGTGTCTCGCTCGCGCAAGCTTTGGCCGACGCTGAGCCACTACTGCGCACGCAGTGGTTGCCTGGCTCTCATCACATCATAATACAGCTGTCGCGAACGCACAGCCGCTCGCAGGACGTTCGTAGCTTAGTAGGCAGCGGACAACACAGGCAGGCAGCGAGACGCGCCGACGCCACACAGGACTGGAGCGAGCTTAGCAGCCTCGTCGTAAACAGCGGGCCTCCGTCGAGCCCGTCCCCGCCAGCGAATACTCGTCGCGCACGCGATTTTTACGACCCGTCGCGCGACGAGCGTGATTGTTACGCTTCGCGCAGCGCGTCACGACCGAGGACGATGGCCCGCGGCCGCCGCGGCGGCACGCGCGTCGCGCAGCGCAAGAGCAAGGACGCCGAGAGCGACGCGCTGGCGCCCGCGCCGGCCGCCGAGAGCAGCGACGACGACGTGCCCATCAGCCGGCTGCAGGCGCAGGCGGCCGCGGAGGACGACGGCGACTCGAGCGAGGACGACGTGCCCATCGCTCAACTACAACCGAAGAAGCCCGCGGCCAAGCGGAAGCCCGCGGCGAAGCCGCGGTCGCGCCGCGCGAAGAAGGCCGAGGCGGAGGAGGCGGCGCCGGCCGTGGACCCCTTCGCGCCGACGGCCCGGGGGCCCAAGGCCGGCCCCAAGGAGGCGGCGCCGCCCCCCTTCGGCGCCAAGCCCCCGGTCTTCGGCGAAACGAAGACGAAGCGGTCGCGCTCGCGGAGCCGGGGCCGGCGCGGGAATCATAGAAGAGGCCGGTCAGAAGAACGGCGCAGGCACCGGGAGAAGGACGCCGGGGAGCTGCGCGTGGCCGTGGACCGCTTCGTGAGCTCGTACCGCCTAGATCCGATGGCGGCGGGCAAGATGCGCACCCTGTCCAAGCCGGCGCAGCGGTGCGTGTTGCGCGAGGGGCCGCTCGACGGGCGGAACGTGTCCGCGGTGCTCATGTCCCGGATCGGGCGGCTGCCGGATTTGCGGACGTTGAAGCGGGACTTCCCGACGCCGTCGCCGTCTAGATCGCGGCGGTCGCGGCCGTCCTCGTCGTCCTCGCGGTCGTCGTCGTCGTCTCGCTCGCGGAGCCCCTCCGAGGCCAAGAAGAAGACTGATGCGAAGCAGAAGCGGTCGCGGTCTCCCAGCGCCAAACCGAAGAAGAAGGACGAGAAGAAGCGGAGCCGCCGGCGCCGGAGCCCGTCGCGCTCCTCCTCGTCGAGCTCCGAGTCGAGCGGCGCGCGCCGCCGCCGGAAGCGGCGGAAAAAAAAGGAGGCCGCCAAGAAAGAAAAAAAGAGCATGTGGGACAAGGCGCCAACTACCGACATCCTGACGGCCATGCTCGGCGGCGCGGCGCCCATGACCGTGTCGAGCGCCGCGGCCGAGGCTATGCAGAAGTCGATGGCCAATCCTCTGCCGCCGAAGCATCCTTTGTCTACTTTACGCCAGAATAGGGTACTGGACCTGTACATCGGGAACCTGATCGCCGGGACGCCGATCGAACCGGTCAAGGAGTGGCTCGAAGGGTTAGTTACTGCTGTTCGGGAATCCTTAACCCAGGATTCGCCGGGGCGGATTTTACTCGCGGAGGCGCCGGACGGCGTCTTCGAGAACTACATCCGAAGCGGCAAAGTCGCGGCGCCCGAAGGGGAAATGACCGGGCGCACAAGGACGGACCACGCCTTTATTGAATGTCGAGATGCCGCGGTGGCCGCTTTGTTAGCGCGGTTGAGTGGCGTGCGGGCCCAAGGTTTAGCTTCCGGAGACCGCGGTGTTAGAATATCACGACCGAAGGGCTACGCGCCCTTGCCGGGCGGCGATCAGTTCCCGGTCGCCGTGCCCGTGGAGCTGCTCGATGCGTTAGGCTGCGACCCGGACAACAACCCGCGAAACGCGGACGGGACGACACTCACGGCGGCGCAGATGTCGGCCATGAGCGGCCAGCACAAGAGCGGTGGCATCCCGCCCGGCGATTATGTTTGTAGAAGATGTGGCATCGCCGGGCATTATGTGCAGGACTGCCCCACGATCGGTCTAGGGATTGCCGGTTTAGGCCACCCGCCCCCGGGCTACGTGTGCAAGAAGTGCGGCGTCGGCGGGCATTTTATCCAGGACTGCCCCACGAAACAGTTGGAGGCCGCGGCGGCCTACTTAGCGACGCAGGGCCAGGGCGCGGACGCCGAAACGTTACAGGCCATCGTCGAGGCCCAGGCCAAGTCGAAACTGGACGCGGCCCGGAAGGCCGCCGAAGATATGTTAGATGCGCAGCGGGCGAAGCAGTTGGCCCTGGCGGGCCAGATCGACACGGCCGAGGCGCGGCGGGCCCAGACGGCGCACCTGGGCCAGGCGCCGCCCCCGTTAGCGCCCTCCACCGCGGCCGGTCTATTAGCACCGCCGCCCACCATGCCGCCGGCGCGCGCCATGGCCGGCCGCGGCGTCGACAACCGGCCGGCCTGGATGAAGGCCCAGCCGCCGCCTCAGCTGGACCAGGGCCCGCCGCCGCCCGCGCCGACGACCCGGAAGGAAGCGCGGTATCGCGCAGCGCTAGATGCGGGCCACATTTCGAGAGAACAGTACGATAGAGCAGTAGCGGAGCCCGAAGATAGTGCGCCGGCCGAACGGGCGGCGCCGACGAAGCCCGGGGCTTTGGTGGATCGCGTCGTGCGCGTCACGACGGGCGCCCACGACAAGAAGCTCAGCGGGAAGCACGGCGTGGTCGTCGCGTGGGATTCTAGAGCAGCGAGATACGAAGTGCGGGTGGTCGGCAAGAAGCGGACGGCGGCGCTCATGGCCGGGCACCTCGAGGCGATCGACGACGCGGCGATCATCGCCGACGTCCGACAGCAGCTCGCGGCCAAGGACGTTGTGGACGAGCCCGAGGCGGCACCGGGCACGGCCGCGCCCCGGGCGCCGCTGCAACCGCCTCAACAACAACAGGGACCGCCGCCGATGCAGTACCCGCCGCCCCAGCAGTTCCAGCAGGGGCCCCCGCAGGGGTACCCGCCGCAGCACTACAACCCGCCGCCGCAGTACAATCAACCTATGTATGGCGGTCCCGTGATGGGCCCGCCGCCGGGCGCCTACCCCCCGCAATACGGCGGCCCGCCCATGGGCTACGCGCCGCCGCCGCAGATGCCGCCTCGGGCCCCCGCGCCGCCGCCGCCGCCGCCCGTGGACTACCAAGCATTAGCTGCGCAGCGCCAGGCCGTGCCCGCACCCATGGCGGCGCCCGTTGTTCAACAACAATTGGAGGAGATCCCGGGCATGGCCGGCGCCGCGGCGTCCAGCGCCCAGGCCTACGAGCGCGCCGCCCAGGGCCAGCAGGTCCAGACGCCCCAAGTTATATCAACCGTAAAAACGCAGCAGCCGGGCGAGCCCCCCGAGGACGGGCGGCTCGAGAGAGGGAGAATTCTGTGGTTCGATCGCGACAAGAACTTCGGCTTCATCGCCGCCGAGGCGGGCGGCGAGAACGTGTTTATTCATGGGTTTGACGTCAAGGGCTTCGAGCCCGATACCTCTCGAGCGCCGGTGAAAGGTGATCTGGCGGTCTTCATCCGCGGCCGGGACGTCGGCGAAAGGTTAAAAGCGAACGAGGCTGAGGTCTTCCCCGAGCCGCAGGGCGGGCCCCTCCCGCCCGCCTTTATCAACGCGGGTCCCCAGGCTGCACCTGCACCTCCGATGATGATGCCGCCTCAACCACCGCCGCCGATGCTGGCGGCGCCCGCGTCCACGTACGTGAACCCCTTCCTCAAGAAGAGCGGCACCGAGGCGCCGATCACGGCGCCCTCTTCGAGTGTAGAGTTGGCGCCGGGCGTGACGCGGCCGCCGACGCCGCCGCCCGCAGACAAATCGCTGCCGCCGCCCTCCACGGCGGGCCGGCACGTGGGCTTCTGCAAGTGGTGGGACCGGCCGAAGGCGTTCGGCTTTCTCGGGCGGGATTTGGACGCGCCGGCGTCGGACGACGACGTGTTCGTGCAGGAACTGGACTTGCTGTGTCCGGCACTCAACGTGGGCGACGTGGTCGAGTTCTCTCTGGGCGGTAAGGACGCGCAGACGAAAAAACTAAAAGCCTGCGACGTCAAGCTCATCCGGGCAGCAGCTGTGAGTCAACAGAAACAAGTTTCCGGAAGACAGCGCGGCACGGTCAAGTGGTTCGATCCCTCGAAGCAGTACGGCTTCGTGGCGCCGGACGGCGGCGTGCCGGACAAGGACGACGTCTTCGCGCACCAATATGACGTCGTGGACGGCGGCAACGCGTTGACCCAAGGGGAAAGGGTCGAGTACGACTGGGCGCCGTCGTCGGAGCCGGGCGGGCGGCCGAAAGCGTTACGTGTGAATCGCATCGCCACGGGCTTCGCGACGCGCGACGACCACTTCCAGCACTTGCGCCAACCGCCCATGGAAGGCGCGTTCCTCTACGCGGGCAAGTTTTGTCGCGGTCAGGTCATGTGGTACGACCCGGTCAAGACCTTTGGGTTTGTTAGAGGTGAATTCGGCCAGTCGCAGCAGGACGACGTGTTCATCCACGGAAATGATGTCAGAGAACAGAGCCCGCTCGTGCCGGGCGACTCAATTATCTACAAGGCTTTGGTACATCGGGGCCGGCCCAAGGCGGTCGAGGTCGCTCGGGATCCGAACGCGCGGCCGCCTCCCGGCTACCAGGGGGTGCCGCCGCTGATGCCCATGGCGCCGCCGGGGAACATGCACGACAACTTCGCCGTGCGCACGCTGCGGGAGCGCGGGGCGCGGGACGGGTCCTAAGGAGCTTTATGACGGGCTCGGTAGTTTGCACGGTGTATGTCGGCGGCGATGTCCCTTTTGTTACGGTGCCAGGACCGCGTGCGATGGCACTCGCAAGGTTGTAGACGGGTTTTTGAACGCTAAATCGAGTGCTGAGGCGTCTTGCGCGCTGCCAGAGTGCAAGCGCGTAACGCCATCGACTGCTGTGACATCGCTGCGCGGGGTGTAACGACTTCTCTCCGCGACTGCACGGTTCTGCGCACATAAATAAGCGCCAGACGCCATCGCTGCGCTGGATGCAAGCAGCAATGTCGCCCGCGGGTGCCGCGCTCTGCTCGCACATCCGCGAGCACGATGGCTTTTGCAATGACAAATTGGATCTCTGCGGGCGGCTGCCGTGCGACGCGACGGAGCTCTCGGTCGTAGCGCTGCAGGACATAGAAAAAGGCGAGCTGTTACTACGAGTACCCGTGGAGACTTGTATGAATGGCCGCGGCGACGTCGTGGCGCGGGACCTCGCCCAGCAGCTGAAGGGAGAGCTGGACCCGTACCTCGCCACGCTCCCGGCGGACCCGCCCGGGCTCGAAAGCTGGACGCCCGCCGAGCGTCTACTGTTAAGAGGCACACGCTTAGAAAACGTGTTAGTAGGAAAAGCGGACCGCGCCGCGCTCCTGGTAAGGACGCGCTGCGTCCACATCGGCGACGGCGTCGCTTTAGTACCCGGTATCGACGCGCTAAACGACGCGTCGGGCCGGGCAGAGCCTTGTACCACATTACAAGTCGGCACCAGTTTCGAGATGGTCGCCGAACGAGACATTGGACAAGGCGAAGAAATCACGCACACGTACGACGACGTCGTGGATAGTGCGAACTATTTGGAGCGCTACGGCTTCGCGCCCGTCGTGCGGACGTGCTCCAAGGTCTTTACGGTGGAGGACATCTTAAGAGCGGCGGGGACCGATAGAAGAGACGTCTGCGCCACGGTGCTCGCAAGTACACAAGGGAGAGTGGCGGTGACGCCCGCGGAGCCCCTGCCGGACGACCTGGTGTGCGCGGTGCTCGTGTGTATCCTACAGGACGAGGAGGAGCTCGCGGAATTGATGGAGTGCGTTATTGAAGAGCCGGACCCGGTCCGGGACCCGACGTCCTGGGCCAACGTCGACGCGGTGGGGCTGGTAGCTCAGGCCTCGGAGGCGGAGCAGGGGCTCGTCGCGGCATGCCTCGCCCGGCTCGCGGATCACGCGCTCGATAATTACGTGGTGGGCGCCGACCCCGCGTGCGACACGGGCCGCGTCGAGGCGGCGCGGCGAGTGCGCGACGCGGAGCGCGCGGCGTGCGTCGCGCTGCGCGCCGCGCTGAAGGACCTGTCCTGGCTCGAGGACGAGTCGGAGTCGCCGTCGCGGAAGCGGGGGCGGTCCGAGGAGGATGCGGCGTAATCTCTCGTGTTGTTTTCAAGTTTTGTCCCCGTTACTACATGATGGAGTTCTAACATGTAGTGTTCAAAATTTAGTTACCCGGCGCTCTTTAGGTGTGCCTTCGGGCAGATCCGGTTGTGCCCGTCGGTCCAGTTCGCGCGTTCGCATGCCTCGCTGCAGTACCGCGGGATTAATACGCGCGGGGTCAAGCCGCGGCAGCCCCCGCAATGGGGGATTGCTCTCGAAGAGTTGGGGGCGGTTTTGGCGCACACGCAACACGTCCGCTTCCTTAGCTGCGTCACCCGATTTTCTCGCCTCGTCTGCTTCTCCGACGCGACGAGATCCGCCTTTTCCCTGGTTTGGCCTATGATCTGATCCCAACACACTGTGGCCTGGTTCGCATGTTCTCGGGCTTCGGCGAGAGTGGCGACGTCGGCATCGGCGGCAACGGCGCGGATCCGCACGCTCTGCGCGGCGTGGGTGACGGCTTCCGCGAGTGCTTCTCTCCAGCGCGACACCTTCAACCTCCATTTTAGTAAGCGCCGGTCAATAGACACGCACCGAGCCCGTGGCCAAGATTCTTCACACTCGTAGACTTCGCGAATTCGATTAGGTGCGCTTTTCACGCAAGTCCGAAGCGCGCGGCGGAGGTAACCCGAACCCGTGCGCTAGCCCCCCCCGCCCACTATTCGTAGAACCGCGGCGACTAGATAGGCCACACCCTGGTCGGATGCAGCCAGCAATCCCAAAGGCAAGTTACGCCATCGCCACGCAAAATAGGTCGAGAAACACTTGGTTCTTAGACGTGACTACCAGCTCTTGGGCTTGTCCTCGGCCCAGTCCAGGCGGATCGGCCGCGACATGAGGACCTGCCCGTTCTTCAGGAACGCCGCGTCGGCCGTTTCGGTGGAATCGAAGCGGCAGAAGCCGCAGCCCTTGAAGTCGCCCGACTCCCGGTCCGTCAGCCAGTGGATGTCGGACGGGAGGTTCGGGGCGAAGAAGGCCTGGATGGCCGCGTCGTCGATGTCGTACGACAGGTTGCCGCAGTACAGCTTCATGCAGCCGTCGGGCTTGGGCTTGGCTTCCCGGATCAGCCGGTCGGACTTGGGCTTCGGTTTGTCTAAGCGGCAGTACATCGTCCGGCCCAGCACCTCCGTCTCGTTTTTGGCCGCGACGGCCTTCTCTGCCGTCGCCTGGTCCGCAAACTCCAAAACGCCCATGCCCTTGAACTTGCCAGTGTCACGGTCCTCGATCCACTTCGTTTTGAGGATCTCGCCGGCGTCCGCGAAGTGCGCCTTGATGGCGTCGTCGTCGATGGCCCAGGCCAGGTTGGTGCAGAAGACGGACTTGATCTCGCCCTCGCCCGTGGGCGCGGCCGGCGCCGCGGCCGGTTCCGCGACGGCGGCAGGCGCGGCCTCCTTCTCCTTCTTCGCTTTTTTGGCGGCCTTTTTGGCGGCCTTGTCGTCGACCGGTGCAGCTTCAGCTTCGGCGGCCTCGGCTAACTTGCGTTTTTTCTCTTTCTTAGCAGCCTTCTTGGCCGCCTTTTCGTCGACGGGCGTCGTCGCGGCGGGCGCCGCGGCGAGCTTGGCCGCCTTGGCCTCCTTCTTCGCCTTCTTGGCGGCCTTCTCCTCGGGGGTTTTGGAGCCCATGGTTGTTGAGCGTGTTGTTAAGAGTGTTGTGCTGGTCGATTTGTGCTGTGCAAGCTTTGAGTGGTCCGTAATGGCACACGCAAAGCTGTTATGTGAGCTGGGCTCGCCCGCATACTAGCCTCTACTAGTCATTAGCCGCACGAAGCTACGCGTCGGGACTTCTCTCGCAAGGCCATAGGCGGCTTGAAGGGCCGGCAGAAAGGTGGAAAGACAGCCCTCCCTTGTGTGCGGGTTTCACGCTCTCCCAAGCCCCGACTTTTGGCGGCACAAGCGTCCGCATAAATGCTCCAAACACGCGTCTGAAGGAACGTAGGTGATCGGCAGCACACTCTCGCAGCACCTGTGAACGCGACTGCAGCAAGCATGGCATCCCTAGCAAGCACAGCGCAGGACGCCGCAGCCGCCGCCGCGGACGTCGTCGTCGCGGAGCGCGTCGAGCAAGAATTACGCCGCCAAGGATTGAACTTAAAAGGCTCGTCCGACAAGAACGCGTGGGCCTCCCCTTCAGATTTCTGGCGCGACGCAAATTACCGCGAGACCTGGTACGCCAAGGCCATCGACTACTGGGAGAACACGCCCGCAGTGCCCTGTACGGTCGACGGCGTGCTTGGCGGCTTTGCCATGTTAGATGCCCCGGACGTGCGCGCGAGCCGCCGCTTCCTCGCCGACGCGAGACACGCGGCCGGCCAGAGCGGAGAGTTCGTGGCCGCCGACGTGGCCGCGGGCATCGGGCGCGTGACAAAGCACGTGCTGCTCCCGGGTGGCGCAGCAAGCGTGGACGTGCTCGAGCCGGCGCGGCCGCTGCGGGAGGCGTCACCTGCGTTCGTGGATTCAAAGGATACGGTCGAGGGCATTGATGTGGGCGGCCTGGCGGCGCGGTGCACCTTTTCCGCGACGCCGATGCAGGACTGGGTCCCAACTCTCGGGACGTACGACGTGATCTGGGCCCAGTGGTGCGTGGGTCATTTGGCGGACGCTCATTTCTTGAGGTTTTTATCACGGTGCCGGACGGCGCTGAAAAGCAACGGCATCCTCATCATCAAGGACAACTGCTGTGCGTCCTCCAAAGCCGACGAGTGCTTCGAGGTCGACGACGCCGACCGCAGCATGTGCCGCGGCCGCGCGTACCTCGAGGCGCTCCTCGAGTTCTCGGGCGCGGACGTGTTCCGCACGGCGCTCCAGGCGACCCAGGCGGGGCACGCCGAGGCCTTCCCCGCCGACATCTACCCGGTCCGGTCCTACGCGCTGCGCTGGGCTGGGGTGACGTAAACATTGTACAAGTTACTACTTCTATCTCAACTTCTTCCTCTTCGCGTCGTACACGGCCCCCGGGTCCCGGCCCTCGCGGCCCGGCATGTCCGACGAGTAGGACCGCCAGTACTTGAACGCGCCCGGGCGCGTCCCCGCCCACGCCCCGTCGAACGCGGCGAGCACTTGTGAGGGCAGCTCTCCCGGCGATGCGCACGCGTCCAACCCGGCGTCGAGCTGGTCCAACGAGGACTCGCCCAGCAGCACGCCGTCGTCCGCGCCCAGCGCCGAGTGGTTGAGCAGCCAGGAATAGGTAGCGGCGACCATCGATATATCCGCTATATCACAAGCGGCGCAGATCCGCTCGACGGCCGCGAAGTTCGCATCATTATAAAACCGCGGCATGTAGTTCGGATTGTCCTTGAAGCGGCCCTGAAGGACGGTTCCGCCCTGCAAATGTTTACCGGTCAAGAGCCCGGCCGCTAAACCGTTGTAGGCGACGAAGCGACAGTTCCGTTCCCTGAGCAAGGGCAGCAGCTCGTCCTCGACCATGCGGTTCAGCGGGCTGTAGAGCCCTTGATAGACCGTGGGCGGAGCAAGGCCGTGCGCGTCGCAAATATCAAAAGCGCGCCGCACCTCGTCGACGTGAAAATTTGAGAGGCCCACCTCTCGGACCACGTCCATGCCGACGAGGACGTCCATTGACTTCAATGATTCCTCCAGCGGACTCTGGGGATCGGGCTGGTGCAAATAATACTCGTCTAGTGCGCCATCCAAGCCGAGCGCGTCTCTCGTTAAATCGAATTGCCGGTGGACCCCGTCGGCCGCGAGGCCGGCGTCGTGGCCCGCCGGCGCGGCCTTGGAGCCGAGGCGCCAGTCCTCGGTCCCGCTGAGTCTAATCGCCTCGGCGATGTGGGCTTCGCCCTGGCCGCCGGCGTAGATCCGCGCCGTGTCGAGGCGGTTGCCCCCCGCAGCTGCGAAGCGCCTCAGCATTTCCGCGGCGACCGGCGCGTCGCACACCGCCGAGGCCTGGCTCCACCCGTAGTTCATCGTACCGAGGTAGACTCGTGACGCTGAGAGGAGGTTGCGTGCCGCGGCGACCATAGTGCCTTTGGCTGGCTGGCAGGCTGGCTAGACCTGCCGGCTGGCTGGTTGGTTGTTTTCCGGCCGGCTGACTGGCTGCTAAATGGCGCTTGCTTGACCCAGTTTCTGACGGGGAGAGTGCTACGTAAGTCCTGGCATACAGACTTAGCATTGAGAGGAGAGAAACCCGTGCGTAAAACCCATTAGAGTACGGGTTTCGAAAACTGTTGCCAAGGTCTCCACTGCAACGCACAGCAACGCACTGCGGCGTACAACTGGTTACTTCAAACGATACAGACAACACATTCCTCCTGCGGCCCGCCAGCGCATCAGCGCGTGCTTGTGCGCCGCTCGCACAATCACCATGAGCACTCTTTTAGCGCTGCTGCTGCACACCGCCGGAGCCTGGGGCCCCCAAGACAAAGCGACCAAACTGCCGCGCCTCTGGCTGCCGACCAGCGCACCAGTTGTGGCAGGAGAAACGTCTTGGCCGCTCGACGCGGCCCAGCAACGCAAACTGGGAAAAGTGTTGCGGCTGCGGCGAGGCGACGAGCTGCGCGTCTTCGATGGCGGTGTCGGCGAGTGGGTCGCGTCCTTCGAGGACGACTGCGTGGTTGCCAAGCACCAGACGCGCGAGCCCGAAGTGAGGCCCCAATTGGAGTTGTTCTTCGCACCAATAAAAAAGAAACGGCTGGCTTTACTGATCGAAAAGGCCGTGGAGCTCGGCGTGACGCGGTTGCGGCCCATACGCACGCAGCGGACTGAGCGGGCCTCTATCAGTGCGCTGCCGGCGCCGGGCGTCACGGCTGCTGCGATCGCCGCGTCCGAGCAGAGCGAGAGGTGTGACGTGCCTTTGTTGGACGCAATTGTAGACAACAACGAAATATCTACTTCACTGCCGCTGTACGTGTGCGCGGCGCGCGCCGACGAGGCACCGCATCTGTTGGACGTCGTGACGGCGGGAGACGGGGCCGCCGTGTTAATCGGCCCCGAGGGCGGGCTAAGCGACGCGGACCTCGCCGCGATCTCCGGGGCCGTGCCTCATGCCGTCGCGGTCACGCTCGGTCCAGCGGTGCTGCGCGCGGAGACGGCGGCGTGCGTCGCTCTAGCCTTCGCGGGGGCCGCGCTACGTTCAAGTTAATGTTTTTTGTTGTGCTTACACGCTTTGGACGCGGCCCGTGGTCGCGTCGCCGCACGACGCCGGTGGCCCGAGTTCCTCCGCGTCGATGACCGAGCAGCCGGCGGCGGCGAGGCACGCGTCGACGGCGTCGAGGCCCACGCAGACTCGCTCGAACAGCGTGCCTGCTACTCCGCCCACCACGAGGAACGGCTCGTCCTCGCCGCAGGCCGCGTAGAACGTCGAGCCGCCGTCCTGAAACCGGTAGCACGGGCGCGACGGCGTCGGGTAGGTTGAAGGCGTAGGCGTCGCCGGTTCGGCCGGGTTCGTGACCCCGGGCACTTGGTCGAGTCTCGCGAACGCCAAGTCGACGAAGTTCGCGAGCGCGCGGATTTGGCGGTCGCGATCCCGCGCCGCGGCCTCGACGCGCTCGGCCCACTGTTTGTCGATGAGTTGCGTGAGGACCGTCTCGGCGCGCGCCAGGTCGTTGGCGTTGTCGCGCAAGGTCTCGAGGGTATTGGCTTCTCCCTGACCCCCCTCCGATGAAGCGCCACGGGCCGCCGCGAGTGCCCCCAGGGCGACGAGGGCGATAAGTCGCATGGAAATCGTCCTCCTTTGAGCGTGAAGGCCTCACAATGATTGCGAGTGACCCGGTCAAAACCCGCACTATTTTCACAATCAGCTGCGGCGTGCAGGGCCCGATTGTGCCCCGTACCGTTTACGGTACGGGGCACACAGGTCCTAGTAGGTTTTGCGCCACTAGCCCCTAGTGTGTTTTGCGCCGCTCGCCAGAACGCTGTTCTTCGCCGCTCGCCTCTTCGCCCCACGTAAAAACGTTTCTCTCGGC
>Ga0302122_10000022_pt1 | contig 77848 bp, 66 predicted proteins | sample CB21_SCM_MG_FD_203115 | JGI IMG/M metagenome (GOLD analysis project Ga0302122, IMG submission 203115) | Marine microbial communities from Western Arctic Ocean, Canada - CB21_SCM | ecosystem: Environmental > Aquatic > Marine > Oceanic | place: Canada: Western Arctic Ocean | collected 2017-09-28 | reverse complement strand
CACTGCACTTAATAGCGGACAGCTAAGGTGTAACTCAGAGTGTAACTCTTAAAAAACGGCAAACCTAGAAAGCAAAAAACCCCTGTAAAAACAGAGGCTTAATGGATGCTTATGGCGGACCGGACGGGACTCGAACCCGCGACCTCCGGCGTGACAGGCCGGCATTCTAACCAGCTGAACTACCGGTCCGTGAAAGCATATTCTCTAATGGTGGGTGGTACAGGGATTGAACCTGTGACCCTCGCCTTGTAAGGGCGATGCTCTACCAGCTGAGCTAACCACCCCCTGAGAGAGCGACGCATTCTACCGAACTGGGGGTGACTGTCAAACATTTTCTGAGCCTATATACATATCAGCTTCACAGCCCTAATATAACGACCTAATTCACGTTATTTTATTGAACAAAAATGAAGATTTATAAAGAATTTAGTATTGAGGCTGCCCACCGACTTCCAAATGTCCCAGAAGGGCACAAATGTGCCCGGCTGCACGGTCATTCCTTTCAGGTGGCAATCCATGTCGATGGTCCTGTTGGAGAGCAAACAGGTTGGATAATGGATTTTGGCGATATCAAGGTGGCTTTTGCGCCTATCTATGAACAACTTGATCATCATTATCTAAATGATGTCATGGGTTTAGAGAACCCTACCAGTGAAAACTTAGCTATTTGGATATGGGATAACCTAAAGCCCCGACTACCTCTATTAAGCGCTATTGAGATAAAAGAGACCTGTACCAGTGGATGTATCTATCACGGCTAGGCAGCCTTAGAGTATGGTTTCGCTGTGCACGTTCCCTCCCACATCATAAAGCCCAGCATGATTGTGATGGGAATAAGACAGCCCAGTAGCATCTGTTGCCAGGTGATCAAATTTATAGCCCAACCGGCAGACAGTGCAGCTATCGCCTGAAATGAAAAAACGGTTGAATCATTAATGGCTTGGGCTTTGTGGCGGTCATTGTCAGAATGAGTGCTAGGTAATAACGTGGTGCCGGCAAGAAACAAAAAGTTCCAACCTATGCCAAGTAACACTAACTGCAACCAGAAGCCGGTAACACTCGTATCTGAAAAGCCAATGGCTATGGTGGCGCAATAGCAGATCAACCCGATAAACATCATTGCTCTAATGCCAAACTGGCGAAACAATAGCGGTGCGACAAATGACGGCATAAACATCGCAGCAATATGGCTTTGGATAACCCATTTAGTATCAAGGAGCGAATGACCATGAAAATGGTGCATGCTGATGGGTGTGCCTGTCATCACAAATGACATAACTGTATAGGCAATTACGCCACTGGCTAGTGCCAGCGCAAAAGAGGGCCTGCGCAGAAAATTGACTGTTGGCGTCTGCTTTTGTGCTGCGGGATTTGATGCAATGGGTGCTGGGTTGTAGAGGCTCAGCACCAGAGCTGCAGCCGCAATACATCCTATACCTAGTAAAAAAGAGCCTTGGTAGGTAATAGCAGACATCTCTCTACCTAAAATGGCTAGTTCAGGGCCGATGAATGCAGCGACAATTCCGCCGCCCATCACCATTGATGTTGCGAAAGCGTGATGCTCTGTGCTCACCGACTCCATCGCCGCGAACCTGCCTTGCATTAATGCAGCACTTAGTGAGCCCAAAACAACAGAGGCCGTGCAAAAAAGCCCAAAGCTTTTTGATTGCAATGCTGCTATGGCTAGGAGACACCCGAATATGCCAACGCCCATGCAAGTAAGCATCCCTCTCTTTCGACCCAATTTGCGCATGAGTTGGGTTACTGGGACCACGCTAATGGCAGTGCCCGTTATCATTAAGGCTATGGGCGCGGTAGCCCATACTACTGAGGGGGCTAATTGCGAGCCAATCAGGGTGCCAGCCAAAACCATTAGTGGCATGGTTGATCCGGCCAATGCGCAGCTAATGCTAAGTATCCAGACGTTTCTAAAGTCTTTATGCGAAATAATGTTGATCGGATTGTCCTTATTCTATTTTTTTGTCTAGGTATTGGTTTCAACGACGGAGCATAAACTAAATTGTTCGCTAGGGTAGCTTGTTTCTGTGCTCTGCTTTGCATAAGTCCTGTATAATTAATGAGTACAGAAAATCAGACTCAATAAATCTTTAATTGGCATAATAAAATGGTAACAGTCGGGACATTCAATCAACTTCAAGTTGTTAAACAGGTCGATTTTGGCGTTTATTTAGACGGCGATGACCTAGACTCTATTTTACTGCCAAAACGCTATGCGCCAGAGGGGTGTGAAATAGGTGACTGGATTAGCGTCTTTTTGTATTTTGACTCAGACGATTTGTTGATTGCGACCACAGAGACGCCTAAAGTTGAGGTGGGTAGTTGCGAGATGCTAACCGTCGTTGATATAAACCATGCCGGCGCGTTTATGGATTGGGGCTTACCCAAAGATTTACTGGTTCCCTATAACGAACAGCAAAAACCAATGGAAGTAGGGTATTCCTATGTTGTTTATGTATACCATGATCAACAGTCAGATCGTATCGCCGCGTCAACAAAGTTAAACCATCATCTAGATGAAACCCCCGTCTGGTTAAAGTCGGGTCAGGCCGTTAATTTACAAATTGCTGGGCGAACAGATTTAGGCTACAAAGCGATCATTGATGGTAAATATCTTGGGCTCCTTTTTCGCGCTGATGCTTATCGACCATTAAAAATTGGCGAGCGACTTCCCGGGTTTGTTAAGATGATCCGTAGTGATGGAAAAGTTGATTTGTTAATATCACAGGCTACGCTGCAAGGTGATCATGACTTGTCTGAGCAAATTATCCGGCATTTAAGGGAGCAAGGGGGGCAGTCCACATTGACCGATAAGAGTGACCCAGATGCTATACATCGTGCTTTTAAAGTGTCCAAGAAAAAATACAAGCAAGCTTTAGGAACCCTTTATAAGAGCAAAAGGATTGTCATCTCTCCAGGAAAAATCGAACTCGCATCATAGCAAAAGACTTCTAGTAGCAGGTAGTAGCAGGCTTATAATTTTTATTTATGGATTTTAACTTATTAGCTATCGCCTTGTATCCTCCAAAAAAAGGCCTTTTGTGGTAGTTCCACTGTTGTGTGGATTGGTTTAATTGCATATTTATAATAAATACTTATCAATATATTTACTTTTTTAATTTGTATCCGACCTAAGGCTGAGCGACCATCATGGGGCGTGCATGTAATACGTGTGCAGTGTTGGGTGCGCTATAAAAAATATAAAATAAACTGTATAGTGTTAGGGTTAGCGCAATCAGTGCTACTTAGATCACGTGTGACGTTTAATTTTAATTCTACATTGGGGAGAAACATATGTTTCGTAAGACTAAAGTAAACCGTGCGGTAGTATCAGTTATCGCAGCCGGCTTCGCAGCTACAGGCGCAAGTTTGGCGGCAGCTCAGATCGAAGAAGTTATCGTAACAGCCACAAAAACTTCAGCAAGTACACAAGATATTCCAATTGCCGTTTCTGCGATAACGTCAGAAAAACTTGACCAGTTGGGTATTTCAAATTTTGAAGATTACCTTATCCAACTACCTGGTGTAACAGCTGGTGGTAGTGGCCCAGGTCAAAATACAATTTATATTCGTGGTGTAGCCTCTACCACTCCGGCTATTTCTATTGCCGGTGTTGCAGGTCTTGCACCTAACGTTGCATTTTATCTAGATGAGCAGCCATTGGCACAGCCTGGCCGTAATCTTGATGTGTATGCAGCTGACTTAAGTCGTGTTGAGGTTCTAGCTGGACCACAGGGCACGCTCTTTGGTTCTAGCTCTCAGGCAGGTACTGTTCGTTTAATTACTAACAAGCCTGATCCTTCTGAAGCCTACGGTAAGCTGAAGATGGGCTTTTCACAAACTAACTCAGGCGGAAATAGCAACAACTTTGAAGCTATGTACAACTTGCCAGTGAGTGACAAGGTCACATTGCGTGGTGTTGTTTATAGCGATGATAAGGGCGGTTATATTGATAACGTCCACGGCACTCGAACTGTCCAAGAGAGCGCTCGTTTCCGAAAGGAAGGGTTTGTGCGTACTAACGGTGTTCCAGTTAGCGCCGCTCGTGCTGGATTCACTAGTTCTGGGGCTGATGCCGATGGTGATGGCTATGCAGATATGCCCGGTGTTACTTTTATTGCTGCGGATAATACGGATCTTTTAGAAGAAGATTTTAACCAATCTAAGTATACCGGTGCTCGATTAAGTGCTTTGATTAGCTTGAGCGATGATTGGGAGCTTTTGCTGTCACACACTACTCAAGAGCTTGAAGCGGACGGTGTTTTCTTTGCTGACCCTAATTTAGGTGACCTTGAGATCCAAAGCTATATTGATGATTCTTTGCAAGATGAGTTTGATAATACAAGCTGGACCCTGACAGGTCGTGTTGCTGGATTAGACGTTGTTTATACCGGTGCTTACACAGAGCGTACTGCAGATCAAAATATTGGTTATTCAGATTATATGTTTGTAGGCCAGTATCTGCCTTACTACACATGTGACTATTCGGTGACTTATGGCGACGGAACAGGTACCTGTTACGCGCCAAACATGTCAGCACCTAGTCACTCAGAAACTGAAGTATCAACACATGAGATTCGGATCACAACAGACCAAGACAAGCGTACACGTCTGACTGCTGGTGCCTTCTTTAGTGAGACTACTCTTCAAGAACGAGTGAGCTTTACTTATCCTGGCAGTATCTTGGCTCAGGGTTGGGCTGGAGCAGGTTCTGGTCCTGGTTTCGCGAGTCCTAACTACTCATATGGCGATGGATATCTTTCATCCAATGAACCTTATGCGCCAGGTGAGATCTTCCGTAACGATATTGAGCGTACTGATGAGCAAATGGGTGTGTTCGGTGAGTTAAGCTATGATATTAGTGATGATCTTTCTGTAACCTTAGGGGCACGTTACTACGATATCGAGATTGACTTTGACGGTAGTGCTGCAGGCTCGTTCTTCAACTTCTGTGGTAGCACGAACCCAGCTTGTGTGGATGCTCAGGTCTTTGGTACTAACATTGCGACACTTTACGGTGGAGACAACCCTACCTCAGGTATCGATAAAGCTACAGCCGATGGAACGATCTTTAAGTTCACAGCGTCTTACACACCAACTGAAGACATGCTGCTTTATGCAACAGTGTCTGAAGGTTTCCGAGCTGGATTCTTAAACCGTCCCGGTGGCTATACTAGTAAAGACGGTCTTTACACAGTTCCTTATCAGTTCGACACGGACGAGATGATGAACTATGAGTTTGGCTGGAAGGCTGACATGATGGACGGACGTATGCGTTTCAACGGTAGTGTGTTTATGGCTCAGATTGACGGCTTACAAACCACTATTTTCGATCCAAGTATAGCTAACTTGTTCTTCTCTGATAACGCTGCAGATGCTGAAGTTACAGGCCTAGAGGCTGATGTGATTTGGGCGCCTGAGAGCATAGAAGGTTTAACAATCAGCGCTGGTTTGTCGATTCTTGATACCGAGATAACCAAAACTCTAACCACGTCTAAAGATGTTGTGGCAGGTGATTCCTTGGCTTTCGCTCCTGAGCGTCAAGCGAATCTGCAAGCGCGTTATGAGTGGACGACAGACTCTGGTCTGACCGCACACATCATGCCGCACCTTGCGCACTCAGCTTCATCTTACAGTGATATCATTCGAATCAACCGTGACCGTATAGCGGGTTGGACCTTGATGGGTCTTACCGCGGGCGTGACTAGTGATACTTGGGGCGCAGAGTTGTACATTGACAACCTCACAGATGAGCGTGCTGAATTGTCGCGGAACTACATCAATGATAGAGAGCGTGTTTCATATGCAAGACCCCGTACTATGGGTGTGCGTATGACTTACAACTTCTAAACATTGTAAAGTAGTTAAAAAAGCTAGATCATAATGCCCCTTTCGAGGGGCATTATTTTTATACGGAGAAAAAAACTTGGCCAACAAATCGCGATCAGATGATATTGTCAATGAAGAGTTGCTGGAGGAGATTAAAGCTCTTTTGCGGGCTGGTGATTTCACCAAGGCTGAACAACAGCTATTGGACTTAGTCTCAGCAGGTTCAGACCATGATGAAGTGTTTTACATGCTTGCAGTCTGTCAGCGCTATTTGAAAAAATATTCTGCTGCTTTGAGTAATCTAGATAAGTTAAAGAACTTAGCGCCAGATCATAGTCGCGGTCATCAAGAAACTGGCCACGTTTATAAGGCGATGAATAAGGCAGACGCAGCGCTTAACGCCTATAGCCGAGCTGTGCAGATCAATCCGGCTCTCTTCGCGAGCTTTAGAGGGCAAATAGAGATCCTTTCAGCCACGGGCAGAGAAGCAATGACTGGTCCGCTCAAACGGCAGCTGGAGTCTCTAGAGGCACTGCCAAAAGTGCTTGTTGTGGTTATGGATCTTATTGCTCATGGTAAATTAGTTAAAGCTGAGGAGCTCTGCAAAGGATTTATGCAGAAAGTACCTCGACATATTGAAGGTATGCGTCTGCTGGCGGATATTGGAAATCGACTCGGTGTATTAGAAGATGCAGAGTTCTTATTAGAGAGTGCTATTGAATTCTCTCCAGACAGCATACAGGTGCGGATCGACTATATTCAGGTCCTCAGGAAAAGGCAGAAATATGAAGAAGCTTTGGCCCAAGCCAAACTTCTATTGGCAAAAGACCCGAAAAATCCGCAGTTTCAGTCGGTTTTTGCGGTTGAGTCTATGCAGTCGGGTGATTATGACACTGCCTTAGAAGCCTTTGATTCTATTTTGCAGACCATTCCTGAAGATCCTGGAACACTCACATCACGTGGCACGGCCTTAAAAACGACAGGCCAGACTGATGAGGCAATTGACTCTTACCGTAGAGCTATTAAAAAGTATCAGGGCCATGGCGAAGCCTATTATTCTTTGGCCAATCTCAAACTGTTTAGTTTTAGCGAAGAAGAGATAGCCATTATGGAAGCCCAGAAAGTCAATCTTGGTATCTCGCATATGAGCCGTGTATATATCAATTTTGCCTTGGGTAAGGCTTACGAAGATAAGGGCCTTTTTGAAAAATCGTTTGAGCACTATGAGCGGGGAAATGCTTACAAAAAGGCTCAAAGTCGTTACAAATCCAACGAACTAACCGATGAGTTTCAGGCTCAGACGGACGTTTTTAATGATGCGTTCGTAGCTCTCCATTTAGGCACAGGTCACGATGCGCCGGACCCCATATTTATTGTTGGACTACCCAGAGCGGGATCGACATTACTTGAACAAATTCTTGCCTCGCACAGTCAGGTTGATGGAACCATGGAGTTACCTAACATGCTCTCGTTGGCGCAAAAATTACGTCGTGGCGAGCGAATGAGCATGACGAACCATTATCCGGCGGTACTAACAACATTAGAGCCCCAGAGCTTTGCAGAGTTTGGTGAGACATTTATTAAAGAAACACGCATTCATCGAGGCTCAGCGCCATTTTTCATTGATAAAATGCCTAATAATTTTAGACATATTGGATTGATCCGCCTGATACTGCCTAATGCCAAAATTATTGATGCACGCAGGCACCCTATGGGCTGTTGTTTTAGTGGATTTAAGCAGTTGTTCGCTGAAGGTCAAGAGTTTACCTATGGCCTAGAGGAAGTAGGCACTTATTACAAAGATTATGTCGAGCTTATGGATCACTGGGATAAAGTATTTCCCGGGAAAGTGCTGCGCGTTCAATATGAGGACGTTGTCGCGGACCTTGATACTCAAGTGAGACGCATACTCGACTACTGTGGACTAGACTTTGAAGAGAGTTGCATTAGTTTTCATGAAAATGAGCGCTCAGTGCGAACGCCAAGTTCAGAGCAGGTACGCCAGCCGATTTATCAGAGTGGTGTTGAGCAATGGAGAAATTTTGAAGATTATTTAGGCCCGCTTAAAGATTCCCTAGGCCCAGTGCTAGGCCGATACCCCATTTAATTAGTAGCCGTAAAAATAAGCAAGACGAGGAGATGAAAAGTGACTGATGTGATAATGACGCGACAAGAAATTCAATCAATCGTTGCACTGGCGCTTGAATCGAACGGCTGTGATAAAGAAAACGCAGCTGCCGTAGGTAGAACGATTTCTGCAGCTGAGCTCGATGGCTGTGCAGCGCATGGATTATTCCGTATGCCTGGCTATGTCGCATCTCTGCGCAGTGGCAAGGTGAATGGCAAGGCTAAACCGACAGTCACGCGTATATCCCCAGGCGTTGTAAAGGTTGATGGAGATCACGGTTATGCGCCACTGGCCTTGGAAATGGGTCGAGAGGCGTTGATTGAAGCTGCCAGAGAGAACGGTATAGCCGCAATGGCGCTCGTTAATGTGCATCACTTTGCAGCGTTATGGGTGGAAGTTGAGCCTATCGCTGAGGCAGGATTGGCGGCGATGGCTTTTACGACGTATAAACCAGCTGTAGTTCCTGCTGGGGCTAAGGAGCCGCTATTTGGTACAAATCCAATGTGTTTTGGTTGGCCTCGAGGTGATCAGCGTCCACTCGTGTTCGATCAGGCATCAGCGTCAATGGCGCGTGGTGAGGTGATGATCGCTGCGCGTGATGGACATCCGGTGCCGCTAGGGACTGGAGTCGATGCTGATGGGGTACCGACCACTGATGCCGACAAAATCATAAAGGGTGGGGCTTTACTTCCATTTGGGGGTCACAAAGGTTCAACAATTGCGATGATGATAGAGCTTTTAGTTGCAGGCCTCACGGGTCAAGATTTTAGCTTTGAAGCTCAGAAGAATGATAACAATGATGGGGGTCCACCCAATGGTGGCGAGTTTATGCTTGCCATCGATCCTAATCGATTTGGTGATGCTGACAATTGGCTAAAGCATTCAGAATCTTTTTTGGAACTGTTGGGCGGAATGGAGGGGGCCCATATACCGGGTAATCGACGGTACGACAATCGAGAGAGGCACGCTCTTGAGGGCATTTCAGTGAAACAGACAGTTCATGCTAAATGCGTAGAGTTTTGCCAGACTAGCCAGTAAGTATTTTTCGCTGGATGGGCAAGATTAGTTTGCGGTGACTCCTTTGGGAGTGGATAGTCCCAGTCGCATAATTTGGTTGGGCATCTCAGCAATAACGGTCTCAATCATTGCGTCGGCGGCTGGCGATAGGGTCCACTCATTGCGGGTAATCAAACATATCTCTCGTTTCTCGGCCGGCATCAAAAGCCTAGATACTAGTTCGCCCGTTTCTCTTGGGATGGCCAGTGATGGCAGTATACTTACGCCTAAGTTGGACTTAAGCATGGCGATCAGAGTGGTTATATTTGGGAAATCAAACTTAGATGGACCTAATGACTGCCTTGAGCGCATGGTTTTGGTAATGCCAGTGTCTAAGAACGTCTCGTTAGCCAGTTGATTCCAGTGAATTGGATCATTGCTAGCAGCTAAATAATGATCACGGTGGCAGACTAACTCTAAATTATCGCCAAATAAGGGTCGAAAATTCAGAAGTTTATTTTGTTGCCAGACACTGCCAATACCAAAGTCTACCTCATTGCGTTCGACCTTTTGCTGCACTCCTCTGGACGTATCATCATTTAAAAGCAGATTTATTCCAGGGAAATTGGCCGAAAAGGTTTTTATAATCGGAGGCAGTAAGCTCGTTGCCACCGATGGAACTATCGCCATGCTAATATTGCCCACTCGTCGCTCAGCTGTGGCCTTGAGATCTGAAATAGCCGTGTCGAAATCCCGGACTAAGCGTTCGGCTATAGGAATAAAGTTTTCGCCTTCGGCCGTAGGAGTGACGCGCCGAGTTGTTCTATCCAGAAGTTTTAAGCCGATAAACTCTTCCAGCTGCTTAATTGCTAACGTTATTGCCGGTTGGGTCCTAGAGAGCTCCTCGGCGGCTCGATTAAAACTGCCATAACGGGCCACAATCACAAACGTTCGAAGATGCTTAAGGGTGATATTAAGGTATTTCATGAACGCGGCCTTATCATTAGTCTTGATGTTCGGACAGTATGCGGTCTTTCAAAATTTATATATTAGCTAAGTTTATATATCTATATAAATTTGTAAATAGATTTATTATTTGAACGCGTTAATATACACGTCTAATCACCAGAATTGGTTACTCAGTTTATATTTACTCAAGGGGAAGAAGATGAGCGGTGAAGTTTATCGTAATTATATTAACGGTCAGTGGCTCGAGGGCCAGAGCGTCACTACGAACCTGAATCCTTCGGATATTAGTGATGTGGTAGGTCTGTATTCAAAGGCCAACGAAGATGATTGTGTTTCTGCCATTACTGCAGCGAATGAAGCCTTCATCGGCTGGTCTCAGAGTGCTCTTGAAGTACGCAAAACGATCTTGGATATGATCGGTAATGAGCTTATTGAGCGCAAAGAGGAGATTGGTGCTATTTTGGCCCGTGAAGAGGGTAAAACCCTTGCTGAAGGTATTGGTGAAGTGGGCAGGTCAGGCCAGTTTTTCCAGTATTACGGTGCTGAGGTGTTGCGCTTGATGGGTGAGAACACGGCCTCAGTTCGGCCAGGAGTCGATGTCGAAGTGCATCGTGAACCATTGGGCGTGGTTGGAATTATTACGCCTTGGAACTTCCCAATGGCTGTTGCTGCATGGAAAGTTGCTCCAGCACTGGCCTATGGTAACTGTGTGGTGCTCAAACCCGCGGAACTTGTACCCGCTAGTGCCTGGATTTTAGCGGAGATAATTAGTCGCAGTGGTTTGCCTGCCGGCGCTTTTAATTTGGTGATGGGTTCGGGTCGTGAGGTAGGTGAAAAACTTACTAGCTCTGCCGGAGTTGATGCAATTACCTTCACAGGCTCGGTTGATGTAGGTCGGCATATTGCTCGTAATTGCATCGAAAACATGTCGCGAATACAGCTTGAAATGGGCAGTAAAAATGCACTTGTGGTGCTGAATGATGCCGATCTTCAATCTGCAGTGGATTGCGCTGTAGCAGGGGCTTATTTTGGTACAGGACAAAAGTGTACGGCGTCCTCACGTATCATTGTTGAGTCAGGTATACATGATGCATTTGTAGCCAAAATGACTGAGTCCCTAGACAAGTTGGTCGTGGGTAACGCGATGACCCCCGGGGTGCATATAGGCGCGGTCGTTGACGAGCGGCAGTTATTACAAAACCTTAAATATGTAGAATTAGCTAAACAAGAAGGTGCTGAATTAGTTCAGGGCGGTGAAAGATTAGAGCTTGAGACCGAAGGTTACTTTATGTCTCCAGCACTCTTCATTAATACCAATAATAAAATGCAAATTAACCGTGACGAGGTGTTTGGACCTCTTGCCTGTGTGATCAAAGTCGATAGCTATGAAGAGGCTTTAGAGGTCTCCAATGACTCTGATTTTGGTTTGACGTCAGGGATCATGACGGCTTCTCTGAAGCATGCGAGTCATTTTAAGCGCCATTCCAAGTCGGGTTGTGTGATGGTTAATTTACCCACGGCAGGTACTGATTATCACGTGCCATTTGGTGGTCGTAAATCGTCTAGCTATGGCCCAAGAGAACAGGGTCAGTATGCGCGTGACTTCTATACCATTATCAAAACTAATTACAGCAAGCCGTATTAAATTTAAGTTGGCTGGGCGTTAAGGAGATTTTAATGCACAAAGATATGCTCATGATCGATGGATTACAGTACGTTAACTGGAATCGTCAGTTATTTGAAGACGCGCAGCTAAGTGGTGTGCATTGTATTCACGTAACTATTGCTTACTGGGAAAACATTCGTGAAACCCTAGAAAACATAGGCACCTGGAACCGTCATTTTATCAATCATGACGATCTCATTATGCCCGTTCGTCAAGCTAGAGATATTCTAGAGGCAAAGCGCCTAGGTAAGGTCGGTATTGTGTTTGGTTTCCAAAACTGTTCGCCCATTGAGGATGACGTCAAAATGGTGGAAATTCTCCATCAGTTAGGCGTGCGTATTATGCAGTTAACCTACAACAATCAGAGCCTGTTGGCGACAGGTTGCTACGAAGAGAAAGATGGTGGTGTTACCCGATTTGGCAAGCAAGTGATTAAAGAAATGAACCGAGTAGGCATGGTGATTGATATGTCTCATAGCGCAGAAAAATCAACCCTAGAAACTATTGAGCTATCAGAGCGTCCTATCGCCATTACTCACGCCAATCCAAGTTTCTTTCATACCGCATTGCGGAATAAGTCTGACGCGGTGATTCGTGCTATTGGAGAGTCAGAGGGGATGCTAGGTTTTAGTATGTATCCATTTCATCTAAAAAATGGCCCCGACTGTACCCTTGAAGAATTTTGCCAAATGATTGGCCAGACAGTTGAAATGATTGGTATTGACCGCGTTGGAATCGGCTCTGATCTGTGTCTTAACTGGGATTATAAAGTCCTAGAATGGATGCGTAGCGGTCGCTGGACAACGGGTGTTGATCACGGTGAGGGTTCGGCTGAAAAACCGGCCTGGCCTGACCAACCAAGCTGGTTTAGCGGCACCAAAGACCTCAGTATTGTCGCCAAGGGTCTTGAAAAACAAGGCTTTAGCGATGACAACATCGCCAAGGTTATGGGTGAAAACTGGTTGTCGTTTTTTGAAAAATCATTCTCCGGGGATTCTGCTAGACTCTTAGGAAATTGACTTATTAAGACGTCGAGATAATACTGAACCATAGTAATAGAAAAAACGTAATGCTTCGGTAAGCTTACGTTCTATATACGTAATCTGTAGCTAGGCTAGATGGCGAAAAATTCATGCATAACCGCACTCACAAGATCGACAATTCTGATGGCTTGACGCCATTGCCGATGCGGCCTGCCAGCCAGGTTATGCAGTTGGAGCGTCTAGGCAGTTTTCATCAATCGCGGTTGAGCTTTATGCGCACACTGGTTCGGCGCATGGTGGTGGAAGACTGGCAGGTCAGTAGCTCTGTATTTGATCTAGACGAGCAGGGTTATGGTACTGTGGTCTACCAAATCAAGGCTAAATACGGCACTTTCAGCTACGTGCTTTTCTCTCATTATTTAGATCCAGAAAATCGCAATGATCGAGTTATTGCCGACCAGTGGGACCTGACCATGGCCCTCTGCGAGGGCACGGTGGATCATGAACAGCTCGAATTTTTACGTAACAATGTACCCAAGCAGGAAGCGGGGCGAGTTGACTCGAGGGTCCTAGTTTTATCTCGCGCTAACCGCAGTGCACGCACCTTTGAGTACGTAGTTAATGAGTTGGCCGATGGCCGTCAGCCGAGTGTCGATGTGATTGCCGAAGTGGGTTATCTGTATCGCACTACTGCAGCCTATGGTAGCGGCAAGTTGGGTATGGCGGATTGGGAGAAAGTTCGCACTAAGCACCGCGACTTTGGCCGACCCTTTGCCGCAGAGATGTTCACCTGTTATATGTTGCGCCACTTTAGTATGCAACAGGCCGATTATTTGGCCGCGCAGCGCGCACCAAAAAGGGCAGTGCCTCTGCATGAAGACATTAAACGCTATGTAGGTATTGGTAATTCTACGGGTCTGGGCATGGCGCCATTTTTAATTAATCATCCGCTGTTAATCAATCAGTGGATTGAAATGCGTGAAACAGCATTGGCAACTGTTGTTGCCGCCAGTGAATCTGGTGTTGATGAAGCTACTCTTGCGCGTTTGGATGTTGCGACTCAGCGAGTTATTCAGCATTTAGGTGAAATTGTCACCGCCGATGAGCGACAAAATAACGCAAATTTACTACTGAGGGAAGAACTACAGCTAATGCACCAATGGCTGGAAGAGCAGGGCGCAGTGCTAGCGAGTAACCACTATGTGTGGGCCTCTCTCACTCAGTATGCCGAGCAGCACTGGCATATAGAAACTCAAGAGGTCATCAATACCCTGTTGATTGAGCTTTATCCGGAACTAGTTGATAACTTAGAAGAGCAGATGGGGGTAGACGAATCTCATCAGATAACGCCCGAAATGCCGGTCGCAGATCTGTTAGAGATTATTGAAGATAAATATGAGTGGGCGCTTGCCATAGACTTTAGCAAGCACGAGTCTATGGGGGCATTTTGGTATCGCTCTCAAGAAAAAATGGAGCCACGTCTGGGTCAAACCAACATTGATATGGGTATGGAGAAAGAGATGCCTTTGGCGGTTGGTCGTCGAGTACGTGAATGTTACGACCAGATCGACAGCTATAATCAGGCTTGTGGGCAACAGAATGTCGCTCATTTTATAATGCAGAACCCGACTTACAGTGGCATCGTTGCCCGTATTCAAACCATGGCCCAGAGTCATTACGGTGATATTCGAGAGAATCTGGTGCATGCAGATGTGCTGCCAATTCATTTGCTGCGCTGTAAGTTGTCATTTTTTGGGGTTAGTAAGTTTGACCCGCGCTCACGCCTCTGGGTACGTAATACTATGTTCCAGGGTGCTCCACTGATCAGCGATTTTGGAAAATCCTTTGTTGATGACTGGCAGTTCCCCATCAAACCAGTATTGGTGTCTCGTTAAGCATCATGAAAGTATCTAAGAATGAATTAATGGCTTCGTTAAAGAAGGCATTTGAAGGTTTGGGGTTCCAGCCCGGCGACTATCATAATGCTGCGGACATGGTAGTTTGGTTAGAGACTCATGGTTTTGATGGTTTTGATCGTTTACAGACGGCCTTGGCTTATTTAAATACCACAGCGCCAATCCATGCTGATTTAGTGCAAGAAGATGCGCACAATTCTGTGCTAGATGGCAAAGGCTCTTCTATTTTACTGTGCGGTAGTGAAGCGGTGGATCTTATTAGGTCGCAAGTAATGCAGGGTTTCGGCGCAGGCTTAGAGCTCATTAACTGTTATAACCGCACATTTGTCATACAGCGACTGGTTAAAGCTGCGCAGCGTAATCTTGCGTTTGTTGCTTATTGGCGGCAGTTTGATTACTGCGTGAAAATCTCTATTGAGGCAGGTGCCGAACTTCCGGAGCATGAGACTTTTACTATAATTGAAGCTTTTGAGCCGCAATCGCTAAGAATTTTTTGTGGCACGGATTTAGCTGTCATTGAAAAGCAATATGCGGTGCAGCTAGCGTTCGGGACCTTAATTGAAACCTATTCTTCGGCAGAAATGCTGGCCTGTTACCAGGATTCAGTAGAGCAGGGTATCGAGATAGACGAGGCTCTATGGCAAACCCTTGATGACTTGGTCGCCAGAATACTGGTTGAATCCACCGAAAGCTCTAGAGCGGGCGCAGGCGATTAAACGAGAGTTATCTTTATATTTTACTCGGCCGAGGCTGCATCACCTTCAGCTTGACTGATTAACCAATACCGAAAAGCCTCAACATCAGGGTGACTATATTGGTTCACCGGTGTGGCTAAAAAGAAAGCTTCAGATGAGGCAATTGATTCCTCAAACGGGGCAACCAGCCTACCACTTTCTAGTATATTGGTTACTAGGCAAGTACGACCCAACATGATGCCATGACCGAGTGCTGCCATTTCCATCATTGTTATAGATGAGTCAAAGTGGATCCCTTGAGAGGGGTCGACGCTGTGATAACCAAATTGGTTAAGCCAAAAAGCCCAGCCTTCTTCGTACCCCATGACATGCAGGAGGGTATGGTCAGATAATTGTTTTGGCTTTGTGGGCGGATTTTCAGGTGATATATCACCACCGACGAGTTCGGGGCTGCATACCGGAAATAGAGAATCCCATGTCAGTCGATTGCTGGTATAACCAGGCCACATGCCTTTGCCGTAGCGAATTTCCACATCAGCGTCTTTGTCCAGATCACCCACCCAGTTGTTGCTGGTAAAGCGCAAGCCTATTTCAGGGTGCTCTTCTCTAAAACTCGATAACCTAGGTGCCAACCAAGTATTAAAGAACACCAAATTCACTTTAATTGTCAATGTGCGACTGCGTTCTTTGCCGAAAACCTCATCAGTGACCATGGCTAGACGTTCTATTGATTCACGTACCCCTGGAATATAGGATTGGCCTGCGTCGGTGAGCTTTAATCCTCGGGGAAGACGCTTAAACAAAGATGTTCCGAGTTGAGCCTCCAGACCCTTAATTTGTTGACTAATAGCCGCTTGGGTCATATGTAATTCTGCCGCGGCCTGAGTAAAGTTTAGATGGCGAGCGGAGGCCTCGAACGAGCGCAACCAATTTAAAGGAGGAAGTCTTTTTTTCATTGTAATTATCTCTAATGTTTAGCTCGACGTACTGTCGGGGCCGTCAATCAATGACCCCAATTCAGTAGCAGCAGTGTGCAGAATATCACTATAACTGATTAATTCGTCGAGACTTTTTCTAACCACAGGCGCATGTATAAATAAGCAGGCACAAAGTCTTTGCTTGCTATCCAGAATAGGTACTGCACAACCGACCATACCATCGACAAATTCTTCATTATCGGTGCTGATATTACTCGCCTTCACCGCTAAAAGATTTTCTTCTAGATGCTCGGGATCCACAATAGTATTGCGTGCATACTGATTTAAGGGTAAATGATTGATGATTTTCTGGCGCCGCTGTTTGGGCAGGAAGCTAAGATATAGCTTACCGCTAGCTGTGCACCAGGCCGGTGTATGGCTGCCCACTTGCAGATTAAGTTGCAGCGGCCAGTCGGATTGTACTCGATCGTAATAGACCATCTCACTGCCATTGGGAATGGCGATGCCGCATGTCTCACCAATTTTCTCAGTTAGTTGCTCAAGAATGGTTCTGCGAACGGCGCTAAAACGCTCGCTATGCAATACACCCCAAGCGACACCGTGCATTCGGCTGCCGGGAACAATTAAGCCGCGCATATTTGTCTGCACAAAACTATCGTCTTCTAGCTGATTGAGAAGACGATGGATACTTGGCTTTGGTATATCCAGAAGAATAGCGAGATCAGCTGGTGACAGAGGTCGTTCAGCTTTGGCTACAGCTTCAATGATCACCATCACTCTGGCAATCGCTGAACCTTTTTCTCTCCCATTAGTGGCCATGATTATCCCAGTCTTAGCTTAGTGTCGGCATGGAGAACTGAGCACCTTCTCGAACACCAGCGGACGGCCAACGTTGAGTAATTGTCTTACGTTTGGTGTAAAAGCGAACACCATCGGGGCCATAGGCATGTAAATCACCAAATAGTGAACGTTTCCATCCACCAAAGCTGTGATAAGCGACAGGTACAGGAAGAGGGATATTAATGCCGACCATACCGACCTGAATGTGGTCAGAGAAGTACCTTGCTGCCTCCCCATCACGGGTGAAGATACAGGTACCATTGCCATATTCATGTGCGTCAATGAGATCCATTGCCTGCTGCATGGAATCAACACGAACAACCTGTAGTACGGGGCCGAAGATTTCAGCATCATAGCTATCCATGTCTGCGGTAACGCGATCGATCAATGTGCCGCCAACATAGAAGCCATTTTCATAACCATCAATAGTCGGATTACGACCGTCAACTACAATGTCTGCACCCTGTTCTTCGGCGCTGTCGATATAACCAAATACCTTTTGTTGATGTTGCTTTGTAATCACTGGACCAAAGTCATTATCAGCATCGTGGCAAGGGCCAATCTTTAAGGTCTTCATCGCTTCTTTCATCTTGCTGACCAGTTGATCTGCCGCGGCATCACCAACGGCTACCGCCACTGACAGTGCCATGCAGCGTTCACCTGAAGAACCAAAGGCAGCGCCAAGTAGTTGCGCAACAGCGTTATCCATATCAGCATCTGGCATCACAATAGCGTGATTTTTGGCGCCACCCAGAGCCTGACAACGCTTGCCGTTAGCATTGGCTGTTGTGTATATGTATTCCGCGATAGGAGTAGAGCCAACAAAACTAACGGCTTTGATGCGCTCGTCATTGAGCAGGGTATCTACGGCCTCTTTGTCGCCATTAACTACATTCATAACACCGTCAGGCAAACCTGCCTCCTTCAATAGCGAAGCAATAAACAGTGTCGAGCTTGGGTCGCGCTCTGAGGGTTTTAGAATAAAGCAGTTACCGCAAACGATTGCCATGGGATACATCCATAAAGGTACCATGGCGGGAAAGTTAAATGGCGTAATGCCTGCAACTACGCCTAGAGGCTGGAATTCACTCCAGGAATCAATGTTAGGAGCCACATTTTTGCTGTGTTCTCCCTTTAGAAGCTCCGGTGCGCAGCATGCGTATTCTACATTTTCAATACCTCGCTGCAGTTCGCCAGCGGCATCGTGAGATATCTTGCCGTGCTCTTCGCCTATTAGCTGGCAAATTTTATCGGCATTTTGTTCGAGTAAATCTTTAAACTTAAACATCACTCTAGCGCGTTTGATAGCGGGAGTATTCCGCCAGGCTGGGTACGCGGCTTGAGCGGCTTCAATAGCCGACTCCACAGTAGTCTTTGACGCCAAGGCGACCTGCTTGCTGACTTCACCATTGGATGGGTTAAATACATCTTGAGTGCGTTCGTTTGCCTCAATTGATTGACCGTTAATTAAATGTCCTATTGTGATCATTTTGTCGTTCCTCATAATATTAATGTTGAATTCGTTGTTTTAGTTACCAAAGTTTTTTGTACAGCTCGATCATCTCATCCACATCCGGAATTCTTGGATTGTTGCTTGGCGAGCCTGACGCTAAGGCTTGAGTAGCCATAGTTTCAAGATTACTAAAAAAGTGTTCGCGGTCGACACCAAAAGCTTCTAATGTAGGCACCTGTAGCTCATCATTAAGAGCATATAGTTCTTCCATCAGCTTTTGATTAGCCTGTTTTGTGTTGTCGCTAGAATCAGCGATACCTATCGCGCGAGCGCAATCAGCATAACGCTCTGCCGCAGCGGGAATAGAGTATTCGGTCACCGTAGGCAGTAGCATGGCATTGGATAGGCCATGGGGCACATGGTAGAAGGCGCCTATGGGCCTGCTCATACCATGCACTAGGGCTACAGAGGCGTTAGAAAATGCGACTCCAGCCAATGTAGACCCAAGCATCATCTGCTCCCTTGCTTCTCTATCGCTTCCATCATGGAATACACGGCGTAGATTAGGTCCAATTAACTTCATAGCGGCAATAGCCTGAGTGTCAGTATAGGCGCTGGCTTTTTTACTTACATAGGATTCCATAGCGTGGGTCAACGCATCAATACCCGTATCTGCTGTGGTCCGTGCGGGTACGCTTAGGGAAAGTTCGAAGTCGACTAGAGCCGCCGTGGGCATGAAGCCAGTGCCTAAGCACAACATTTTCTCATCGGTGGTCTCATCGGTAATAATAGTGAATTTTGTCACCTCAGAACCGGTGCCCGCAGTGGTAGGGATAGCAAAAATAGGTAAGCCGGGCTCGTCTACTATACGAGGAAATTTGTAGTCTCTCATTTCGCCCCCGTATGTCCCAAGTATGGAAATAGCTTTGGCACTGTCGATTGGGCTACCACCTCCCAACGCTATAATGGCATCAAAGTTTCCACCACGAACCTTATCAACTCCCGCTTGTATCGAGCGAACGGTCGGCTCAGGAACTGTGTCATCAAATACCTCAGAACTTATTCCAACGTCATTTAAGTGCTCTCTGACAGTACTGATATAGCCGAGTTGAACCATAATTTTATCAGTCACAATGAGCGGTCGATGCAAGCCCATACTCTTTAGTATGCTGCCGATCTCACTACTGGCACCCGCGCCGACCTGTAAAGTCTGAGGAAGAATTATTTTTGATGACATGACTACTCCGATAATATTTATTTATGAAGTCATAAGTGGCCGTTCTGGTCATTTATGACTTTTTCTAATCTTACTGGCTCGTAATGACCTAAAAAAACATCGGATCACTATACTCTTAAAATGATACGAATCATATTGTTTTTAGCATTAAGTACTTAGGTTTTTATCATCACTTAGGCTTTTTTGAGTCCAGTATTTGTCCGCCATAAAAAAAATCACGTCTCTTGATAAAAGCAGTAATGGCAGGGCCTGCAAGCAATTTATTTTTTCCTTGGTGATAAAAAAACTGATGCCTCAGGGGTTGTATTTTTTGCTGGTGCTCAGTGTTTTTGATTCTTAATATGCCGCCCATTAGACGGGTGCTTATAGAAGCGCTTAAACAGACATGAGTGAGTAACTTTTTGGTATTAATGATCATGCCGAAATGGGAAGAAAGAATGAGTAATAAAGTTCAATTGCCTCTTAATGGCGTCACCGTAGTGGACTTCGGTCAGCAAATAGCAGGACCAGCCGTCGCCATGATTATGGCTGACTTGGGGGCTACGGTGGTACACGTTGATCCGCCTACTGGACCGCAGTGGAAACATCAGGCAAATGCGATTTTAAATCGCAACAAACAGTGCCTCACTCTTGATTTGAAATGCCCCCTTGGGTTAGTGCAAGCGATGGATTTGATCGCTAAGGCTGATGTAGTCATTGAGTCTTTTCGACCTGGGGTCATGCAAAATCTGGGCATTGATTTTCAAGCTCTTCGCTTGGCACGTCCAGAACTCATTACGTTGTCGATCCCTGGGTTTGCGAGCAACGATGAACTGCGCCGTGATTGGAAAGCGACTGAAGCCGTTGTGGCTGCCACTGCGGGCGCCTACACAGATATGGGTTTTAACCGAGTCCTAATGGGTTTAAATCCTTGCTTTTCACCATTGCCCTTGGCGTCGTCATACACCACTACGTTAGCAGCAAGTTCGGTCGTTTTGGCCTTGGGGGCTCGAGAGCGGTCAGGTTTTGGCGATCATATTGAGGTGCCGGTGATTGCATCGATGATGGAAGGATTGTCTTATAACTCCTATGAAATTGATGATCTACCTGAGCGCTACAAAACCATGCGCGAAAAGGAAATTGAGCATCGACGTGCTAACAACATAGCTTTTGATTTGAGCTACGATCAATTGCAGGAGTACTTAGACCCCTTCTACCGAACTTATGAATGTGCCGATGGCCGAATGTTTTATGTGGTTTGTCCGTCGCACCGTAAGCATGCACGGCGCTGTCTTGATGCTCTGGGTCTTTATGAAGAGTTGTTAGCTGAGGGCTTGCCCGATGTTGCTAACTTACATCTGCCTGTTAGTGAATGGGATGCTGAGACTGCGATCGGCGTTTATCCTCTACCTAAAAAATGGGCTGATATTATTTCGACTAAGATGAAGTTGATTTTTTTGACTAAATCTTCAAGTGAGTGGGGCGCTATTTTTGGTCAAAATCAAATCCCAGGGGCGCCACATCGAACGACTAAAGAGTGGGTTAACAGCAGGCACTGTAATGATGCCGGTATTATTGTAGAGGTCGATGATGAAGAGTTTGGCCTAATGAAACAACCTGGGCCGATTGCTTGGCTAGAAGAGTCAGGCGGCCACATGCTAGCGCCAAGGGCGCGACAATTTGTCAATTTTGATAGGGCGTTGGCAACATTGACTGATTCTTATAAGCCGCGATTAGCGCCAATCCATGGCAGCGCCCATGAGCAGTCCGGCTGGTTGGACGGCTTGCGGATATTAGATTTAACTAATGTCATTGCCGGCCCCCATTCAACAGCATTTTTGGGACGTTTTGGGGCGCAGATTACTAAGTTAGAGCCCGTTGAACCAATGTATGATCCGCTGATAGGAACATTGTTCACTTTCCAGTCAGACATGGGTAAGCGCAGCGCCCTAGTAGATATTAATACCGAAGAAGGACGTGAGGCTTTTAATCGTTTGGTTCGGTCGGTGGACCTTGTGGTTATTAATGCTCCCGATCGTCAAATGAAATCACTTGGGCTAGACCATGATACCTTGCAGGAGATTAACCCCGGGGTATTGTTCTGCCGCCTTGATTGTCTGGGAGGTCCGTCATTAGGACATAAAAGTGATTACATTGGCTATGACGATATTGTTCAAGCCAATAGCGGCATTATGAGTCGCTTTGGTGGCCGTGAGACGCCAGAAGAGCACGCTCATTTAGGTACTCTAGATGTGAACTGTGGTTTTGCCGGTGGGTTGGGTATGGCATTGTCGATCTATCATAAGGCGAGAACTGGCGAGGCAAGTCGTGCCCGCACTTCATTAGCGGCGGTCACTAATTTGGCTCAGTTACCATTTTGTTTTGATTACGCAGGCCTTGACGAATTCAATGAGCCGGCTGGGCGAGATGCGATGGGTAATAATGCTCTGTCGCACTTTTATGCTACCGCAGATGACTGGATTTTTCTTGACGCGAGCGAAGACGATTTAGACACCTTAGATAAAATACCAGGACTACAGGGGATCAATAGCACTGCTGACATTCAGGTCTTTCTCACTGTTGCTTTCCAGCAGTTGTCGGCTGCAAACTGGATACAGAAACTGCATGCTGCCGACGTTGCAGCGGCAGTACCCCATTCAATTGAAACACTGAGACACCAGTACAGCCGCGTTGCTGATGGCGAGGTTGGCATAGATCGTGGCAGTTTTGCCTTCTCAGTCTATGCTGATCATCCGAGTGGCCACTGTGTTACTCAAATTGATCACTATGCTATTCGACCTACTTCGTCGCGTATTTTTGCAGTAACGCCTACCGAGGCTCATGGTCATTCGACTCGAGAGGTGCTTGCCGGAGTAGGATATGGTGAGCAAGAAATAGATTCAATGCTGGAGCGCGGTATTGCAGCCCTAAGCTGGGGTTTAACGCATTTGCCTGGGGATAATCTAGGCCAGCCCATGCCTCAGTTAGACGGGTTGATCCGCACAGCTGATACAGCGAGTGTAGGTTGGATCGATATGGAGCCTGCCGATGACGATATCTTCATCACATAGGGTACAGCGTCCGTAATCTCCTGAAGCAATGCGCTCTAGTGCGGCGGGTATTCTTGCTAGTTGTTGCTTGCGGCGGCGTGAGGCCTCTTTAGCCATCTCGACACCCTGCATGGCATCCATGCGAGAAAGACGCCCGACCATAGACTGATCCAGCTGTACAGGTTTTGTGGCCTCGCTGGAGATAGCTTCTAACTCAGTAAGCTGGGTTGTTAGATCAAATAGCGCTTGACGGAAATTTTCAGCAATTAAATTATCCATGACTGACTCAAATGGCCGGCATTTGACTTATAGCGTAGGCTTGTTGATTGAGCCAAGGTGCTATAGGGGCCATATTAGGTACAATTTCTTCCGTATAGATGGACCGGCATATATTGGCAATTTGCTCCGGCCAATCACCTAATTCATCTTTCCGGCAAACTAACGTCAAATATCGAGCGTTGGCGCCATTGGCTAGCTGCATCACAGCAACTCCGTCGAGTAACTTTGGATAAGGTACTAGGCAAAGACCCGTGGTAAAACCCCAGCCCTGACCCGATTGGACAAAACGTAAAAGTGTTTGTGTACTGTCTAGTTCACAGTTGACATTAAGTTCGATATTAAGACGTCTAGCAATTAGATCACTCAGTGTGCCAAGACGAGATTGTCGGTTATAGTGCACAAAGGGCAGGTTCTCCGAGAGCCATTCGTAGCTAACCTTACCTGACTGCGCAAACTGTGCAGGTACAATCATCACAAAGGGATCTCTAAGAATGGGATAACGTTGTAATTCTGGATGTTCATCAATCGGATCACTGGTCACAAGCATATCGAGATCGCGGTTTAATAATGCCTGAGTTAGTGGTGATACCAACCCAGTTCGCAGTGCTAGTTTTGACGTAAAAGGTTTCACTTTTTGCATAAATTGCAGTCCAGCAACATCACAAAAAGAATCGATCATCCCCACGCTTAGTGGCAGGCTCCCTCCCTTGGATACCTTGCGTATATCGATCAGCATGCGTCGAGTATCATTGATTATGCTTTCTGCATAACCCTTTAATACTTGACCGCTGGGAGTTAGTTTGATGGGTCTGGAGCGAGTCACAACTAGCTGAGACTCAGCATGAAGCTCTAGTTGCTTGATCGTTTGGGATACGGCCGATTGGGTGATGCCGAGTCTTTCTGCGGCTTGAGTCAAGCTTTCAGATTCAGCCACAGCGGCGAATACACGCAGTGCACTTATTTCAATGTTTTTACTATTTTTCATTAGGTTAGTGTAGCGTAAAATCAAGGTTAAAAAACTAAACTCGATACGCGTTCTATGCAGTCAGATGGTTACTTATTGGCTAGCAACTAGTTGCTCTAATGCACGAATACCCACAGGGCTTCCTGCATATTCTTGCATGGCATCCAGTAAACAGTCCCACATAAACTCTGTGGCGCTTATATCGCACAAAATAAAATAGCTGAGTGTTTGGCCTAGATCTTGGCGAATGACGATGGCATTGGTCTTGGCAACTGACGTCTGGGCAATATGGCCAAGTCCAAACTTATGGGGTCGTAAATCTACACCGCAGACTTTTGAGAACATTTCAGCTGCCTGATCTCCAGTTACTGCGAGCCAACAATGACTGTCACCTCTAGGTAAAAAGTATGTCTGAGTGTCATTCTCAGCATGATCCTGAGTAGACTTTTTTGTCAGGGCGGCCACCTGAGGACTTTCAGAAAAAATATCGCTAAGAATTAACAATTCTTGATCGGATAATTTAGCCACCAGACAGCCGTTAGGTTGAATCGCAGCCATGTTGGCACTATTGGGTAGTTTTAGCCCTTGGCTCTCTGCCCATTTAGGAGCGCCGGCGCCTTTAAAGCCAGTTCGTGGTAGCGTTGATAAATCACATATGGCCATAGAGCGCGCTTGGATTTTCTCAGAATTGCCATTGTCATAGTGACTGACAATGAAATGGGTGCCCATTTGTTTAAACACCGCACTATTATTGATATGCCGGCGATAAAGCTGACTACGTCGTATACCCTTAGTGGGATCTAGTGTCGTCATGGCTATAGCTCCTGCCGCGCATTATCGGGATCGAAGAAGGGCAAATTTACGACCTTGGCAAGTACTCGCACGCCACCCAATGATTTTATCTCGATAACACTTCCCGCGTCGCTCTTTTGAGGGGGCACATAGGCAAGGCCAATGGCTTTGCCTAGGGTTGGAGAGAAGTTGCAAGAGGTGACACGTCCTGTCATCTGTTCATCGTCTACGACCAGGTGACTTTCTTGTGGCATTGGTACCTTGCTATCATCAATAACAAAACCGACTAAGCAACGCAGGCTAGGTTTTTTCTCTAATTCAGCGATCGTTCGCCCGCCAACGAAAAATGGTTTAGTTCGAGACACCGCCCAACCCATCTGCACTTCATTCGGGTTTGACATTGCATCAGTATCTTGACCGATAATAATATGGCCTTTTTCAAGTCGCAGTATCCGCTGTGCCTCTATGCCGAACGGTTGAATATTGTGTTCATTGCCTGCAATCATGAGAGCGTCCCAGAGGGCCTCACCATATTGCTGAGGAACATGAATTTCGTAACCTAATTCGCCGACAAAACCGACTCTAATGAGTCTTGCGGGAATCTCGCCGACATTACCTAAACGAACACCCATATAAGGAAATGCCTTTGCTGATAAATCAACATCAGAGCAGACCTTTTGGAGCACTGCTCGAGCATTAGGTCCTGCAATATTGACACCGCAATAAGCTGAGGTGACATTGGCAATATCTACGTCAAGTCGCCATTGAGCATTCCATTTGAGCATGTTCTGATAGACGCGGTCGACTCCACCTGTGGTGGCGGTCACATAGTAATGATTGTTGCCAAAACGACAGGCTACGCCATCATCAATAACCACGCCTGCTTCATTGGTAAGCAGAGCATAACGGGCTTTGCCGACGGGTTGTTTTAGAAACCCAAAAGTATAGAAACGATTTAGAAACTCACTTGCATCGGCACCGCGGACTTCAATGCCGCCAAGTGTAGAGACATCGACTAGACCAACGTTGTCACGCACATTACTAACTTCTTTGTTTATACAGGTCTGCCGGTCGTTATTGTTAGAGTGATAAAAGGCTGGACGGTACCAAGCACCGGCTTGGAGCATTTCGGCACCGGCTTCCAGATGACGATAGTGTATATTGCTGCGTCGTGCAGGATAAAAGCTGCGCCCAGCACTATGACCTAACTGCTCAGCGGAAAATGGGGGTCGTGCTGTAGTAACACCTGTTTCAGCGACAGTCCGATTAGTCGCTGCGGCGACCAAGCGAGCCGCAGCAAGCGCTGAATGGCGACCCTGGGAGGGCCCCATTCCGCAGGTTGAATACCGCTTAACTAATTGAATATGCTCATAGCCATCACCCGTTGCATTAATAATGTCGGCAATGGTGAGATCTTCGTCAAAGTCGATAAATTCTTTACCCTTTGGGTGGGCAAATATAGGCCAAGGGTGATTGGGGCTGAGAGTATTTTCAGTAACTCTATCCGTTACTTTCTCATTGGTAAGTTCCAGCGCATTAGTGGCTATCATCGCGGCCCTTTTGGATTCCAATAAAACGGCATCAAGTGACCATAAGCTGTTCACTGAACCTGCCAATTGGAGTGATTGGGGGCAATTTTGCAGACTAAACATGGCTGACTGATCATCATAGGTTAGCTGTCCTCCCGCCTGGCAAGCAAGTTGATACGTCGGCGTGTAGCCGACTGACATGCAGAGTAGATCGCAGGTGATTACTTCACCTTGCATGGCACAGATACCCCGGCTGATAATTTTGCGTATCTCTACCGCGGCAACATGATTGGCACCTTTACTGTGGGCCGCATAGACGGTTGTTCCGGTTTCAATCCTAATACCCCGAGCCACTGCCGCCTTAGCTATATCGTCATAAATCGGTTCATCGCGTAAATCGACGATGACATTGACCTTAATGCCAGCATCGTCAAGATCTAGTGCTGTGCCATAGCCGTCATTGTTGCCAGTGACAATGACTGCGTGAGACCCGGGGCTGACACCGTAAAGATGCACGAGTCGCTGAGCGGCACTACTCATCATGACCCCAGGTAAATCATTGTTATGAAAAATGGCGGGTTGTTCCAGCGAGCCAGTACACATGATAGTTTGCTTGGCACGAACCTTATACAAACGCCTCTTAGTGACAATGGGCAACCAGTTGTCGGCAAACCAACCATTACAGACTGCGTTAGTCATTACTGAAATATTTGGCTTAGCATTAATGGCATCAAGTAGTTCATTAAGCTGCTTTTTGCCTCGAGTACCTTCGACATCAAAGCGACTGTAATTGAGGGAGCCGCCGAGACTTGGATTCTCGTCGACCAACAGAACTTCACAGTCCTCTACCGCAGATTCTATAGCGGCTTGCATCCCCGCGGGACCGCCACCAACAATAACGATATCAAAAAATTTATATTGTTTATCGTAATAGTCAGGCACCAATTGCTGGTCAATAACACCCAGACCGGCTTTTTTACGAATTAATGGCGCCCATTTTTCCCAGATACCACGGGGCTTAAAAAATGCCTTGTAATAAAATCCCACCGGTAAAAACCGAGAGAAAAGGCCAAGCCATTCACCTCGATCTTTTTCTAGGCTCCCAGAATAATTTTGGCCAGTGACCTTTAGTCCTTCGCTGATAAGTTCTCGATCGGCCAATGCATTAGGATTAGATGGAAGTTGCACCATGGTATTCGCATCTTGCCCAGCCATGGTTAGCGCACCCCTTGCTCGGTGGTACTTGAACGAACGGCTGAGTAATTTTTGGTTGTTAGCAGTCAAAGCACTAGCAATGGTATCGCCCTGAAAGCCATTATAGGTTTTTGACTCAAACTCAAACTGAATGGGTTTTTTACGATTAATTAATGTGCCGTAGGGTGAGGGTAGTCGATTTTTCATGATAGGCTCTCTGGCTTTGCCGGCCTAAAATCGATTCTCTCGGTGTATATTTCATCGGCCTTAAAGGTACGAATAACCTCGTCGGTGATGGTGTTACGTTCAGCGAGAAACCAAAATGAGCTCGCCGTATGGCACCACCATTCCGTGACCATGCCCGCAGCATTATCATGAAAGAAGACGTGCTCAGCCCAATCTCGCGCTGATGTTGAGATATGGTCCGGTGTTGCGTGGTACTCTCCACCATAGGTGAATTCTGCAATATTACGCGAGCCATTGAGCGGGCATGTTAGTAGTTTCAACGACCTTCTCCTAGTGGCTAGCGGCGGTAGCGCCGGCTTCATTGATCTGTTCGAAGCGATAAAATCGCTCTAGTTCAAAGGGTTTGATAATCTCAGGTACTTTCTTGGTGGCTACCAGCTCTGCCATAGTGACACCGCAAATTGGGGTGGCTTTAAACCCCCAGGTTCCCCATCCTGCATCCAAGTAATAGTTTTCTACGGGGCTTAACCCCATGATTGGGCTGTAATCAGGGGTCATGTCAGTAGTGCCAGCCCATTGCCGTAACAGCCTTGCTTGCGATAAAAAGGGAAACAGCTCCATTGAGGCAGCTGACAGAGATTCACGCTGATCTAATGTCGCTCGGGTGTTATAAAGAGGGTAGGGATCTGACCCACCACCAATAACAAATTCTCCCCGAGAGGTCTGATGCACATAAACGTGCACCTGTGGGGAACTGACATGAGGGGTCAAAATCGGTTTGTAGGGCTGAGTTACCATTGCCTGCAAAGGGTAACAGTGAATAGGTAGCGGAATGCCCGCTTTTTTGGCGACTATGGAGCTCGCACCGGCAACAGCTTGGACAACGCAGCCGCATTCAACCCTGCCGCGATTGGTTTTTACGGCAGTAACTCGGCCGCTAGTTATTTCAATATCTTCCACTTCAGTTAGTTGATGTAATTCCACACCTCGATCGCAAGCGCCTTTTGCGTAACCCCATGCCACAGCATCATGGCGTGCGGTAGCGCCATCGGCATGCCAAAGTCCCGCTAAAATAGGATATCGAATGTCTTCGGACATATTAAGATTAGGGACTAATTCGGAGATGGTTTGACGGTCAACCAGCTCTGAGCGCACCCCCATGTGTTGGTTCACCTCAGCTCGCCAGCGAAAGCTACGAATAGCGGCATCACTGTGGGCCAGCGTTAGCTGACCACGATTTTCCATCATCACGTTATAGTTAAATTCGTTACTTAGGTTGTTATAGAGCTTGACTGATTCGCTGTAAAATTTAACGCCTGCTTCGGTTAAGTAATTGGATCGAATAACGGCTGTATTTCGCGCGGTGTTTCCACCACCCAGATAGGCTTTTTCAAGGATCGCAACATTGGTAATACCGTGATATTTGGCCAGGTTATAGGCAATCGCAGCACCATGACCACCGCCACCAATAATCACAACGTCATAGTGCTTTTTAAGATCTTTAGATGGCGTAAAGTGGTGCTTGGCAGGATATTGACTGCTTAGTCCGTATTTTAAAAGGCCAAAAGGCATAGTCTGCTCTCTTTAGATATAAAGGTTAACTGCCGTTGAAAACCACAGTTTTATTGCCGTCCAAGAAAACTCGTCGCTCAATATGATATTTAACCGCCTTCGCCAATGCCATGCTCTCATTGTCTCGGCCTACACCTACCAATTGCTCAGGACCATAGTTATGGTCGACGCGAGTGAGCATTTGTTCAATGATGGGCCCCTCGTCAAGATCAGAGGTTACGTAATGCGCTGTGGCTCCGATCACCTTAACGCCTCGATTAAAAGCCTGATGATACGGTTTGGCCCCCTTAAAACCAGGTAAGAAGGAGTGGTGAATATTAATGCAACGACCAGCCAGCTTTTTAGTTAACGCGTCGGACAGAATTTGCATATAGCGCGCTAAAACAACAAGTTCTGAATGGGTTTCTGCAATAATTTCTAGCAAACGTTGTTCTTGTTGAGATTTAGTTTCTGGTGTCACAGGAAGGTGTATAAAGCGAATACCTTCTCTCTCAACCATAGGTCTAAGGTCTTGGTGATTAGATACAACCGCGGTGACATCCATATTGATTTCACCTTTGCGCTTGCGATACAAAAGATCGTCTAGGCAATGATCGTATTTGGACACTAAAATAATGGCTTTCACAGGCGTAGTTGGCCGGTGGAAATCCCATTCCATGCCAAATGTCTTTGATATGCTGGAAAATTCTTCCGTCATGGTTGCAATACTGGGCGCATTTTTCTGTCGGCGGAAAACGGCACGCATAAAGAATTTTTCAGTAGACTCATCATCAAACTGTTCCAGAGCACAGACATAACAGTCTCTGTCAGCCAGAAAACTAGTTACCGCAGCGACTACACCTGTTACTGCACGGCATGTTCCGGTAAAAATATAACGTTCTGGGTTGGCGGATATCGTTGTCATTAGAGCGACCTAGAGGTGTTTTTGAGAGCGATAATTTTAGCTTTTTTTGATATCTACTGCCGAACTAATTTTGGGACTTCTCTAATCGCTTATGATGCATGGGTAGGCATAAAATCGTCAATACGCTAAGTCTAAGATAAGCAACACTACTGAGCATCTTCGAAACTGCTAATGCTGGTTGATGAGGTTGATTACCATTTTTCAACTAGCCTCCTGTGCTACAATTTATTTAGAGGCTGTCCAGTTTATAATGCTATTAAACGCAGACAGATCGCCCTATTGGCTAGGGCATAAGAATTAAGATTCTGGTCTCATACTGTATGGTATTTGACTCTTACTGAAAGGCTTTTTGGGATGATTCTCGGTACTAAAACAGGTGAGCAAGTCACGCAACTGATAGGTGATAGGCGGTCGCACCCGCGGCTTGAGGAGCCGGCTCCAGACCTTGAGGTTTTAGAGTCTATTTTTTCGGCTTCTCTGCGAGCTCCTGACCACATGCATTTAAGGCCCTGGCGCTTTTTGACGATATCGGGAGACGATCGAAAGAACCTCGGGGAACTTTTTGTGGATCACTGCAAAGATAGCAATCCAAGTGCTGAGCAAAAGGAGGTGGATGGCGCCTACGCGAAAGCCTTTAGAGCTCCTCTAATCGTTGTGGGTATTGCCGCTTATAAAAGTCACCCTAAGGTTCCAGATATAGAGCAGGCTATTGCTACAGGCGGGGTAATGAATAACATTGGGTTGGCAGCTTATGCCCATGGATTTGGGTCAGTTTGGCGGACAGGTGCTTATGCAGCTTCACAGGTTATTAAACTGGGGCTGGGTCTTGTCGAAAGTGAAGAAATTATAGGCTTCCTGTATGTTGGCACGCCGGCCAACCGAGACAGACATGTCAGGCCTTTAGCTGCGGACGATTTTTTTAGTGTTTGGCCTAATAACGGTTAATGGATAGGTAACCTTGAATGATGACTAAATCTCCTTTGATACTTTCGTTTGTTGCCTTGATGCTAAGCAGTTGCTCAACCTACCAGCCCACAAAGATAGACGATATTTGCAAAATATTTTGGGGTGAAACGGATTGGTATGAAGATGCTCGTGCAGCCCATAACCGCTGGGGCACGCCAATCACGGTAATGATGGCGATCATGAAGCAAGAATCTAGTTTTAGAGCTGATGTAAGACCGGACAGGCCTAGATTTTTATTTATTCCTTTACCGCGAAGGTCGTCGGCTTATGGTTATGCGCAGGCTCAAGATCCGGCGTGGAACGACTATAAAAAGGCGACGGGAAACCGTGGTCACGACCGAGATGATTTTCGTGATGCGATCAATTTCATTGGCTGGTATACCAACAAAAGCCACCGAAGACTTGGTATTTCTAAATCGGATCCGTTTCGTCAGTATCTTGCATATCATGAAGGTTGGGGGGGCTACTCACGTGGCAGCTTTAACAAAAAGCCACAGTTATTGAATATTGCAGCTAAGGTGAAAGGGCAGACGGAGATCTATAATGCCCAGCTGGTCAGGTGTAGGCCCGAGCTGGAAGATGCGGTTAAAGGATGGTTTTAAGACCCATGTTTATCTGTCACATAGGGGACATTTTAAAAGTGTCTTCTACCGTACAATTCCGCTACTGAAATATCCCACAAGTGATGTCTATGTCATCTGAACATGTCGATGTAATTATTATAGGGGCCGGACTCTCAGGTATAGGTGCGGCCTGCCATCTCACTAAACACACTCTGACTAAGAACTTTGCTGTGATTGAAAGTCGCGCTGCAATGGGTGGGACTTGGGATCTTTTTCGTTATCCTGGGATAAGATCAGATTCTGATATGCATACCTTGGGTTACCGATCTCAGCAGTCAATATGTCTGTCGGTTACTGACGTATTTAGATAAACAAAAATTATCGATTTGTGTTCCGCTCAATAGACAAAGAGTTAAAGCGAGTGGCATCTATCGGTTTGGATTCAGGCTATATTAACCGCTCGATAGATAAATTCCCCAAAGAGGGTGTCGCTGCTCCTTGGCGACTCCATCAAAATTACTTCTTAGATTTGCTGGGCTTGCGCTTTGGGTCGATCAAAGAGAAAGATATGGAATTTAGTCGGCCAAGCTCATCGTTAAGCAATGATGCTTAAGGCTTGTTATTAAATCGGGGTAGGACGGCAGCGTTATACCCCGATCTATATAGAATCGCTAGATGTTGTTTAGTCTAGACTTGGCTGAATTATATTGGCTTTCCAACTTATCCACGAACTGCGCAGTGGTAAGAACAGCTTTCACAGCGCCAATACCCTGCCCACAACCCCAAATATCTTTCCATGCCTTTGCATCAGAGTTGCCTCCAGAGCCAAAGTCCATTTTAGAGGGATCGCTCTCTGGGAGATTATCTGGATCCATTCCCGCAGAGACGATAGAGGGTTTTAGATAGTTGCCATGCACACCGGTAAATAGGCTGCTTAACATAATGTCATCTGCATTATTATCGACGATAGACTGTTTGTAGGGCTGCTCGGCATTGGCTTCAGTTGTGGCGATAAAGGCTGACCCAATATAGGCTAGATCAGCACCCATGGCTTGTGAGGCCAACACTGCGTCTCCATTGGCTATGGATCCCGACAATAAAATCGGGCCATCAAACCATTCTCTTAGCTCCTGGACTAACGCGAAAGGCGATAGGCTTCCAGCATGACCACCGGCTCCTGCAGCTACAGCAATTAAACCATCAGCGCCTTTCTGTATTGCTTTTTTCGCGAAACGATTATTAATAATGTCGTGCAATACAATGCCACCGTAAGAATGTACGGCTTCATTGACAAATTCTTTCGCACCAAGAGAGGTAATAACAATAGGAACTTTCCATTTCACACACATTTCAACATCATGTTGCAACCGATTATTGGATCCATGGACAATCTGATTGACTGCAAAGGGAGCAGAGGGATTGTCAGGATTGGCTGCATCATATTCTGCTAATTCGGTGGTGATTCTTTCGAGCCAACGGTCTAGTTCAGCCTCAGGTCGTGCATTAAGCGCAGGAAAAGAGCCCACAACACCTGCTTTACACTGGGCGATCACAAGGTCTGGGTTAGAAATAATAAAAAGAGGCGCCGCGACGACAGGTAATCTTAAGCGTTGTGAAAGTATTGCGGGTAAAGCCATGGTCAAATCCTAGTAACTTATTAAGTAAAAATGAATTATCATTGGAGTGGATTCTAGCGATTTAATAGTGCCTCGCATACCTAAAGTAAAGGATCATGGTGACCCATTAGTCGCGTTAGACGAAATCTTTGAGTTTAAGCAGAATAATAATAGTCGGCCCAAGCGTGGCTAGAGTTCATAGAAAAAAGGATCACAAGGGAGTTGCTAATTTGAAGTTATTAACACCACTTGCAATGTTGACCGAGAGTGTAATCGTCTTGGCTATTGTTTGGTCTGGGTATTCTGTATTTATACTTAAAGATTTTGAGGTCTTTGGCGAGAATCATTTATTGGAAAACCTTCAGGCTTTAACCCTGATAGCGGTGCTAGCTGTATATATGGTGTCCATGCTCCAGTCACATAGGAGCGATCGACTATTGTGCGTATTTTTTGTGTGGTTGACGGTAGGGTTTTTACTTCGTGAAATCGATATTGACGAGCTTGATCTTCCGGCATTTTTGATTCAATGGGGGTCTGGCTCGGGCCGTAACTTATTGTTGGCTCTAGCCTTCGGAACCATTGTCATATCAGCATTGATGCGGTTAAGGTTTTATATTGGTTTGGCTAAACAGTTTCTAGTGAGTAAACCGGGAGTCATGACGCTAGCATCAGGCGTACTACTAATTGTTGGTGACATATGTGAGAAAGTTTCGTTTACCCACCACGTGTTCTTTGAAGAGGTATTTGAGCTAATAGCTTATGCCGTTCTATTACGCGCTGCTACCTTGCTTGTTAGGTGTCCCGTGGAGCCTAAGGCCGCTATCTAAGTGCGATGGAGAGACTGTTTTACTGTTTTACTGTTTTACTGTATTGCTTGGTTTACTCGATAGAGAAAGTTAGCCGGGCTAAAGTTTGAGTTGGCTGACACACCGGTGCCTTGCGGTAGAGTCGCAACAAAGTCAGATTGAGCGATACCTGCTGCGGTAATAGCCATTTTGCGTTCACCACTGCCATTGAGAACAGGTTGATAAAGGCTGTTACGTGCTACAACCATGTTGTTCTCAAAGTCGATCATAATATACTGCCCATCAAAGCCGATAGTTGAGTAAATAGTATTGGCCTCAGGAAATATTATTCCGTCAGGCTGCCTTATTGATCCGATAGTCCAAAATTTTAGGCCGTAACTAAAGGACCCATTGTATTCGGCGACCTGTGAGTCAGTGGTGATGTTTTTGATCTTATCGACATATGAACTAGGTAACACCTGCTCTTCATTCCATACACCATTGTTGAGGAGCAGTTGACCAAATTTGGCAAAATCCCGCGGGGTCATATCTAAACAGCAGTAAGCCAGGTAGTTACCATCAACCTGATCCGTTGAGTCATTATCCTGCCACCAATGCGCGGTAATACCTAGTTTAGAAAACAAATTAATGTCGGCATAGGTTTCAAGGTCGTTACCCGTGGCGCGATATAAGATTTCGCCAATGACCATGGTGTCACAGTTGGAATACAGCCAAGCACCGGCTTGATAGACCACAGTGCTGCTGTACCAGGGTTGTATGACTCCGGTTTCTGCGAGCTCGCGCGCCAGGCAGGCGTCCATCTGGTTGCTCGAGAAGACCAGATCGCCACCAGAGCCCTCTGCGGTTGCACAGACTCCAAGACTTCCCGTTGTTTGATCAAAGCAGGCTGTCGGCATGCCAGAGCGCATATCAAGCAACTGACGAAGAGTAATAGTCGCTCGCTCATCATCAGCCCACTCGGTGATATACACAGACGCACTTTCACTTAAAGAGGTTATTAAGCCCTGTTCCAGAGCAATACCGACTAAGACGCTAGCAAATGATTTTGCCGTGGACCAAGACGATGCCAGGCTGTCTTTATCTTTAGTGCCAAAGAGGCCATTAATTGTTGTTGCGTCGAGTCCAAGACTAGCCGTTACAGTAGCCAACTCGCCGTCAAGAATCCCGCGATAGCGCTCTTCAATCAGCTTATTATCTTTAATAACCACAGCGGCTTGCGTGAAGCTCCCGTCTCCAAAAGCATAATCAAATGCGGCATTTAATTTTGCAGAATCCATCCCAACTGACGCTGGCGTAGCTTCTTGCCACGCGTTGCAGTCAGACTGCGCGCAGGGGTCTGTTGGTGATACAGGTACGGGTGCAGGTTGGTCGCTAGAACTGCCACCACCGCCACAAGATGTCATCAATATAATGCAGATTAACCAAATCAGAGAACGCATAACACACCGTATAATTGCAATAGCCTAAGGTTATGCTAACACTTGATTTTACTAAAAGAAATGGTAATGAATTAAAGTATTCTTGGCGCCAAAATTCTAAATTATTCATATTGCGCCGCCTGTCATTCTCTCTTTATTCTTTGTCACCCTATAACAAAAAACCCCACCCTTTTGGGGTGAGGTTTTACGTATATGGTGCACTCGGGTGGATTCGAACCACCGACCGCTCGGTTCGTAGCCGAGTACTCTATCCAGCTGAGCTACGAGTGCATTTTTTCTCTCATTTCTGAGGCCGCGTACTATAGGTGAGGGGCGTGGTTGAGTCAACAAATCCCTGTTGTTGAATGTGGGTTTTTCATATTTAAAGTGCAGTCTTAAGTCTACTAGTCTGTGGTGCGTTCCTTATTATATTTGTAGCACTGTGCGGGTTAGTGTTTGTAACTAATGGGCACCCACATGGTTTCCTTAAGCTCCTCCATAACAACATAACTTGTGGACTCTTGCACTGCGGGTAGTTTTAAGATTCTGTGGCCCAGAAGTTCGCGATAGGCTGCCATATCGGCAACGCGCGCTTTAAGTAAATAGTCGTAGTTGCCAGAGACTAAAAAGCAGCTTTGAATATTCTCCAAGTCGATGACCGAGCGATGGAACTCTTCAAAGTTCTCTTGCGAGGTGTGGTTGAGGCGTATTTGAACAAAAACGACTAGTCCTGCGTTTAGCTTTTCTGGGCACACTTGGGCGCTGTAACCCAAGATATAATCGTTCCGCTCAAGCCGCTTTACCCTCTCGATACAGGGGGTTACAGATAAGCCTACTTGCTTGGCTAGGTCTGTGTAACTTATGCGACCATCTTTTTGCAGAATTCGCATTATATTACGGTCAATTTTGCCAAGTTTGTCAGTTCCTTCAGCGTCCGGTTTTGATGCCATTTTAGAAAATAACCTTTAAACAGAAAAATATATGGTTATTTTACTTATTATAGAAAAATAATCTAGTTATTACGGTTTATAGATAATAAAAATTTCTATATAAGCTTAAAATTTCAGAATAATTAATATTACATACCCTAATAAAATGGAGAGTGCAGTTGTGTTAATAGGAGTTCCTAAGGAAGTCAAAAATCATGAATACCGTGTCGGTTTAACGCCAGCGTCAGTACTTGAGTTAGTTAAACGCGGTCATCAAGTGATTGTTGAAGCAGACGCTGGTGCTGCCATCGACTTTACCGATGATCAATATATTGATGTGGGTGCTGAGATAAGCCGTTCGGCTGAAGATATCTTTGCTCGGGCAGAGATGATCGTAAAGGTAAAAGAACCGCAAGCCCATGAATGCAAAATGTTGCGCGAGGGGCAAATTCTCTACACTTACCTTCATCTTGCACCAGACCTAGAGCAGACCAAGCTGTTAGTAGAGTCAGGTGCGACCTGCGTGGCCTATGAAACAGTCACCGATGCTCAAGGCGGGTTACCCTTACTAGCGCCGATGTCAGAGGTGGCTGGGCGCATGTCTGTTCAGGCGGGCGCACACCATTTAGAGAAAGCTCAGGGTGGTCGAGGCGTTTTGCTGGCGGGTGTGCCAGGTGTCGCACCTGCAAAAGTGTTAATCATTGGAGGGGGTGTCGTCGGAGATAATGCGGCATCCATGGCGGTAGGTATGGGCGCTGATGTGACAATATTAGATCGTTCTATTCCACGTTTACGTCAGTTGGACAATGAGTATGAAGGTAGAGTGAAATGTGTTTATTCTACTAATACAGCGATAGAAGAGTATTCTCTGGAAGCTGACCTGGTGATTGGCGCGGTGCTAATTCCTGGTGCGGCAGCACCTAAGTTACTGAGCCGAGATTTGATTAGTCGAATGAAAAAAGGTGCAGTGGTCGTTGATGTGGCTATTGACCAAGGTGGCTGTTTCGAAACATCCAAGGCGACGACCCACCAGACTCCCACTTATGTGGTTGATGACGTAGTGCACTACTGTGTCGCCAATATGCCCGGCGGTGTGGCCCGAACGGCCACCATGGCGCTCAACAATGCTACGCTTCCCTATGCCCTTGCATTAGCTGATGATCCTATTAGTGCGTTGTTTAGAGATGCTAATTTACAAAGTGGCTTGAATGTCCATAAGGGCTCAGTTACCTATAAGGCGGTTGCTGATGCTTTGGGCTATGACTATGTCCCAGCTTATGAGGCTCTAAAAGCCTAGCTATAAAGCGATTAAACACGCTAGAAGGGCGCCTCTGCAACCACTACTGCGCGAAGGGGTGCAGGGTGGCCTTCTGCCGTTTTAGTAATGTCATTAGGGTCTAAAAAGTCCCTAAGTGAATCGTAAGTCATCCAGTCGGTACTGCGCTGCTCTTCAACTCGGGTTGTACCTATGTCAACGACTCGGGGATTAACAAAGCCTTGCTTTCGCATCCAACTCGTTAGGGTGTCTGGCGATGGCAAAAACCAGACGTTGGGCATTTTGGCATAACGCCCTTCAGGGACTAATACTTGACCCTCAGGTCCGTCGATAACAAGAGTTTCTAAGACTAATTGTCCTCCAGGACGAAGTAGTTCACGCAATTCGCGTAAGTGGTCCATGGGTGAACGTCTGTGATAAAGAATACCCATTGAAAATACCGTATCAAAGGCGGCTAGTTTTTTTGGCATGTGCTCTATACCTATGGGTAACATATCGATCGGTAATTGAGTCCCAGCATATTTTTTAATCGCGTTAAACTGAAAAACGAACTTGGCTGAGGGATCAATGCCTATTACACGCTTGGCGCCAGCGCCGAGCATACGCCAACAGTGGTAACCATTGCCGCAGCCGACATCCAGAATTAAGCGGTTATTTAATGACTGTAAATGAGGCATTACGCGATCCCATTTCCAATCTGACCGCCATTCAGTATTAACAGGCAAGCCGAATAGTTGATAGGGCCCTTTGCGCCAGGGGTGAAGCCCCATGAGGGCTTGTTGTAGCTCATGACGCACCTCTGGGGTAATATCTGCGGCGTTGCCAATGGTCATTCCAGAACTAAAATCATGATGTTTCGCGCTAATCTCGGGAAGGCTTTCAAATGCCTGCAGCCAACCTGGCATATCTCCCCAGCGACGACCATCCAGACGCTCCTTGACCAGATCGGGTAGGCTTTTATGCCAGGCTTTCAGGTCAGAGGTTTGTAGCCAATCAAAAAATGGCTTGTAGTCTATTACTGAGGGGAGCATTATTTTACCTGTCACGTTAAGTGGTAATTATAAAGTATTTCATGGGTCTAATCGTCTAGGTTTACTACTTTAACTGTCTATTCTCATACTTCACTAAGTCCGAAATGATTTTTTGGCAACTCGCTTAGAGGCATCGCTAACTCTCATTAAGTAGGTGTCTGCGTTGAGCAACTAGATAGTAACAAACTGCATAGATGGCGATGACCGCGAGCCCCACCCATTCAATTTGTAATGGTGTGAACTGATAGAGCAGGACTAAGGAAACCATAATCAACCAATTACTGGCGACATATTTCAGTCTGCCCAATCGCTCTACGGTCATGCCAATATTACGTGTGTATAACCGCATCAGTGAATCAAGTGAGTTAATCACAAATATTACCCCCACGCCCACCATGGCAATGCGCCAAATACTGGCAATATCCATTCCATTGTCAAAGTAGAAGTAGAGCACTGAAAACCAAATTGCTATAGGAATGGAAGGCACCACTAAAAGGGCTGCCAACAGTTGCCAGGCCTTTAATCCGCTGACGAACCGAGATATGAACTGACCTATCATGATACTCCAAGCAAACCACCAGTAGAGGTAAAACTGGTGATAATCAGTGATAGGCGCGAGATAATGATTGATATTGTAAAAGTAGTCTCCGATATTCATCATTGAGTTTGCGAGTCCCCCCAAACCCATGTCACCTGACCACCACATGCCAAAAATAAGCCCGAAAAATAACCAAGTTGACCCAATGCTTAATATTTTCACATAACGAATATGAGTACTCGATGCGGCAGCTATTAGAACGACAGTGCCAACCAGTCCGTATTTTAGAGGGTCGCTAATGGCTGCGATGTAGTCCGGTAGGTAGACTAAAAACAAATAGGCACTAAAGGCACAGGTTCCAATAATGACGATGTTGTTTGTCCATTTGATCAGAGGTATTTCAAATAATTTTAATTTGGGCTCTACAATGCAAAAGTAAAAGATTGTGGTGAAATAAAAACCCCAGACTAAAAACCCCCAGAACCCAAATTCTAGCGCTAGTGGGTTTGTAAATGCATAGGATGCTTCGTTGGCATAGATATTAAAATCAGGTATCGGAAACATTATTAATCCCACATCTAAACCTGAGGTGAAGAGGATGGCCATAAAGGTCAAAAAAGATGTGGGTATTTCGCCTACGCATTCCACATTTCGCCAATATACAGCGATGATAAATGCGGTTAGAAGGACAGCGCTCATTGCGATAGTAAGAATAAGTGCCATGGTTTGTTTGCCTTATGTCATCAGGTGAAATTACCTGGTTATCTGTGGTCGATGGTCTAGAAGTTTCGTGCTTCTAAAATAAGCCCTTGAGATCGGTAGTCTTGGTTCAAAAGATCGCCGCGGGCGGATGAGTCTTGGCGTATGGTGAGATCAAAGAACGCCAACGCTTTTTCTTTTTGCATCTTATGACCATCAACAGGTTCAGCCAGTGTGAACTCTATGCTTGGGTCAAAGGTTCGTTTTTGCGTATTAGATTTTAGTTGGGGCCACCAATATCCACCTGAAACGCCCAATGTGGAGTGATTGGCGTTTTCTAAGAGCCCCCAGACAACAGGCACACTGGCTTGCTCAAAAGCATCTCGCATCGCAGGGTGTGGATTGGACGCACTGGGTTCTGTGGTACCTGTTAGGGTCGCCTGCTGTGCAGCAAGCCCTATGATTAATGAATCTTCATTACCGCTTAGTAAAAATGTGGGTTTTCGGAAATGGGTAAATGGATGGTTGCCCTGGATACTGAGTAAGACAGATTCTTTCTCAGCAGGAATGAGTATCTTTTGCGGTACTAAGCTGCGCCGATCTACCCAGCCTGGAGGCACTACGGCAAAGCCCGAGGTAAAACGATCTTCCATGGCTAGGCCCGCGAGGGTTGTAGAACCGCCAAAGGATCGGCCAATTAGCCCGATACGATCTAAATCTAGGCGTCCCGCAAACGGCCCCTTTGTATTCATTTGCTCCAACTCGTCAAGGGCAGCCCGCAAATCATTTAGACGTTGTATTAAGGATCTATCCAAATCCAGCAATGCTTGGAGCGGGTCAGGGGAGTCGGATAGTGGCGTAAAACTCTGGCCATAATTATCTTTGCTGCCGTACGCACCTTGATCATCAAGCAGTGGAATTATGTCGACCATTGCTTGACGAAAAGCTTTATCGCCTCCTTGTATGGCTAGCGCTGGATCACTGCCGGTCATTGAGTAGGGTGAATTGCCTGTGTGCTCAGGTGCAATAACAACATAACCATTGGCGGCCAAGTACTCGCAAACAGTTTCCATATTGTACCGACTACCTGCATCGCCATGGGTCATCACAATCACCGGTAGTTTTTTTGGTGTTGAGGTCAATGGCGCATCGGTATAGCTCTGTCGTGGGCGATAAAATAATTCTTTAATAGCTAGGTTAATGTCATCTTGGGTCACGCCGGCGCGCACTGTGGCTGGGGTTAAGTGGAAGAAAGTGGTATCAGTCATCATTCTTTGATGCATGCTGAAATTGCCGAAAACGTAATCCCCATAAGTGGCCCGACGAAATTCACTGGGCTGCTTTCTAATGGTTGGGTGATCAATAGGATACCAAAGCTCAGTAATCAATGTGCGGATCCCAAGATTCACCCCTGCAACGCTATCAAAGGGTCGAGATTCATCATGTATAAACCGCGTTGATGACCCGATGGCGTAGGGTAGGGTTGCACTATCTGAAGTGAAATGTTGTTGGTCAGAGCACGAGATCAACAAAGATGTAAGACATAAAAGTAACCATGGCCGATTGTTGCTCAACCTTGGTCTTTGTTTTTCTATGGTGCATTGTGTTGAATTTCTTGTTTTAGGCAAAATATTCATTGATATCTTCTGCTCTTCAGCGCGATCAAGTATTTAACTGAGGGTATACCTTAAAGGACTGTAGACTCGAAGTCATCATTGCTGAAAATTCAAATTTTCGATCCTTGCACCTTAATTGCCCTAAGCTTTAATTACAGGGCGAGTGTTTAAAGTTATTAGTTTGGTCTAAGTGTTTTGGCTACTATTAAAAATAGGATCTTTCCAAATTTGCGCCCTATAATGCTGGTTAGTTTTTTGATTAAACAGGGTGTAACTTGCCAATCTGGGTTGGTCATTTGAGATTTCAGGTGGGGGTCGAATACTCGAATGTTTAATTGAGTATCGTTGATTGAAATTAATATGCCAACACATACTAAACGTTAACTGTCATATAATGGTGATAATGAACAACCGGCTAGGACGAACATATAATGAGTGAAGAACGATTTCAGGAGCTTGAGGAAAAATTGGCATTTTTTGAGATGACCAATGCCGAATTAGGTGATGAGATTTTCCGTCAGAAAAAAGAGATTGATACATTAACCAAGGCTCACCGTAAATTATTCCAGCGTATTGAATCTCTGCAAGATACGGTCGACCAGGGCGATCAGGAAGAGGGCGAGAGGCCACCACACTATTAACCAGAGACATGTGCTGTCATTCGAATTAAATTAGAGAATAGAGGTCTAAAATGTCAGATTTAAATGAGCAAGTTAAGCAAGATATTGATAATGCTTTTGCGCGCCAACAGCGCTATGCCATAGAGCTGCGAAAATCAGATTACAAAAAAAGAGTTGCGGTACTCGATCGATTTGAACAAGCCTTTCGCGATTCAGAAGAAAAAATATATAAGTCTGCCGCCGATGATTTTGGAAAACCTCAAGCTGAGGTGGACATGTCAGAGATCATGGCAGTGCTGGCGGAGCTTAAACATGTTCGTAAAAACCTTAAAAAATGGATGAAGCCAGTGCCAGTTAAAGCAACCATGGCGCTATTTGGTACTTCATCGAAAATCGTCAAGGAACCAAAGGGCGTAACCTTGGTAGTTTCACCTTGGAACTATCCTTTTAATCTGACTTTTGGCCCTATGATTTGGTCTATTGCGGCAGGTAATACAGTCATCATTAAGCCTTCGGAAATGACACCTAACATGTCGGCTGTGATCAGTGAAATTGTCGAAAAAGCGTTTATCCCTGAGGAAGTTTGCTTGTTTCAAGGAGAAGCGGATGTGGCTAGTTATTTGACTAGCTTACCTTTCGATCATATTTTCTTTACAGGTAGCCCTGCGGTGGGTAAACATGTGATGGCGGCGGCCGCGAGAAATCTAACGTCGGTGACTTTAGAATTGGGTGGTAAAAGCCCGGTAATTGTCGACAAATCAGTGGATATTAAAAAGGCTGTGCAGTCGATTGCTTGGGGCAAGTTTATTAATAACGGACAAACCTGTATTGCACCGGATTACCTCTATGTTCACGAGTCTATTAAAGACGAATTCGTTAAAGAGATGGTGGCCTGTGTTGATAAGCAGTATGGGCTGGGCACTGATGCTAAGGAGAACGGTGATTATTGTCAGGTCGTCAATGATGGTCACTATCAGCGTATTAGCCGTCTACTGACCGATGCGCAGGCGCAGGGTGGTAAGCTGATTACGGGTGGCCAAACGGATGATGCGGGACGATTTATAGCGCCAACATTGATTGAAGGAATGTCGAAGGATTCAGCGATCATGCATGAGGAGATATTTGGTCCTTTATTGCCGGTTATTACCTTTACTGATCTTGATGAAGTGATCTCATATGTAAACAGTAAACCTAAACCCTTAGCCCTCTACATTTATGGCAAAGATAGTCGCAATATTGAAAAAATACTTACTGAAACCAGTGCTGGTGATACCTGCGTCAATCAAGCGATGATGCATTTCTTACATCCTAACCTGCCGTTCGGTGGGGTTAACAACAGCGGCATTGGTAAGTCAGGTGGTGTGTGGGGCTTTAACGCCTTTACCCATGAGCGAAGTGTGCTAACTGATAAATTTAGTTCTGCATCAATGATGCATCCGCCGTATACGCCCAAGGTCAGGAAGTTGATCAAAATGGCGATTAAGATGACATCATAATCAACCTCAAATGCTGTTTGGCTTACTTGAAGGCTACCAGAGAGCAAAAGTTGAAGCATTGAAACCAGGGGCTTGCGGAGTGAAATCCACAAGCCCTCAATCGTTGTATATGCGCATCCAAGCTTTCAGGCACTAATACGTTCTCGATGGAGTCTCGTTTTTGGCTGATTTCTAAATCACTATAACCCTGTGCTCTTTTAAACTGGTGATGTAGGTCACTTAGTAGTGAATTTAGTGACTCTGGTTCAAAACATAATTTCTCAGAAATAATCAGGCAACCGCCAGGATTTAATCCTTGATAAATCTTTTCTAGCAATGCTAAACGCTTATCTAAGGGCACAAATTGTAGGGTGAAGTTCATGACCACTAATGACGCATTACTAATATCAACATCACAGATGTCTGCATTGATGAGTTGCGTCTTAACCTGTGATGATGTCGTTTCAAGGATAGTTTTACAGCGACTTAGCATGGCGGCTGAATTATCAACGGCAACAATGGTTGTATCACGCCCTTCAATATGGGGACGCATTGCGAGTGTCGAGGCGCCAAGAGAGCAACCTAGATCATAACAATGGGTTTGTGGTTGCACATAGCGCGCGGCCAATTCTCCGCAGTGGGACAGAATTGTTTGATAACCTGGAACCGATCGGCTAATCATGTCTGGGAATACGTCAACCACGGCTTGATCAAAGACAAAGCCGGGCACATCCCCTAGCGGATTAGCAAATAAATTATCGTGCTTTGGGTCTGGCATACTGATTAAACCGCCATTATCTCAAGCCCAGTCTTAGCGGCTAAGTCGACATTGGTTATGACTGCGGTTTGCGCTAAATCTTGGCGCAAGTATTGCTCAGCAACGCGTTTTAAGTCGTGAGAAGTAACGGCCAAAATACGTTGACGAAATGCCATCGCTGAGGCTTTATTGCGCCCATTCAGTTCTGAGTGAAAGGCTTGCATTGCCTCACCAAAAGGAGAGCCTGGCTTATCGAGGCTACCCACTACACCAAGGATAGACTCTTCAACTTTGTCGAAACTTATAGGCTCTTTGAGCAACCACTCAATAGATTCATCAAAATCGGCCAGGGTACCAGCAATACGGGGGTCGCGATAAGAGTAAAAGCGAAAAGTACCCGACTGATTATCTTGAGATGCACCGCCACCATAGGCACCGCCTTGCTCTCGAACGACTCGGTGTAAAAAACCGTTACGCAAAACACCACCAAGAATCGTCAGAGCAGCAGCATCTGGATGTGCAGCGGGTACTGTAGGATATGCCTTGGCGCAAAAACTCACTTGAGTGTTGGCTGTCCAGCAGTGGTTAACGGAAGATAGTTTGGGTTGATAGCTGATTAAATTATCGTCGGAAGCGCCTATGGGTGAGCCCGCGAAACTCGTTTCCATTTGCTCACTAAAAGTATTTAAACGTTCTTTTTCTGCCACTAGCAGGTATTGCCGCGGTTGTTTGAGGACTAACTGATGAATCGTTTCAAGCTGAGTTGCTAAAATTGAAAGGCCTTCATCAGAATCTAAGCCATTATCTAGCGTCTTAAGTAATGAAAGACCTGTTAGCCCCCCCCAGCGCTGGCTTAGGTTGGCATTGGCTGATAGCCCACTAGCTGCGGCCGTCATTGCCATAATATGGCCGTTACTAACGACAGATGATTCACGGTGACTGCGAATTTGGGCAATCAGTTCACGTAATCGAGGCAATTCATCAAAGCGAGCCTGTTGCAAAGATTCTTGCATAAGGTCTGTCATGGCGGATTGATTGGATGCTAATCCTTTAGCTGAAAAGCTAATGTTGCCATACAATTTGTCCAAACTTGCTTTGTCCGAGCGCACGCTAACCGATGCAGAATAAGCACCGACAACACTAGAGTGCCAAAGTTGTGTGTCTAGATAATTACGCTTTCCCACACCCATCTCAGTAACACAGGTACTGTATAAAGGTAGCAGATCCATTTGCTGGTCGGTCATTGAGGGCATTGGCGTAATAATTTGCTGATACACCAAGCCATTGGTGCCGGCACTGTAGCTAGTCAACGGGAGGGGGGTTTTCTTAACCTGATGTTTTTCGGGATAGATAATGTCAGAGGGAACGTCCTCTATACCTACCTTGGGCAATATCTCGAGGTCCTCTTCCATCTCTTGACGCTTTTTAAGAGCTAGTGCCGAGTCAACAATGTGCTGCTTTTCCGCCTCGCTTAAACTAGCTTGAATACTTGCCAAACGATCTTTTTCTAGTTGTTCTTTCGCGTGACTCAGCTCGGTGTCAGGTTTCATGACCAAACGCACCCGATGCTGGTTGTCCAGTAGCAGCTCTCGAGCCAATGATTTGATGAAATCAGGATCTTTGATTTGGTGCTGTAATTTTTCCAATACTGGGTCTAGGTTGAGTAGATCAAGTGGATTGCCGCGATGAGTGGCGCTGGTGAGTGAGGTTAAGATTAGCTGTAGACCGTAAGGATAGCCACCTCCGGATAATTCACGCTGTGATAACTCAATCTGGTGAAGGCTTGCGGCTACCTGATCTTCTGGTAATCCATTTTTAGCAACACTTTCCAAAACGTCTAAAATGAGCGCTTCCACAGCCTCAGCATGTTCTGGATTAGAACCTTCGATACCACAAGCAAAACAAAGCTCTTTTTGCGAATCTTCAAGACCACACATAGGTGAAGGGGAGGTTCCTAGATCGGTTGTTTCAAGCGCCTGCTGCAATGGCGAACCACTGTTGTCTAATAACACGCTTGAAAGTAGTCGAGCTTTCATCGTGGCTTCTAAATCGGTGGACTCGCCAAGGAGCCAAGACACAATAATGTGAGTCTGATTATCAGTTGAACCCTCTTCGTTAAAGGCATAATCCTCCTCGACATACTGTGGGCTGCTATAGCGTTGCTCATTTTCTACCGCGATGTGACAATCCAGCTTCTCAAATCGACTCAGTGCTGAGTCTTCAAACTGTGTCTGATGCTCAATGGCCGGAATATCGCCAAAGGTAAGAAAAATAGCATTGCTAGGGTGATAGTGAACCTTATAAAAATCTTTGAATTGTTGATAGGTTAAGTCTGGAATATCAGCCGGTTCACCACCACTGTTGTAGTGATAAGTGTTAGTTGGATAAAGGTGCTTGGACATGGTTTGCCACAGGGTCGAATTGATCGAACTCATGGCGCCTTTCATTTCGTTGTAGACCACACCTTTAAAGGTTAATTCGGACGTGGTATCAGCTGTGTCTGAATACTCAAGCCGATGACCTTCTTGAGCGAAGTCAAGGGGGTCAAGACGGGCAAAGAAAACAGAATCCAAATAGACACTTAGAAGATTATTAAAGTCCTTTTTATTTTGGCTAGCAAAAGGGTAGGCCGTCCAGTCAGAGCTGGTAAAAGCATTCATGAATGTATTGAGTGAGCGTCTAATCATCATGAAAAACGGATCACGCACAGGGTACTTTTCACTACCACACAAAGCCGTATGCTCAAGAATATGGGCCACGCCGGTAGAGTCGTCAGGTACGGTTCTCAGAGCCACTAAAAACACATTTTCTTTATTGTCCGCGGCTAGGTGAATATGCTGAGCGCCGGTCACGCGGTGCCGATACTCCTGATAATGTAATTTTAGAGAGGGAATAGATTGTTCACGTAAAAGCTCAAAGGCAGGGTGTGTATTCGTGGTCATACTGGTTTTTGCTCCAAAGCGAAGTCCTATACTGACTTCTATTCCCATTTAGCGGCCGCTCATTCTACTTGAATATTAATGTATTAGAAGCCCAATGATTAGCATCAGGTCTTATGATGTTTTATTTTGCTGTTTTCGGCGATATTCAATGGGCGTTATACCCTCCCATCGTTTAAATGCCCGATAAAACGTACTTGGCTCAGAAAACCCTGTGAGGTAGATGATTTCACTGATGCCCTCGTTGGTTTCTGACAATAGTCTCAATGAAAGTCGGTGTCTGAGATCGTTTAATATCTTCTGAAAGCTAGTGTTGGCGATAGTTAATTGATGGCGCAGACCTCGAGAGCTGATTCCCATATTAGCTGATACTCTTTCCAACGTGACATCTTGAGCCTCCAAAAGGGCAGCCATTTGACCACGAACTTTGTTAATAAAATCACGCTGTTCAAGCATCGCTATATGTTGGTCTGCGGCCTTGACGTTAAGTGTTAGCAGTTGTGGCTCTGCATACAGAGATCTATAATTTAAGACTGACTCAGAAAAGAACAACTGAAATGATTCAGCGTTAAATTCGACCGGACATTTAAATATGCGTTCATATTCATCAATATTGGTATTCGGGGAGTGATTAAAGACCACTTTCTCTGCCTTGAACGTACCGTCAGTGACTGACTGAAAGACCTTAATTAGACCCAAAACCATGGCCTCAGCGAGATGTGATGTGGCGTATTGATGGCTAGAAAAATAACTGGTCAAACAAGGTTGAGGCGATTCACTCAACTGTCCATGCAGAGCGTCACTGATTAACCGTTGATAGTTAATGACTCGCTTTAGTCCATCGCCAAACGTTTGACTACTTAATAATAGATATTCGAGAATTTGACCCTTATAGGCAGGCATTTTCTCGCCTAGGTGCAGGCCAATACAAGAGTCCCCCGAGAGAGTTACGGCGGCTCGCCAAAAATGCGGTTGTGCTGAAAATTGAGTACGTAGATTTTCTTGGTACAGCTTTTCCGGGTCAAAGCCTGATCGACGTAACACTTCGTCAGCATCGACGCCCAGCGAACGTAATCCCTGATAGGCAAGTCGAACTAAGGTTCCAGAATCGGTTAAGCCTGTCATAAAAAATCCTAAGATGAGGTAGCATCATACACAATTGACCTAAATGACAAAACTGTGATTTTTATAGCTAGTGACTTACGCTGACGAGATGTTTAATGTTAGTGCATGAATAAACTAAACAAAGATTTTACGCTCGACTCTGACGATTATTTGTTAACTGCTCAGCTAGAGCGATTGCCCCGCATGGCTGGCTTGTTCTGTAAGGCGGCACTCAAAGCCGATAGATATAAGTTGGGTCAGACAATACCTCTGCTAAGCAATTCTGTTGATAATGTTTATATTGATCAAAAACATCTACGAGCCTACCAAGTTTTGTGTGGCTTTCCTGTGGGCACAAAGTTACCAGCAACCTATCTCAATATGCTGACTTTTCCCATGATGATTAACATTATGACGCATTCAAATTTTCCCATGAAAGCAATGGGGCAAGTCCATTTGGCGAACAAAATAACGGTTCATAAAAGTTTTGATGTCAGGCAACCGATGAGTTTGTGTTTGATGATAGGTGAAAGCCAAGTTACCTCCAGAGGACTTGAGTGGACAGTTGAGGGGTCCGTGAAAGTTGATAAAGAAATAGTCTGGTCGAGTGTTTCTACCATGTTACATCGATGTGAAACTAATATAGACCGAGAACTAAAACTCACAGTAATGAAGGAGGGTGCCCCACAGGATTGGCAGGTAAAGAGCAATATGGGGAGGCGCTATGCCAAAGTTTCTGGTGATTACAATCCTATTCATCTAGCCAATGTTACGGCCAAACTATTTGGCTTCAAAAAAGCGATAGTCCACGGCATGTGGAGCAAGGCTCGTTGCCTCGCTATGCTCGCTGAGTATTTACCGGATGATGGATACACGGTTGATGTCAATTTTCATCGCCCATTATTTTTGCCTTCAAAGGTCTTGTTTTATACTAAACAAAATCAGGGGCAGACCCAGTTTTCACTTTTTAACCAAACGGGTGAGCATGCTCACTTAGAAGGTTTTATTTCACAGGATTTAACCAATGCCTAACTACAAAGTTCCCATGAAAGACGTATTGTTTCTGTTTAACGATGTCTTTGATATGCAAACCCTTTATGAGCAAGTAGAGGGTGGCGATCAGGCAACTCCCGATATGATCGAAGCAATTTTTGCCGAAGGAGCAAAGTTCAGTGAGAATGAACTAGCACCGCTCTACCAATCTGGAGATGAAGGTTGTGTCTGGGATGACGGTGTAGTGACCACACCTGCAGGATTCAAAGAAGCTTATAAGACCTACATAGAAGCAGGTTGGACATCTCTAACAGGCACTGAAGATGCGGGTGGGCAGCATCTTCCGTCATCTGTTGGGCTAGCGGTTACTGAGATGATAACGACGGCCAACTGGGCTTGGGCAATGTATCCGGGCCTTAGTGAGGGTGCTATTGCGACCTTGGAAGATCATGGTACAGAGCAGCAGAAGAGTGATTATCTAACCAAATTAATCAGTGGCGTGTGGAGTGGCACTATGTGCTTGACTGAGCCGCACTGCGGAACTGATCTGGGGCAGATGAAGACCAAAGCTGTGCCTAATGAAGATGGAAGTTACAGCGTCGATGGAACTAAGATTTTTATCAGTGCTGGCGAGCATGATCTCACCGAAAATATTGTCCATATCGTATTAGCCAAGTTACCTGATGCGCCCAAAGGCACAAAAGGGTTGTCCTTATTTATTATTCCTAAATTTCTGCCTGCTGCAGATGGCTCCGTGGGAGAAAGAAATGGGGTCAGATGTGGCTCTATTGAACACAAAATGGGTATTCATGGTAATGGTACAGCGGTGCTAAATTTTGACGGTGCGAAGAGCTTTCTAATCGGAGAGCCCCACGATGGATTGAATGCGATGTTCACCTATATGAATGTGGCGCGTATAGGCACTGCTAGTCAGGGGGTCTCTGCAGCTGAGCGATCTTATCAAGGCGCATCAGCTTATGCCCGGGATCGGTTGGCGATGCGTTCTATTTCAGGTGTTAAAAATCCTGAGGGCCCAGCAGATGCCATTATCGAACATCCCGATGTGCGGCGTATGCTGCTAACTCAGCGTGCTATCGCCGAAGGCGGTCGCGCCATGGTGACCTATGCTTCCCAATTCGCCGACGTTTATCGTGCCGGTAAAACAGAGGATGCAAAAAAGGACGCGGAAACTCGATTAGGATTCTGTACTCCAATACTAAAAGGTTTTATTACTGAACTAGGTGTTGAGGCGGCTAATCACGGTGTTCAGGTGTTTGGTGGTCATGGCTATATCAAAGAATGGGGTATGGAGCAGATACTGCGAGATAGTCGTATTGCCACTTTATATGAGGGCACTACAGGTATTCAGGCTCTTGATTTGGTGGGTCGCAAGGTACTTATGGATAAATTTAAGCAGCTTAATGCGTTCACTGGGGAAATGTTGTCATTTGCCAAGGGCTTTATGCCGTGGACTGCAGCGGGTAAGAACAAGGCTGTTCGCAAGCAAGCGTGGCAAGTTGCCAAACTGGCTATTCGTTGGCGAGTGCTGGCGTATAAATTGGGTGCCGGAGCCAAGAAAAATCCAGACTCTGTTGGTGCAGGTTCTGTAGATTTTTTGATGTTTTCAGGTTATGCCTATATGGCCTATATGTTTGCTCGAATGAGTGCAGTGGCGACCGCCCAATTAGCCGCAGGAGAAGGAGACGCCATATTTCTACAAGAAAAGCTTCATACCGCGACTTTTTTCTTTGAACGCATTCTGCCGCGTGCCGATATGCATGCTAAAACTATGAAGGCTAGTGCCGATAGTGTTATGGCTATGCCGACAGAGTATTTTGATGCTACTTAACGACTAGTTTAAACAGATTTACCCCGGAAAAGGGCGTTATGAGAATGATCATAGCGCTCTTTTTTTAGTTCAGTACTTGGTACAACCCCGCCCCCGAGGCACAGAGCAATATTGATCCCAGTATTTGATAGAATTTTTTACTATCCTGGCGCAGTAGCTTTTCATGGGCACCCAAGCCAATAAAGTGACCTATACCTGCGAAGGGCAGCAGATATAGAGCAGGAAGCAGATTAAGGCTGACACCGACCCAGGCAAAGGCTGCTAATTTAATACTCACCAGAACAGTCCAAATAACAAACAGAGTGTCACGAAATTCATAAGGCTTAATGTGACGAAGAGCAACTGCAATAACCATTGGCCCTCCCACCAGAGATGTTCCGCTGATATAGGCACCAATTATCAAAAATACAATGTCGAGTGTTTGACTGCTGCTTTGTAGCGGGCGACCCAAGATATAAGTCATAGAGTAACCAGCGATAAGCAAGAAAATAATGCTATTCATAAGATCAGTAGGTAACACGATGAGACCGATAACGCCGGCCAATTTTGGTATAAACATAATCGTCAGTGCAAAGCGCACAAAGCGCCAGTTAATACGATGGATATCTGTAACACGGTTGCCTTCAGCATCAGGTGCTTTTCGTCTACTAAGTAAGATAGTTAAAGGGGCAAACAATAATAAATGGATAGAGATGATAGGTAAAAAAAATACCGGATCATCGTGAATCAGTAGCAAAAAAGGGATGGTAAATAGTGCCCCGCCAAACCCTAGCCCAGAGCGTACAAATCCACTCCAGGTAAAGACCAATGCAATCAGAGCGTATTGGTACCAGTACAACTCCATTAGTGGTTGCAACCTTGGTCCCCGTGAACATGGCCGTGGTCCGTCTCTTCTTTGGTTGCTTTTCTAATATCTACAATCTCGACCTCAAAGGTAAGGTTTTTTCCTGCGAGGGGATGATTCATGTCGACATCGACATTGAAGCGTCCGACTTTAATGACCGTACCTGGCTTAACGCCATTGTCAGTATTGACATGTATGGCTTTACCTATCGACAATTTTTCTTCGTGTTTAAGGTATTTAATGGGAATACGTTGCGTGTTATTAACATTTCGTAAGCCATAACCCTCATTTGGGGCTACCGTAAAATGCCTTTTTTCACCGATTTCAGCCTTCGCCACTGCCTGCTCAAAGCCAATAATCATCTGCCCTCGACCATGAAGGTAAACCATTGGCTTTTTATCATCGTAAGTTGAGTCAATCAATGCATTATCATCATCGGTAAGGGTATAGTGAACGCTAATAATGTGGTGGGCGGAAACGTACATGGGTGGCTCCTTTAAGGGCCGGGTATAATACATCAACCATGAGTCTCTCAGCGACTAACTAGGTTTTAATTTCAGTTGATCAAGACTAGGGTAAGCAATATGTCATCGATAGATGGTCGAGAAAAATCAGAATCAGACGAACTAAGTGATAAGCAATTTGTTGATATGGTTGGAGATGACATCCAGCCGTTGAGCGGCAAGGGTTCTGCGCATATTGCCAAGCCGGTCCAGATTACGCCAGGCGTTTTGGAAAGACGTAAAGCTGCACAGGAAGAGGTGGTTGCTGAGTCCAATATTCTTGATCCAGCGAGTATCATTGAGCAGGTAGATCCCCTTGCGTATTTAGAGTTTGTGAGACCCGGCGTTCAACATGGTGTCTACAAAAACTTACGCTTGGGAAAATATGAGATTCAATCGCGGCTTGATTTGCATCGGCATACCGTCGAGCAGGCCCGTAATGCGTTGTGGCACTTCGTCGACGATTGTCACAAACATGGGGTAAGGTGCGCTTTAGTGACGCACGGTAAAGGCGAAGGTAGGGAGCAACCTGCTCGTCTGAAAAGTTGCGTTAATCATTGGTTGCGACAATTTGATCAGGTACTGGCTTTTCATAGTGCTCAAAAAACGCACGGGGGAGTCGGCGCTACTTATATTTTGGTCAAAAAAGATAGCGCCGCTCGCAGAGAGACTGGAGATAAAATTAATCAAGCTAAGCGCATGAAACGTTGATTCGATGCCAAGGTCGGTCATTAAATAGTTATAGCAAAGGGAATTACTATGTATCGGCTACTGTTTTTATTACTATTAATACCGACAGGCATTTGTAGAGCTGATAGCGAGATTATTAGATTTAAAGTGTTTCTAAATGATCAAAAGGTGGGGCAACACAGCTTTACCCTGACTGAGGATGGGAGTGACCTTCGCGTCACTTCACAGGCCTCAATGGACTTTAAGGTACTGTTGGTTAAAAAAATCAAATATAGACACGTGGCCAAAGAAGTCTATAAGGATGGCTGTTTACAAAGTGTAAAAAGCTCCACCCAACGTAACAGTAAAAGCACCAAGATCAGCGCCAAAATAATAGCCGGCAAATTTGTAGTGACTAATGCGGGCGTTGACGTGAGTCTTAATGGTTGTATAAAAAGTTTTGCCTATTGGCGACCCGAATGGCTCGACAATGAATTCTTACTCAATGTAGAAACGGGCCAATACACGCCGATTACGTTTCAGTCACAACAGGACTCGAGTACGGGAATGACGCATAAAATGCTTGGACTACCAAAGACCGATATCCGTCTGCAATATAGTGAATCAGGCGCGTGGCAATCATTGGAGTCTGACGTGAAAGTTGCCGGCAAACTAAGATACGAACGAATCGATGAATCGGAGGAAGAATCAAATGCAAGTATTTAGAGTTACCTTACTCATCACAATGATACTAACGGGTGTTGCCTGCAGTACGCCAGCGCCGATGCCTGTAGTGGATTCTGTGGACTTGGACCGTTTCATGGGTGACTGGTATGTGATTGCTAACATTCCTACTTTTCTTGAAAAGGACGCATACAATCCGATGGAATCGTATCAAAGGAATGCTGACGGGACTATTGCAACCACCTTTACCTTTAACGATGGTAGCCTTGATGGAGAACAGAAGATCTATCGTCCGCGGGCCTTTGTCTCTGAGAATAGCAATAACGCGATTTGGGGAATGCAATTCATCTGGCCTATTAAGGCTGACTACAGAATCGTCTACTTGGATGACAATTACCAGCAAACAATTATTGGGCGTACCAGTCGTGACTATGTTTGGGTTATGGCGCGAACAGCCCACATTTCTGATAAAGACTATAGCGAGTTAGTATCCCAGGTGAGGTCGTTGGGCTATGACACTGCACTGTTACAGAAGGCAGCTCATAAGATTGTGAAACGACCTGTCCCCTTGAAGGTGACAAACTTTGATCAGATTGAATACTCGGCGATTACTCGAGGAAAATCGGAACTAATCGTTGTGCAAAAGGGTAGGTATAGCTACTTTTTAAATGATAAAAAAGTACTCCAAACTCTTTTAACTAAGACCAATCTCAATGTCTTGGCAACAATTTTAGCGGGCTTAGATGTGGCTGCTATCGAGGATCTCCAAGCGCCTTCTAACCGCCATCAGTTTGATGGAGCCATGGTCACCTCATTAGCTATAAAGTCAGAGGGTAAAACACATAGGAGTGCGACATTTGATGATGACAATCCACCCGAAGAGCTTAAAGAATTGGTTAATTATCTTTTGGGGATGAGATTGTAAGGTAGTCTTTTTAGTTGTCGATAAAAACTACTTATTACTTAAATGACGCGTCGCCATTTGCTGATGAGAGCATCCAGCCACTATACTGCGCGCACCAAGATAAGTGAGCCAGGAAATGTCGCTACAGAAAAATCAACTAGAGTCGAACAAACTGCAAAAACGTTTGCGGCGTAATGTCGGTAAAGCCGTAGCAGATTACCGTATGATTGAGAAAGGCGATCGAATTATGGTATGCCTCTCTGGGGGCAAAGATTCTTATGCGATGCTGGACATTCTTATGAATCTGCAGAAAAATGCGCCGATTCAATTTGAGCTCATAGCGGTTAACTTGGATCAAAAGCAGCCTGGATTCCCCGAGCATGTATTACCTGCTTATCTTGATAAGCTTGATATTGAATATCATATTTTGGAAAAAGATACTTACAGTATTGTCACCAGTAAAATTCCCGAGGGTAAGACCTACTGTAGTCTGTGTTCTAGATTACGGCGCGGTACCTTGTATGGTTTCGCAGAGCAAATTGGGGCAACCAAAGTTGCTTTAGGTCATCACCGTGATGATATTGTTGAAACATTGTTCTTGAACATGTTTTATCAGGGCAAACTTAAGGCGATGCCGCCTAAGTTGTTGTCAGATGACAAGAAAAATGTGCTGATTCGACCACTTGCTTACTGCCGAGAATCCGATTTAATTGCACTGGCTGAACTTAAGCAATTCCCGATCATTCCATGTAACCTTTGTGGTTCTCAAACGGGCCTGCAGCGCAATGCGGTAAAGGATATGTTGAAGCAGTGGGAGCGACAGTTTCCCGGGCGTATCGATGCAATCTTTGGGGCAATTAAAAATGTAGCGCCCTCACAGCTCGCGGATACAGAGCTGTTTGATTTTGCCGGCTTGACACAGGGAGAGCTAGACATAGATGAGAGCAAGCATATTGAAATAGAATCCTTGATTCAGGCGATTAATGTTTAGATTTGCGATTGATACCCATCGTCATCACTAAGGCCACTAAGACCTAAAAAATCTAATCCGTTGTTTTTAAGTACAGTAATCTGAGGCTTATTGGTAGCATATAGCGATGATGATGGGGCATAATTCAGCGCTGATTTGGCACGCGCAGGTCGGAGAAGCCTTAAAATAAAAATAACAGGAATTAATTATGAAATCTGCATTAATAAATATTGGTCGAGTATTGCTGGCGCTGTATTTTCTGTTGCCGGGAATTAATAAGTTCGCCGCTTGGGATATGCATGTGACGCTTATGGAAACCCATGGCATGAGCATGGTTCCGGCGCTCCTGGCGATTGCCGGAATCACTCAAATTGGTGCGAGCATTTGCCTTTTGTTTAATAAACAGGTTGTTATCTGTGCGCTTGGTTTAGCGGCGATGGTTTTACTCATTAACCTAAATCTACATGATTTTTGGAATGTTTATGAGGGTGTTGACGCCAAACATGAAATCCAAAATTTTGTTAAAAACATGGGTATTTTTGCAGGCCTGTTGCTCTTATCCGCAATCAGTATGGGAAGTGATAGTGAGGAATAAGCATGTCTGAATTGTCTGTCTCTACCGTCGTGGCCTTTGTTGCTTATGTGGCAATCGTACTCAGTATCGGTTTTTACGCCTATTTGAAAACTAAGAATGCCACAGATTATTTTCTGGGTGGTCGCGACTTATCCCCTGCTGTATCAGCCATCAGCGCCGGCGCATCGGACATGAGTGGTTGGGTACTATTAGGTTTGCCTGGGTATGCCTACTTGGCTGGGTTAGAGGCGGCTTGGATCTCTATTGGACTCGTCATTGGGGTTGCCGCAAATTGGATGCTTGTGGCCAAAAGATTACGTATCTATAGCGCGCTATTAGACGATGCCGTTACCTTACCTACTTTTTTACAACGGCGTTTTGCTGACAAAACGCCATGGCTTAAGGTCATTGCCAGTATCAGTATTTTATTGTTTTTCTTGTTTTATGTGGGGTCTGGTTTGATCGCTGGCGGAAAACTATTTAATGAGGTATTTGGATTCGACTACCATATAGCGGTATTTGTTAGCGTCACCTTGATTCTGGTCTATACCCTATTTGGCGGGTTTTTAGCCGTCTCTTGGACCGATGTTTTCCAGGGGCTACTAATGTTGTTAGCGCTGGCCTGCGTTCCAGTTATGGTCATATCGCAGGCGGGTGGCGTCGGCGAATTTGCCTCTGGAATTAACCAAACAAACCCTGAGCTACTCAATATTTTTACTGATGCTAATGGAGATGCTCTAGGCCTGATGGTTATTATTAGTACGATGGGTTGGGGGCTAGGTTATTTTGGGCAACCGCATATATTGGCTCGATTTATGGCGCTGAGGTCCGCCTCAGAGACCAGTAAAGCAGCCAGTATAGGCGTCTTTTGGGCAGCAGTATGTTATCTACTCGCGATCATGGTGGGGCTTAGCGGTGTTGCTTATTTGCCAGATCTATTGCCTGATTCTGAGAAAGTATTTATTGCCCTAACAGGCTTAATTTTCCACCCCTTCATTGCGGGTATATTGTTGGCAGCTATTCTTGCGGCCATTATGAGTACGGTGGACTCTCAACTTTTAGTCTGTTCATCGTCTCTGGCTGAGGATCTATATCCATTGATGGTTAAAAAGCAACTGAGTACTGAGAATAGGTTGCAGGTAGGGCGCATAGCCGTGGTTGTGTTAGCCCTCTGTGCAACGCTGCTAGCGATGCAACCAGACAGTAAGGTCCTTGATGTCGTCTCTTATGCTTGGGCAGGCTTGGGAGCTTCGGTGGGGCCGGCTATATTAGTCAGTTTGTACTGGAAGAAAATGACCTCATCAGGAGCTTTGGCTGGAATAGTGGTGGGTGGCCTGACAGTAATTGGTTGGTCTCAGTTAGAGGGTGGGATCTTTGATCTTTATGCTCTAGTGCCAGGATTTTTATTGTCTCTAATCGCTATCGGGCTAGTTTCAACGCTCGATAAAAAGCCTGAGAGTGATATAGTGGCTAGTCAGTTTGATCTTATGGAAGAGCAGGTGAGAAACGCGTCGATTAAGTAACAGTCGCGCTAGAGTGGTGATTATGGTCGACAATTAGCCATTTACATTTTTTCCATAACGTCGATGCCCAAAAGGTCTAGTCCACAGGCCAATGTTTCTGAGCTTAATGCACAAAGTTTCAGGCGGCTTTGTTGAACTTCTTTGGCAACACTGTCCTTTAATACAGGGCAGTGTTCATAGAATGTCATGAAGGCACTGGCTAGCTCGTACAGGTATGTGCAGAGTGTGTGTGGGTAGCAATCTAGAGCGACCTGATCAATTACTTCCTCAAATTGGATTAACTTTAGCGCTAAGGCTTTCTCTTGGCTCTCAATGATATTGATCGATGCTGAAAGTGTTTTAGGGTTTATTTCCGCTTTGCGAAAAATGCTTGAAATTCGGGTGTAGGCATACTGCAAGTAAGGTGCCGTATTGCCTTCAAACGATAACATTGATTCCCAGTCGAAAATATAATCGTTGGTGCGTGTGATACTTAGGTCCGCGTATTTTACCGCGCCAATACCTACCTTGTTAGCAACATCTTTAATTTGCTCTTCACTAAGGGTGCTGTTTTTTTCACGGACTAGTTTTTCAGCTCGCTGAACAGCCTCTACAAGCAAGTCGGCTAATTTTACGGTGCCACCACTCCTGGTTTTAAACGGTCGTCCATCACTTCCCATCATGGTGCCAAAAGAGTGATGCTCAAGGCTCACGTTCTGTGGGACATACTTGGCTTTACGCCCAGTAATAAATACCTGTTTCATGTGTAAGGACTGACGTGCGTCTATAAAATATAGGATGCGACTGGCCTGCAGTTCATTAATTCGATAGAGAAGGGCGGCCAAATCACTTGTCGCGTAGAGGAATCCGCCACCAGATTTTTGCACTATCATTGGAGAGGGGTTACCTTTTTTGTCCGCCAATTCAGGCAGAAATACAACCTTTGCGCCATCAGAGTCCACCGCTATGCCTTGATTGCTAAGATCGTCGACCACTGCTTCAAGCGAATCGTTATAGGCGCTTTCAGGTTGGATATGAGCTTCAAGCAGTCCCACGTTAAGTTGTTGATAAATTTCTAAGCTGTGGGCGACTGACACTTTTATGAACTTCTGCCACAGTCTGCGGCAGTGTTTATCGCCGGACTGCAGCTTTACCACGTACCCACGAGCCTTGTCGGCAAAATCTGGATCTTCATCAAAGTGTTTTTTAGACTGTTGATAAAACAGTTCTAGGTCGTTTAACGCGAGCTCTGCTTGCTCTCCCTCGCCCAAGTGTTCTTCTAACTCGGCAATTAACATACCAAACTGAGTGCCCCAGTCACCCATATGATTTTGTCGTTTAACGCTGTGTCCTTGATATTCAAGAACACGTGCTAGGGCATCTCCGATTATGGTAGATCGCAAATGCCCTACATGCATTTCCTTGGCAAGGTTCGGCGAGGAGTAGTCAATGACGACCGTTTGTTGATCTTCCGACGCCAGTAGGTCGCGTTTCGTATGATTAAGACTTGTTGCTAAAAAGGACTTATTTAGATGGATGTTGATAAATCCCGGGCCTGCAATTTCCAGCTTTTCAGCGATACCTTCGAGATCTAGGTGCTGAAGCATGTTGGCAGCCAGATCTCTGGGGTTAGCTTTCATTCTTTTAGCGGCACCCATGGCGCCGTTAGCTTGATAATCACCAAATTGAGGTTTCCCGCTTAAGGCGAGCATGGGAGAGCAATCATCGGGAATGCCCGCGGAACGCATCGCCGCCGTGAATCGCTGGGTGAGGAGCGCTTTTAATCGCATTTTTGATGATTCCTTTGTTCTGTAGTGCAGCTGAACACGGATTGTAGGTTTCCTGTCGCAGAAAGCAAAGGGCAACTTGCAAAAACTCTACTTGTTGCTATAGTTTTTGTCGTTTGGTTACCCAAAAGAGCGTCCTAGCTGTAACAAAATTAGACATAGGATATAATCGCTGGCGCGAAGTTGGTTTTAAAGGGCAAAGGCTGCAAGATTAATTTGCCCACGACAAAATTACTCCTTTAAGGCAGAACAATGGAAGCAACTTTAATTGATCAGGGTCTTGATCTCATGCTGTTCGGGATGGGGACCGTATTTACGTTTCTTACTCTACTGGTGGGTGTCACCCACCTGATGTCGATGATTGTTAATAAACTAGCCCCTGCAGAGCCAGATGCGTTGGCTGGAGCCTTGCCCCTTGATACCTCTGGGGCCGTCGTCGATCCGCGCATCGCAAAAGTAATTCAGGTGACAATTGATAAGCACCGAGCTCGTTAGGCGGAAACTGATAAATACTCGAACGCTAAACTCAGAAAGATAAATTTTTTAATTAGTTGGACATATTTATGCCCTCGAAAAAGACTGCACTAGGGATAACCGAAGTTGTATTGCGTGATGCCCATCAATCGTTGTTTGCCACGCGTATGCGAATCGATGACATGTTACCCATCGCTGGAAAGCTTGATCAAATTGGTTATTGGTCAATGGAATCTTGGGGTGGAGCAACTTTTGACTCTTGCATCCGATTTTTAGGTGAGGATCCTTGGGATCGTATTCGAGAAATTAAAAAGGCCATGCCCAATACTCCTCAGCAGATGTTATTCCGAGGTCAGAATATTCTGGGTTACAGACATTATGCAGACGATGTCGTGATGAAATTTGTTGAGCGTGCAGCTGTTAATGGGATTGACGTGTTTCGGGTGTTTGATGCAATGAACGATATGCGCAATTTAGAAACAGCTTTACGCGCGGTAAAACAGGTTGGCAAGCACGCTCAGGGGACAATTTCCTACACGGTAAGCCCTGTGCATACCCTTGAGTTATGGATTGATCAGGCTCGACAGATAGAGGATGCAGGAGCCGATTCAATTTGTATTAAAGATATGGCCGGATTGCTAACGCCTTATGTTGGCTTTGATTTGGTCACTCGCTTAAAGAAAGCAGTGGCCATTCCGATACAGCTTCATGCTCATGCCACCACAGGCTTATCAACGAGTACCATTCTGAAATGTGTCGAGGCTGGCATTGATAATATTGATAGCGCTATTTCGTCAATGTCGATGACCTACGGTCACTCTGCTACTGAGTCTGTAGTGTCGATTTTTAAAGATACTGATCGAGATACAGGTCTTAATATCGAAAAGTTGGAGGAGATAGCCGCTTACTTTAGGCCAGTGCGTAAAAAGTACGCAGAGTTTGAAGGCTCTCTAAGAGGCATTGATTCGCGCATTCTTGTCGCCCAGGTTCCTGGAGGTATGTTAACCAACATGGAAGGGCAGTTGCGAGAGCAAGGCGCCGAGGACAAGTTGGATGAAGTGCTTGCCGAAATACCGAAGGTACGTGAAGATTTAGGCTTTATACCGCTCGTTACTCCTACGTCCCAGATAGTAGGTACTCAGGCGGTGCTTAACGTGCTAACTGGTGAGAGGTATAAGACGATCACTAAAGAGACTGCGGGGGTTTTGCGTGGCGAATATGGTGCTGCGCCCGCGCCGGTGAATACTGAACTACAATTACGAGTTCTTGATGAGGGGGAGCAGGCGATTACCTGCCGCCCTGCCGACAATATTGAGCCCGAGTTAGATAGCTTAAGAGCCGAAGTGACAGGCCTTGCTCAACAGAATGACTTTATGCTGACCTCGGGTGAGGGTGAAATCGATGATGTGCTCACCTATGCACTTTTCCCCCAAGTAGGGTTAAAGTTTTTACAGCATAGAAATGATCCGAGCATGTTTGAGCCCATACCTACAGGAAGATCGGCCGCTAAAGTGAACGAGGGAGGTGAAGAGGCGTATACCGTTGAGGTGGAGGGGAAATCCTACCATGTTACTGTTGCCTCCGGTGGCGATGTCTCGTCGATCAAACAGTTGGGTGCCCAGGCATCCGCAGTCGTGCAAGTGGAGTCTGCTACTAATGCTGCTCCAGTGAATGCTCCATTAGCGGGCACAGTTGTCAAGGTGCTAGTGCAGCCAGGCCAAGCTGTCGTCGAAGGTGAGTCGATTATTATCTTGGAAGCCATGAAAATGGAAACCTCTATCAGTGCGCCTAATGCAGGAACCATTGTCGCTGTAAAAGTGCAAAGTGGTGATAGCTGTGCTGTGGGTGACCTCCTAGTGACACTGGCTTAAAGGGGCGCGCTATGGAAAATATGTATAGCTTGTGGGCGAGTTCAGGTCTTGCGCAGATTCAATTGGGTCAATTAGTAATGATGGCTGTCGGCTTATCATTGCTGTTTTTGGCTATTCGGAAGGGTTTTGAGCCGCTTCTTTTGGTGCCCATTGGATTTGGTACTGTTTTAGCCAACATCCCAGGTGCTGGGTTCGATGCCGCCCCAGTCTATGATGCTCTTGGTCATATGCAGAGTCCGGGCGGGTTACTTTACTATATTTATCATGCGGGTATTGAAACAGGCCTATTTCCTTTGGTTATTTTTATGGGGGTGGGTGCCATGACCGACTTTGGGCCTTTGCTGGCTAACCCCAAAACCTTATTGCTTGGCGCGGCTGCGCAGGTAGGTATTTTTACGACTGTGCTTGGGGCTGTTGGCTTGAGTCATTTTGGTATTTTAGACTTTAGCATTCGCGATGCTGCCTCAATCGGCATAATAGGTGGCGCAGATGGCCCGACGGCTATTTTCGTCACCAGCAAGCTATCACCAGATTTATTGGGTGCCATCGCTGTGGCGGCTTATTCTTATATGGCCTTGGTGCCGATCATTCAGCCACCAATAATGAGGGCTCTAACGACACCAGCGGAACGTAAGATCGAAATGGTGCAGTTAAGGCCGGTCAGTAAGTCTGAGCGAATCGTATTTCCTTTAACATTACTGGTTCTCGTGGCCTTGTTGTTGCCAGATGCCGCACCTCTATTGGGCATGTTTTGTTTTGGTAATCTCATGCGTGAGTGTGGTGTGGTTAACCGTCTTAGTGATACCACTCAAAACGCTTTAATAAATATCGTAACAATATTTTTAGGTTTAGGTGTCGGCTCAAAAATGAGTGCTGAAAAATTCCTTAATGCCGAAACCATGGGTATTTTAGCATTGGGTGCCGTTGCGTTTTGCATTGGTACAGCGTCAGGAGTGTTGATGGCTAAGTTCATGAACGTAGTATCCACCCACAAGGTTAATCCACTGATTGGTGCTGCTGGCGTATCAGCCGTGCCGATGGCAGCGCGGGTGGCGAATAAGGTGGGTCTTGAGTCCAATCCGCAGAACTTCCTATTAATGCATGCCATGGGTCCCAATGTTGCGGGCGTTATTGGTTCGGCGGTAGCCGCCGGTGTAATGATAAACTTAGTTGGAAATATGTAGTCTGATGAAGCCTGTCGAGCAAGCCATAGTGACTAAACTCTCCAGAGACTTAGATCCCAGCACTCTAGAGGTCACTAACGAGAGTTTTATGCACTCGGTCCCAGCAGGGTCTGAAAGTCACTTCAAACTTATAGTGGTCAGTGAAAAGTTTGAAAGCAAAAGATTGGTTCAACGTCATCAAATGGTTTATGCCACACTGGCAGACGAGTTAGCAGGCCCAGTCCATGCTCTAGCAATTCATACTTACACGTCTAAAGAGTGGCAGGTAAAAGAGGGAGGTGCGCCTGATTCCCCAAAATGTCATGGTGGGTAATTCGTCAATTTAAGCCACAGGCAAAAGGTAACTATTGCCTCATACCAAGCCATCTTTTTACTAAATTTTACGGTTTACTGATTCTGCCGGCAGTTCATCGCATATAAATACCTGTTCATCGAATTGCTCTGGAGGTTGCCGGCGCGGGGGAAGAGAATCGGACGGTCAATACCTTTCAGCGCGTGCTGGAAGAATAATTAAAATCTTAGTCAGGGGGAGTTATGCACTCGCAATCAATAGTTACCAATCAGGGTTGGTTCCAAGCTTTTTTCCAAGCCAAACATTTTAGTGCAATTCTTGCACTCTCATTTTCATTGATCTTGTCGGCCTGCGGTGGTGGTGGCAACAGTGTTACAGAAAATGATTTGGTTGATCCAGGTTCCGATGGCGTTACGCCAACGCTGACAAGCGTATCTATCCTTCAGCAGCAAGAAAAGAATTCGAGCCCAGATGGTGTGGCTAAGCTGGGACAGTCAATTAAGGTTGATTTCACAGCATCTGAAGCATTAATGACTCCAGAGGTTACCATTAATGGCGTAGCAGCGAGTCTTCAAGGCAAAATTGGTGACTGGTCGGCTTCACGCGCAATGACCGAAGATGATGTTGACGGTTATGTCACATTTAATATCTCATTCGAAGACACTAGTGGTGAAGTCGGCGTTGACGTATCTGAAACGACTGACGGTAGCCGTGTACAGTATTGTGCAGAGGGTTGTGTTGCCCCAGTCGAAGATCCACTCGTTGGTGATTGGATGCTTGACGGAGCCGGTGCGGCAGGTGTTGGGCCAACCCCCGGAAGCATGGAGTGGTGGTCAGCCGATGCAGCAGCTGTTGAAGCTCGCGCATGCTGGTTTGATGACGTATTTTCCTTTACTAAAGCGGGATCATTCTCCAATATTTTGGGTGACGAGACTTGGCTAGAGACGTGGCAGGGTGCTGAAGCTGAAGGCTGTGGAGCGCCGGTAGCGCCGCATGATGGTAGCGCAGATGCGACCTGGGCGTGGGACGAAGCAGCAGGCACACTAACAATCAACGGTAAGGGCGCTCACTTAGGGCTGCCTAAGGCGGTCAACGGCCAGGAATTAGCTGATCCAGGTGCGGCGCCAGATTCTATTACTTATCAAATTTTAACACTCACTGCAGATGGCATGAACTTAACCGTTACGGTTGAGACCGGTGCTGGTGTTTGGTGGACATTTAACTTGGCCAAAAAGCCAGTGTCACCTTTTGCGGGTTCCTGGAAACTTGACGGCGCAGGAGCTGCCGGCGTTGGTCCAGTAGCTGGCAGTATGGAATGGTGGTCTGCTGATGAGGCGGCTGTTACTGCGCGCGCATGTTGGTTTGATGATAGCTTTGTATTCGGCACTGACGGTTCTTTCTCTAACCAATTGGGTTCTGAAACTTGGTTGGAAACATGGCAGGGTGCTGATGCTGAAGGTTGCGGAGTTCCAGTCGCACCTCATGATGGCAGTGCTGTAGCTACTTTTAGTCATGATGAGGCGGCAGGAACACTAACAATTAACGGTAAGGGCGCTCATTTAGGTCTTGCTAAGGCGGTCAATGGTCAAGAGTTATCTGATCCAGGTGCGACGCCAGACTCTATTACTTACCAAATTTTAACACTCACTGCAGATGGCATGAACTTAACAGTCACTGTTGAGACAGGTGCTGGTGTTTGGTGGACATTTAACTTGGCAAAAGTACCTCCGTCGCCATTGGCAGGTAATTGGCGATTAGACGGTGCTGGTTCAGCAGGCGTTGGCCCAGTCGCTGGTAGTATGGAATGGTGGTCTGCTGATGATGCGGCTGTTGCGGCTCGTGCTTGTTGGTTCGATGATCGGTTTACTTTTGGTGACGACGGGTCCTTTACTAATGTAATGGGTTCTGAGACATGGCTTGAAACATGGCAGGGTGCTGAAACTGAAAGCTGTGGAACACCAGTAGCACCTCATAATGGCAGTGCTGCAGCCACGTTTAGTCACGATCAGACTGCTGGGACCTTAACGATTAATGGTAAGGGTGCTCATTTAGGTCTAGCTAAAGCGGTCAATGGTCAGGAATTGGCTGATCCAGGCGCGGCGCCAGATTCTATCACTTATCAAATTTTGACTCTCACTGCCGACGGCATGAATTTAACAGTCACTGTTGAGACAGGTGCTGGTGTTTGGTGGACGTTCAAGTTAGTTAGAGTTCCTGTTTCAGCGCTTGCTGGAAGCTGGTCGCTCGATGGCGCTGGCTCAGCGGGTGTTGGCCCCACTGAGGGTAGCATGGAGTGGTGGTCAGCCGATGCGGCAGCTGTTGAAGCACGTGCGTGTTGGTTTGATGATAGCTTTGTATTTGGTGATGACGGTTCATTCTCTAATGTAATGGGTTCTGAGACGTGGCTAGAAACGTGGCAGGGTGCTGAAGCTGAGAGCTGTGGTGCACCAGTTGCGCCTCATGATGGAAACGCAGTTGCTACCTATAGCTATGATGAAGCAGCGGGTACTATTACAATCAACGGGAAAGGCGCTCACTTAGGTCTACCTAAGGCTGTTAATGGTCAGGAATTAGCTGATCCAGGTGCTGCTCCAGATTCAATTACTTATAAAGTCCTTACCGCTACTTCTGATGGTAAATACGTCACAGTCACGCTTGAAACGGGTGCTGGGGTTTGGTGGACCTTTAATCTTGCTAAAAATGATTCTGCTGCTCCAGTTGATCCAGTTGATCCAGTTGATCCAGTTGATCCAGTTGATCCAGTTGATCCAGTTGATCCAGTTGCCGGTTCTGAGTTAGTAGTTAACGGCGACTTCCAAGATGGGATTACAGGTTGGAGTAGTGGTGCAGCGGTTGCTGGTAACATTACGTCGTACTTTGCGGTTGCTGAAACAACATCAGGTAATGTTTACGATGTGAATTTAAGTCAGGTCATGGCAATTGTGCCAGATTCAGCTTATACGATAACGTTTAAGGCGAAGTCATCAATAGAGCGCACAATCATTGCAGGTGTTGGTTTGAATTCGGGTGATTACGCGAATTCGGCAGAATCAGTATCTCTGACGACTGAGTGGCAAACATTTACGCTATCACAAACCAGTACTGGTTTTGGCGACGACAGCAGCCGTGTCTTGTTTGACATGGGTGGAGATCAGGGCGGTCAGGTTTGGCTTGATGATATAAGCGTTACAACAGCGGATGGAACCGAGCTTGTTAGTAACGGTGATTTCCAAGCTGCAGCTACTGCGGACCAGGTCTTTGGACTTGCAGGTTGGAGTAGTGGAGCAGCGGTTGCTGGTAACATTACGTCGTACTTTGCGGTTGCTGAAACAACATCAGGTAATGTCTACGATGTGAATTTAAGTCAGATCATGGCAATTGTGCCAGATACAACTTATACGATAACGTTTAAGGCGAAGTCATCAATAGAGCGCACAATCATTGCAGGTGTTGGTTTGAATTCGGGTGATTACGCGAATTCGGCAGAATCGGTATCTCTGACGACTGCATGGCAGACATTTACGCTGTCACAAACCAGTACTGGTTTTGGCGACGACAGCAGTCGTGTCTTGTTTGACATGGGTGGAGATCAGGGCGGTCAGGTTTGGATTGATGATGTTAGCGTTATGCCTCCTGCAGCTGACCCAGTAACGGACACGAGCGATTTAGGCACCGGTACGGATACCACGCTTAATGTAGGTGAAGTGATTAACTTTAATTCTACCGTGGCAAATTACGGACTGGTAGATTTCGGTGGAAATATCAGTGCCATAGTTCAAGATCCAACTGATGCGACTAATACTGTTGTATCAGTTACTAAAGGTTCCGAAAATTGGGCCGGTACTACCATTGCATCCGGTAATGTTATTTATCCGCTTACGGCAACCGAGACCGTTATGACGGTGCGAGTTTGGTCTCCCGAAGCTGGTATTACGGTTAGGTTAAAGCTTGAAGAGTCAGGCGATGCTACTCATACTGTTGAGACTGATGCAGTGACTACCGTTGCATCAGCTTGGGAAGTGTTGACCTTTGATTTCAGTAATCCAGCAACTAATGATGGTAATCCGACTAACCCACTGAACGTCGAGTACGTATTTGATACGTTATCGATTTTCTTGAATTATGGTGTTGCAGGGTCGGCTCAGACCTATTACTTTGATGACGTAACTTTTGTTGGCGCGGGAACGACCGCTCCGGTTACAGGTTCTGAGTTGGTGACTAATGGTGGTTTCCAAGATGGGATTACAGGTTGGAGTAGTGGTGCAGCGGTTGCTGGTAACATTACGTCGTACTTTGCGGTTGCTGAAACAACATCAGGTAATGTTTACGATGTGAATTTAAGTCAGGTCATGGCAATTGTGCCAGATTCAGCTTATACGATAACGTTTAAGGCGAAGTCATCAATAGAGCGCACAATCATTGCAGGTGTTGGTTTGAATTCGGGTGATTACGCGAATTCGGCAGAATCAGTATCTCTGACGACTGAGTGGCAAACATTTACGCTATCACAAACCAGTACTGGTTTTGGCGACGACAGCAGCCGTGTCTTGTTTGACATGGGTGGAGATCAGGGCGGTCAGGTTTGGCTTGATGATATAAGCGTTACAACAGCGGATGGAACCGAGCTTGTTAGTAACGGTGATTTCCAAGCTGCAGCTACTGCGGACCAGGTCTTTGGACTTGCAGGTTGGAGTAGTGGAGCAGCGGTTGCTGGTAACATTACGTCGTACTTTGCGGTTGCTGAAACAACATCAGGTAATGTCTACGATGTGAATTTAAGTCAGATCATGGCAATTGTGCCAGATACAACTTATACGATAACGTTTAAGGCGAAGTCATCAATAGAGCGCACAATCATTGCAGGTGTTGGTTTGAATTCGGGTGATTACGCGAATTCGGCAGAATCGGTATCTCTGACGACTGCATGGCAGACATTTACGCTGTCACAAACCAGTACTGGTTTTGGCGACGACAGCAGTCGTGTCTTGTTTGACATGGGTGGAGATCAGGGCGGTCAGGTTTGGATTGATGATGTGAGTGTGAAATAAACACTCGTTAATCTTCAATAAAAAGCCGGGCATTGCCCGGCTTTTTATTGGCTTTCTATAATGAGAATAAATTTCTCTGTTTTCCAGGGCTCATAAATCCTTCGGGTTACAATTTGTGCATCGAGGGATTCAACACATTGATCGCAGAGCGACCAAAACGGTGGTCGGCCAGGGTCGGCTATTAAGATTCTTTTTACGCCCGATTTTAATGCACAGCAAATAAAATCATACAAGGGATCTACCATTTCATCCCAAAAACAGATATCGGCAGCGACAATTAAATCATATGCTGACAATTCTGATTGGGTAAGGTTTTCAAAGTTCCCAGCCTGAAAGCTAATATCACACTGGTTGATCGTTGTATGAAGTTTCAAAAAGGGCTCAACACTAGGGTCAATATCGATAGCGGTGACATCGGCGTTATACTGTTTGGCAAGAAAGATTCCTGTCAAACCCCAGCCACATCCTACATCGAGTATTTTGCTTGAGGCTGTCGGTGGGTATGTTGTCAGGTAGTCCATTAGTACAAAGCTTGAACGCCAGACCTTGTTGCCGTGGGCACTATGGCCCTGTTGCTGTCGTTTAAGTTTGCGTATTTTAGGGTGACGTGAACGAAGCGCCTCTATACCTAGGTAGTCAATAGAGTGTGAGGTGTTTGTCGGTTGTTTTTGATCTGGATTCTGCATTGTTAACGCACCATAAGAAAGCGGGAGTTTACCAGTATATTCATGCCGCGGATAATTAAACGTCTAATATAGATGCGTCGACCGAAATTGGTCTATGATACCTTTACAGGCTAAAAACCCACCGGTTTAAAAGAGTGCCCATTATAATGGAAGAGACTAATTTTCATCCCTTAGCAGCGAAATTTTATCAAGACTCTAACGCCCAGTTTTTGTTTTTACAATTAATAGGATGGTTTGGTCTGTCGTTGGTGAGTTTCTTTAGTTTGACTCTCTGGTATGACCAGCAGGCCCAGCTCACCTATGTCGCCCATACTTTAGTGCAATCAGCGCTGGGCATGGCGGTGTCATGGCCGTTAAGGTCTTTAGCGCATTATTTGTGGGATATGAAACTCTGGCTAAGGTTTTTTTTGACTTCAGTTGGTGTATTTGTTTGTTCTGGAATATGGGCGGTATTACGACTCGCAACATTTATGTATATGACGGGAGAGGAGGGATTATGGCCAGATTTTGGTGGCTGGATGTTTGGCTCGATCTTTATTTTTGTCTCGTGGACGGCTTTATACCACGGTATTAAATATTATCAATTGCTGCAGTTTGAGCATGCAAGCCTGCTTCGTTTTGCAGCGGATAATAAGGAGGAGCAATTGAAGCGTTCTAGAGCAGAGATTGTTGCTCATGAGGCGCAGCTCAAAATGCTACGATATCAGCTTAACCCACATTTTTTATTCAATACTTTAAATGCTATTTCTTCACTAGTGAGAGACAAAGATTCGGTCAAAGCAAATGCTATGATCGTGCAGTTAAGTAGTTTTTTAAGGTACTCTTTGGATAATGACCCCGTTCGACGGGTTACCCTAAAGGCTGAGATGGAGGCGCTTAAACTTTATCTGGATATTGAGAGAACACGTTTTGGCGACCGACTCAACGTTTGTTTTGATGTTGATCCGAAAGCCGAGGCGATCAGAATCCCAAGTCTTATTTTGCAACCACTGGCTGAAAATGCAATTAAGTATGCGATTGCTCCAATGGAAGCGGGCGGAACTATAACGATCAAAGCACGTTGCACAGGAAATCATGTGGTTATCGAGTTGGATGATACGGGACCTGGAATGCCAACCTTTAAGTATGATAGTGATAGTCCTGGTATAGGATTGCGTAATACTATTGATCGATTACATGGGTTTTATGGTGACAGTTATAGCTTTAATATTAAAGATAAGTCTTCTGATGGAATCAGTGTGTATATGAAGTTACCTCTGGAAAAAAAAGAGACAACCTCTGAAAACATTATTCCTAATGGTTAAACAAGATAAAAAGGTGTACCTGAAATGCCTAAGTTAAAGACCATTATTGTTGATGACGAGCCCTTGGCGCTTAACTTGTTACGTTCTATGTTGGCGGAGTTTTCCGATGTCGATGTGGTTGCAGAATGTCGTAATGGTCGCGAGGCTGTTTTAGCGGCCTCTCAAATGAGTCCGGAACTGATGTTTTTAGATATTCAGATGCCTGGGATGAATGGATTTGAAGTGATTAAAGCGTTGCAGTCAGACGTTATGCCGATGGTTATTTTTGTTACCGCCTTTGATCAGTATGCTCTAGATGCATTTGACCTGCATGCAGTGGATTATATTCTAAAGCCCCTTGATCCTGAGAGGGTCGCCCGCGCTGTAAATCGGGCTATTGATCGACTGCATGACAATCGGGCGGAGAGCTATAAAGCGCCACTGATTGGTGCTATTGGCGCGATAGCCGAGAGGGCTTCGGCGGCCACGCCAGTGGAGGCAGATGCTCATGAGCCTGAACCTGCATCAGGTAGCATTAAAGGGAAGCTTCTTGTGCGTGATTCAGGCGTTGTAAAAGTTATACCGTTTGACGATATTGACTGGGTGGATGCTGCTGGTGATTATATGTGTGTTCATGCCTCAGGTGAGACCCATGTCATAAGAATTACGCTGGGCGAGCTAATGGAAAAGTTGGACGACAAACTATTTGTTCGAATACATAGATCCACGATCGTTAATGTTCAGCGGGTAGTCAGTATTACGCCACTCCCCAAGGGCGGTAGCTTGCTGGAATTGTCAGAGGGTGAAACGCTTAAAGTGAGCCGTAACTATAGAGAATCGATCCGAAATCTATTTAGGTGAATGTTTTAAAAGTCGAGCCGTAGTGCTAGATAAATCTATCCCTCAAGCATCAATAGGCCCCCTTTATCGCACTATAGAAGCATGCTGTCGCATGGGGTCTTCCTCTGGGCTTTGCGTCATGAAATTATTCTTCCGCGAAGATCTAATTAATAAATTTAAATTTTTATGCGCTCGAACTATAATATAGTCTTTATGAACTTAAGTTGCTCAACTCAGATACTAATCTGGTTATAGTTTTCGGTTCAATAGTCAGGTTTGTACCCTTTTGATTGTACTTTTCGTGCTTCTAGGGTTCGAGTAATTGATTGGGACGCGTAGGGTTTTCTTTAGTGGTAGTTTGCACCCTTAGTGATTAAAAAAAGTATTGAAGTTAGAGTTACAATTACAGTTAAAGTTACAGTAAAAAGGAACGACGTTAATGCCCGACCAGAGCCGCTTTTTGAATATCCCTCTCCTTCATATATTAACCAGACGATGTTTAGCTATTGTGCTAGTGTTTTTAGCTTGCTGTATGTCACAAATGGCATGGGCAACATCAGTAGTTAATGAGGGTGTTGAGTTTAGAGTTGCGAGCATTTTGAAGGATATGACGTTAGAGCAAAAAGTCGGTCAGATGGTGCAGGGTGAAATTAAGGAAGTTACGCCTGACGATGTCGCTAGATATTATTTGGGCTCTATTCTCAATGGTGGCGGTTCTTTCCCTAACAGGCACAAAAACTCTACGGTTAGGGACTGGTTGGACCTTTCTGATCGATATTACTTGGCGTCGTTGGATAGATCACAGGGTGGAGCAGGTATTCCGGTAGTGTGGGGAACTGATGCTGTTCATGGGCACAACAACGTTATCGGCGCGACACTGTTCCCCCATAATATTGGTCTGGGAGCGGCTAATGATCCTAATTTGATGAGACAGATTGGTGAGATTACAGCCCGGGAGGTAGCCGTTACGGGAATTGATTGGGTCTTTGCCCCGACTGTCGCAGTGGTTAAAGACAGCCGTTGGGGGCGAGCCTATGAGGGCTACAGTAGTGAGGCACCAATCATCAAAGCCTATGCGGGAGAAATTGTCACTGGACTTCAAGGAGAGCCAGGGGACTTACGAACAAATGAGCAGCGAGTGATTGCGACGGCCAAGCATTTTATTGGAGATGGCGGAACCTTTAGAGGTATTGATCAGGGAGATACCAGACTTGATTTGGAGCAATTGCTGAATGATCATGGGCAGGGTTATCTTACCGCCTTGGATGCTGGCGTACAGACTGTCATGGCATCATTTAATAGTTGGAATGGAATAAAAATTCATGGGCACAAATTTCTCTTAACCGACATCTTAAAAGATAAATTGGGGTTTGATGGATTTGTTATTAGTGATTGGAATGGCATTGGTCAGGTAGATGGTTGTGTCAATGAGAGTTGTGCTCTGGCTATTAATGCCGGGGTTGATATGGTCATGGTACCCAAAAAATGGAAGGCCTTTCTGCAAAATACCTTAGCGCAGGTGAAAGCAGGCGAGATTTCTATAGACCGCATTGATGATGCGGTTACTCGAATATTAAGAGTAAAGGTACGTGCAGGTCTTTTTGAAAAAGGCCTACCATCATCCAGAGAAATTGCTGGACAAGAGTCCCTAATTGGAGCACCAGAACATCGCGCAGTTGCCCGTGAGGCCGTGCGAAAGTCATTGGTATTGCTCAAAAATAAGAACCAAGTCTTACCACTGAAAGCGAAACAGCACGTGGTTGTTGCCGGTGATGGTGCGGATGATATTGGAAAGCAAAATGGAGGCTGGACGATAACCTGGCAAGGTACCGAGAACAAAAATAGTGATTTTCCGGGTGCAACCAGCATATACGCCGGTTTACGTGATGCAGTGGGTGATATTGGCGGTTCCACTGAGCTAAGTGTCGATGGAAGTTGGGTTAAGAAACCCGATGTTGCTGTGGTGGTCTTTGGTGAAGAACCCTATGCGGAAGGTCAGGGTGACGTGCATTCCTTGATTTACCGTGACGGACTAGCAGCTGACCTTAAACTATTGCGAAAATTCCAGGCTAAAAAAATTCCTGTCGTGGCGGTATTCTTAACGGGTCGGCCGCTGTGGATGAATGCTGAAATTAATAGCGCTGACGCATTTGTTATTGCGTGGTTACCTGGAACGGAGGGTGGAGGGGTAGCAGACGTATTAGTGGGGGATCGCCAGAATAAGCCTCGTTATGATTTTACCGGACGCCTGTCTTTTAATTGGCCTAATAGAGAGATTAATCCAGCTGACGTGTCACTTGCGGTGGTTGATAATTTAGTATCCTTAGGGCAAGGAATGAGCTATGGATCCATAGCGTTGATAAGCGGCAGTCTTAACGAAAAGCCTTCATCTGAGGGTTCGGTGAAAGAAAATATTATTTTTAGTGGTAGTAGCCGTGATCCGTGGAAGGCTTATGTGGGCGACGTTAACGATTGGCGGAAGCAATTGACAGGCATAGAAACGTCAACGGCTAGTGGTGCCTTAACAGTCATGACGGTTGATGGAGCCGTGCAAGAAGACTCTAGAGCGCTTACTTGGACTGGCGGGGAAGAAAGTCAGTTTTACTGGCAGAGCGAAGTGCCCGCAGATCTGACGTTACTGGCCGACAGTGAGGGTGCCCTTATGATGGAGTTTAAAATTGATAAACATCCGCTTGGGCGAGTGGAGCAAAGAATGGATTGCGGATATCCCTGTTCTGGATCATTAGATATGACTGCATTTTTTCGGTCTTTGCCCGAAGGTCAGTGGACTCGAAGGGGTATCAGTCTTAACTGCTTTCGTAAACTTGGGGTAAACCTTGCAAAGGTAACAACACCGCTTGTCCTGCTTAGTACCGAGCCTTTTGCGGTAACCTTTAGAGACGCAAGAGTCATAGCAAATGCGTCTGACACTTCGTTGATCAACTGTAGTTAGAGAATCTACTATTGGCGCGCTCTATTTGTTTGTATAAGTTTAAACGGTGAGATGGAACCCTCCATCGAGCAGTATGGTCTCGCCAGTAACGACGGTCGATAGCGACATCAGGTTGTATATAGATTCGGCAACCTGATCGGCAGTCACGGCAAGACCTAAGGGCGTTGTTTTTTTGATGTTAGCCAAAGCCGCATCATAATTATCGCTACCTAACCCTTTGCGCAGCCATTCGCCTTGAATAAAGCCTGGACACACCGCATTGACCCTAATGGGGCCTAAGTTTCTAGCCATGGATTTTGTCATCGTATTAAGGGCTCCTTTTGATGACGCATAGGCCAAACAGCTACCAATACCTTTAATGCCTGCAATAGATGACACGTTGATCACATTGGGGTTGTCGCTGTGTATCAAATGTTGGCGGCAAGCTTTTACCATTTGAAAGGGCCCAACAACATTAACGTTATAAATATGTAAAAAATCATCGCCATCCAGCGCGTCTAAATCACCGTGGTTAAACGCAAACTTGGTGGTGCCGGCATTATTAACCAAGCAATCTAGGCGGCTCCATTTTTGTAGGGTTTGTTCAACGGTATTGAGGCATGCCTGGTTGTCAGAAACATCGGCCTGCAAAGCTTGCGCTTCAACGCCAAGATCTTGGCACAAGGCAACGACCTTTTCAGCCTGGCGCATTGAACTAGTGCAGGTAACGGTAATATTCCAGCCCTTTGATGCTAACAAAAGCGCTGTTGCCTTGCCAACACCTCGGCTGCCGCCGGTTATTATTGCTACAGGATTGGTTGATTTAGTCATTCAAGACTCCTTGTTCGGCCAAAGCTCGGTGGGTCATTTTATTAAGGGGATCAGTATGATTTATTCGGTAGGAAAATACAGTCCTTACTGATAACATTTAAAATACCTCTGTATCAAAAGCGGGCCAAAAACAATAAAAGACCTCGGAGTCACTCCTATGAACGCTACGTTTACCAAAATGTCGAAGAGTACGGCTGAAGACTGGGCAATCATCGTGCCAGAGCAAATGAAGTTTTTCAAAAAGCTCCCAGATCGCATTCTTAGCCACATGGAGCTGTTAACCGGGGACTATGGCGGATTTGCCGTGGATCGCCTTCAGCACTCACTGCAGACGGCACACAGGGCGGCAGAGGCGGGAGAGGGCGATGAGTATATTGTCTGCGCTCTTCTGCACGATATTGGCGATACTCTAGGCAGTGCAAACCACGCTGATGTGGCCGCGGCTATTTTGCAACCCTATGTGTCAGAGGAAAATCATTGGATGGTCAAGCATCATGCTATTTTCCAAGGCTACAATTTCTTTCATTTTCTGGGAGCTGATCGCGATATGCGGGATCAATTCCGGGAAACTGATCACTTTAAACGGACTGCTCGGTTTATCGCTAAATACGACGATCCCTCTTTTGATCCGGACATGCCAGAATTGTCTCTCTCCACATTTGAGCCGATACTTAGACGGGTTTTTAGTCAGCCTAAAAATAGTATTTATAAAATTTTAACCGACGATTAAAGGAAACTTTGAGGATGTCTAGTAAAACGATAACAGGAATCTATACCGCGCCGGCAATGGGGGGTTCTATGATGGGCCACGCAAAAGTTGCCTTGAAGCCGGGCAAAGGTATTGTTGGCGATCGCTATTATTCTGAGACAGGGAAAAGTAGGTCAACCTATAAAGGCCAGCCTGATTTTGAGCTTACTTTGATTGAATCTGAGGTGATTGAAAGTTTCAACAAGGAAAGTGGTAATAGTTTTCATGAGAGTGACTTCCGTCGCAATCTAATTACTAAAGGTGTGCGTTTAAATGACCTAGAGGGTCAGTATTTCACAATCAATGGGATAAGCCTCTACGGTGTTAGGCTATGCGAACCATGCGCTAGTCTGCAGCGGCGGCTAGGGGTCAGTATTCTGCCAGAGTTGGTTGGCAAGGGAGGTCTCCGCGCGCAGGTAAGAGGTAGCGGCATTTTGTCTGTAGGGGATGGTTTTAGCCTTGACCTATAGATAGGCGTTAGCTTAACCCAAAGAAATCTAAGGCAGTTTTAGTGGTCATTTGCCTAATAATATCTTCAGGTTCTTCTCTGTTGTCAGAAATACATTGGACGATGTGCTTTAAAAAAGCGGGTTCGTTCCGTCGATTTTTTGGCAATGGGTTCATATTTCTCGGCAGTAAATAGGGGGCATCGGTTTCTACCATCAATCGGTCTAATGGAATGTTCTTTACTAATTTTTGAAGCTCTTGACCGCGACGCTCGTCGCAGACCCAGCCGGTAATACCAATATACAAATCTAAATCTAAATATTTAAAAAGAGTCTTTTTGTCACCTGTAAAGCAGTGAATGACAGCCTTGGGTATCGATTCACGATGGTAGGTTAAGATCTCAAGTTGGCGCTTGGCGGCATCTCGCTCGTGCAAAAACAATGGCATTTTTAACTCTGTGGCGAGCTCAAGTTGCGCCTCAAAGGCCGTTTCTTGGTCTTTTTGCAACGATAAGTTACGATTAAAATCTAGCCCAGTCTCGCCAATAGCGACTACTGAGGAGTGGCTTGATAGTTCCTTAAGGCAGCTGCGAGAATCTGTATCCCAGGCTTTAGCCTCGTGGGGATGAATGCCAGCTGTGGCATAGAGCATGTTAGGGAATTGAGGTTGGTATTTATCACAAAGATCAACCACAGCTTGGCTCTCGCTGACAGAAGTGCCGGTTAGAATAATCTTTTCAACGCCAGCTGATAAAGCTCGCTCTAAAACATCGGAAATGCGATTCTTAAATTGTTGGTTAGAAAGGTTGACACCAATATCAATTAACATCGGATACAGCTCGTATTTAGAAGGACTGTATTGTAAATACTTAAATGGCAATGTCACTGATGACGACGGCTTATTTAGAAAATAACCTCTTCGTGTAAAATATTTTAATTCTCAAACGCCCGTCTAATTTTTGATTCGTACCGCTAGTACATCACATTGGGCGCCATGAAGAACTGAATTGCTGGTAGATCCAAAAATTAACGATAAGCCATGTCTGCCATGGCTGCCCACAACAATTAATTCAATATCTTCAGCATTAGCCATGCTGTGCATCTCTTGGGCAGGATGACCCAAAATGACATGCTGATCTGCGGGGTCAACATCTAGTTCGGCACCTAGTGTTGAGAGGCGTAAATTGGCCTGATCTGTCAGTTGAGTCTGCACGTCCGATAGATCTACGGGTATGTCTCCCCCGTAAGTGAACGCTAAGGGTTCAAGAATATGGCAAATCGATATTTTTGTCTCGGTGTTGGAAAAGAGAAATTTGACTCGGTCTATCACTTGCTGCGATTCTGGCGATAGGTCTAATCCGACCAATATATGCTTGTAGGACGACATAGTGGTGTACCCTTTAGGTTGTTTGCTTGTAGTATTAAATACTATGGCTTTTAAAAGCAATAATTTTTCTCAGTCTT